>OJJJ01000146.1_pt1 | contig 44510 bp, 40 predicted proteins | sample 1596311 | NCBI WGS metagenome assembly OJJJ01 (sample SAMEA4350140, study PRJEB24818) | metagenome | biome: human; feature: gut; material: faeces | place: Denmark | collected 2013-09
ATCAACATAGAGGTTTATTTGGCATGCCCTAAAATTCTTATTATAGAACCTTAACATAAAAATAGCTCTTTTGTCAGTGTTGGTGCGGGTGCAACGCACCTCGCACCCCAACACTTGACAAAGAGCCCAAAAAAAATGCCACAATAGTATAGTTATTCATGCATCTACAAAAGCATGTTATAACTTCATCTATTGTGACATAGAAACTTCTATAGGGTAACTTTTTCAAACATTGAAAATTTAATCCCTTATTTATAATGACTAATAATACGTTCTAACTCTAATATCTCTGCACGTTTTAATGGTTGAGAATTCAAATATTCTACCAAAAATGTATTTAGAGATCCATTAAATAACTTATCAAGTAACACCTTGGTTTCAGTTTTTTGCACCATTCTCTTTGAAACATTTGGCTTGCAGATAAAACCTGGTTCTTCACGAGTGATTGCACCTTTGTCAATCAATCGTTTTATAACCGTATATGTAGTATTCTTTTCCCAACCTATGTATTCTTTAATGATTTTAGCAATATCTTTCGCTGCTAACGCCTTGTTGGACCAAAGCAATTCCATAACATTGAGTTCACCTTCATGCAATCGTATATCTCCCATATCTCTCTCCTATATGTATACCTTACTATTATTGTAGAACAAGTATTTGAAATTTATGAAACATAAAACTACTAGTGTAGACCGTACATTGATTCAATTTTAATCCATTGGAAATTAATTGTCAAATAGCTCTTTAACAAATAATGGGCATAACTGAGTTCAATCATGATCATTTACTTGCTTAGAGCTACTTAAACATTTCTCTATATTTATAATTAATTATTCATAAACAGAATGTTATTATAAACAAAAAATTGCGTAATATGGAATGTTCTTAATTCCATTAGAAAACTCATAATTTTTTGATGATATGCGAATGGTATATGGCGTTTCGAAAAATGTTTTAAAAACACTAACACTCTTTGCTCTAGAATTATCGTTAATTTTAATTTCAAGAGGAATGAGACCTTCACAAGTTTTTAAAATAAAATCTACCTTTGCCTGGGAACCAGATTCCCAAAAGGAAGGTGCATGGCCATTAGCAGTCAGCGCTTGTATGATATAGTTTTCAATTAACGTTTTTCTTAAAAACTCTTCATTCTTTTTCGTCTTTACCACCTGTTTGTCAATGTAAGTATTTAATATACCTACATCGTTTACATATAATTTAAATTGAGTCGCATCTTCTGCGGTTTCATTAAGTGATCTTTCAGATTCGCTCGCATCGCTAGGAGATATGAAAGAAGACTTATTGCACTTTAACACATATCTTTGGCCAGACAATTTCTCAATTGCATCCTTATACATTGAATAAGTAGCACCTTTTCGAATTATTCGATACTGAAACTTTTTATTTTCCTTACATAGCTGATCCACTAAAACATCCAATACTTGTTTCATTTTAAAAGAATCACTTTCTGAAACGTCTTCTTCATATATATTTTTAATATTTTGAAAGATTGTTTTGTGTATTTCCGAAACATTATAAGACTCATCTGTGGCAATGTATTCATTCACAGCAGCTGGCATCCCACCGACAACTAAATATTCTTCAAACAATGTAAGTAATTCTTTGTGAACAATTTGTGGAATAGCCCGGTTGGTTTGATAATGTCCTTTAATTACATCTGCGTACCATTCATGACCTAGCGCAACTAAAAATTCATCGAATGCCATGGGGTATAATGGTACATGATAATAGGAACCATCCTTTACCTCATTAAAGTTCGTTGTACTAGAAATTATAACGAAAGGTACTGTGACATCTCTCTTTAAATATTCGTTTAATAAATGAGTCAACTCACTACTTACATAGATTTCATCTAATATAATTAACAGATTACCAATAAGCTCGTCCGGTATCTGATAAAATTGAGCCAATAACTCAACAAAATCATAATCTTGTTCATTTTTTATCGATTTTTGTATGAGAAAATTACGAATCGTAGCATTGTTTTCAAAATTAATATATAGATGTCCTTCATAAAATGCTTTTGCAAATTCTAACGCCAAATAAGTCTTACCAACTCCTTTTACCCCCGTTAGTAAGACTGGTCTTGTATCTGAATTTTGTTTCCATGTAATTAGTTTTTGTATCGCATTTCGTTTCAATATTATCCCCTCAATTTATCTAAAAGTGACTGAAAATATTCTGGCAAAGGTGCTTCAAACTCCATATATTTATTCGTTGTTGGATGTATAAATCCAAGTACCCTTGCATGTAAACATTGTCCTTCTAATTTAAATTTATCCTTAGGAGTACCATATACATCATCTCCAAGCAATGGATGATGGTTACTAGCCATATGCACACGTATTTGATGAGTTCTTCCAGTTTCTAAAGCACATTCAATATGTGCGTACTTGCCGCCAAGATTCTCAAGTACTTTATAGTTTGTGACCGCTTCTTTACCATTCTTATAGTTAATTGCCATCTTTTTTCGATCAATTGGATGTCTTCCAATTGGTGCATCAATGCGGCCGGAATCTTCTTTAAAGGTATTGTATACGATTGCATTATATCTTCTTGTTATGGAATGTTCTTTTAATTGTGCTGCAATGCATTGATGAGACTTGTCATTTTTACAGACTATAATAATCCCTGTTGTATTCATATCGATTCGATGTACAATACCAGGTCTTAATACTCCATTAATACCAGAAAGGCCTTCTCTACAATGGTAGAGTAAGCCATTTACTAATGTCTTTGAATAATGTCCTGCAGCAGGATGTACTACCATCCCCTTCGGTTTATTAATTAAGATGATATCATTGTCCTCGTATACGATATCTAGAGGAATATTTTCTGCTTCAATTTTCAAATCAACCGGATCTGGCACAAAATAAGAAATTGACTCATTCGATGACACTTTATAATTTGCTTTTACTGCAGTTCCATTGATTTGAACATGTCCATCACCAATTAATTTTTGGATATAAGATCTTGACATATCCATTTCTATTTCAGATAAAAATTTATCAATTCTATAACCGTTATATTCTTCATCAACAACGCATAACTTTTGTTGTCCACTCATTATAATTCATGCCTTTCCGTATTACTTTTCTTTTTGATGCTAAAGCAATCAAAGTCATCCTCTTTATAATAAAAAAAGCTAAGAATTGCTAAAACAATTACCGATACTGTTACATAACAATCCGCTACATTAAATACAGGAAAGTCAATTAATTCAAAATATATAAAATCGGTAACATATCCGAAGAATACGCGATCAATAAAGTTCCCTATTGCACCAGATGCGATAAATAAAAGAATCCAAAGCAATGGTCTATAATGTTTGGTTTTAGGCATTTTAACATAAAACCATAGCATAATTATAAGTGCAATTACAGTTACTATCGATAAAAAGAAAGTCTGATCGCTTAATATTCCCCAAACCGCACCAGTATTTTCATGATAAATAAAGCGAAAAACATTCGGTATAATAACGAGTGAATCACCGCCAGCAAATTGTGTCCTAGCCCAAAGCTTTGTTAATTGGTCAAGACCAACTAAGGCAAACACAACGAATAAATGTTGAATCCATTTTTTCATTAATCTAGTACCTTTCTAGTTAACATTATTTACGAATCATTAGATATTCCACTGCTTCTAACATTTCTTCTTTTGTTACAGTTGTATCAATGAAAGCATCTCCCATGTTTCGTAGTAAAATAAATTTGATTTTACCTGCGTCCATTTTTTTATCTCTTGTTATTGTTTCTAGGATTTCTTCTATGTCTAGTTCTTCTATGTGGATTGGTAAGTGAAAGTCTAGTAATGTATTCTTTATATCTGTAAACTCCTCACTTAAAATATACCCACGTTTCATCGAAATGTAAGATGCAGCCACAATACCTATTGATACACATTCGCCATGTAATAATTTTAATCCCATTAATTTCTCAACAGCATGTCCAATTGTATGGCCAAAATTTAGTAAAGCTCGCTCACCTTGTTCTTTTGGGTCTTTTTCTACAACCTCTTTTTTGATTTCACAGCTTCTCTTAATCATAGAACAAAGTACGGTGTAATCTTTCTTCTTAATACCCTCTATGTTTTCCTTTAACCAATGATAATAGTCAATATCCTTAATTAAGCCATGCTTAATTATTTCACCCATACCAGAAAAATACTCAGCTTCTTTTAGAGTTTGTAAGCTGCTTATATTCATATACACTGATTTTGGCATATAAAAGGCACCAACCATATTCTTATACGAGTGAAAATCTACACCCGTTTTTCCTCCAATACTGGAATCCACCATTGATAATAAAGTGGTCGGAATTTGGATAAAGCGAATGCCCCTAAGGTATGTAGCCGCAGTAAAACCAGTCAAGTCACCAACGACTCCACCACCCAAAGCAATTAATACATCGTTTCGATCAAATGCTTTACCTATTAAAAATTCATACAGATTATGAACCGTGTCTAAGTTTTTGTTCACTTCTCCATATGGAAAAGAAAATACGAATGCCTCTTTTACATCACTCGCAATTTGATTCATCAAAAGCTCTGAATATTCTCTCTCTACATTAGAATCTGTTACAATACAAACCTTTCGATTCTTTAAGTTTAAATCCATTAAAACGGTATTTAAGTCTTTAAAACCATTGCGATATAAGATATCGTAACAAGGTTTGTTTTCATATAGCACAGTGATTTTATCTTCCAAGTTGTTCATAATCTGCCCCCATTAAGAATTTATTTAATATGTAAAGTTTTTAAGAGTCGCATTCCAATATGTGCGAAGAAATATAATTCTTAGATTTCTTCTTCCACATTAATAAAATCAAATCCATCCTCTTTTACAGAATCATCCTCAGCTATATTTTCACGTGTAATACTTGCTTCCACCTCAAACATATCATTGGATGAAATAAATTCCTTATTATCACTGAAGACATCATTTGACTCTATCGTCTTTGACTTCACTAAGTTTTCTTCCCTTGCTACTTTCTTTAAATCTATATTATAAGCTTTTTTATGTTTTTCATGTGTTTGGAAATCTTGCGTAAAAGTATCCACTCTAGCAATATTAATTGAAAAACTATCACTTTCTAAAACTTCGATTTGCGCTGCAGCTAAATTTTTGAATTGAGCCTTGTATTTTTCATATTGTTGTAAAACTTGAACGGTTTGTTTGTGAATATGCTCTAACTCATTCTTTGCATCTGCAACGATTAGTTGAGCTTTTGTATGAGCTTCGTTTTCAATACTTTTTGCTTCTCTTAAAGCCGCAATTCTTGTATCTTCGGCTGTTTTTTCAGCCAAAACCAAAGCCTTTTGTAAAGTTTTTTCAATTGTTTTATAGTATTGAATTCCTTCGTTTAATACAGATATTTTATCAGACAACTCCATGTTTTCACGATATAATGTTTCATATCCATGTAACACTTCTTTCATAAAACTATCTACATCTTTTTTATCATAACCAAGTCCGCCAGACTTAAATGTTTTGCTTTGTAATTCTATTGGTGTAAGCATAATTCTCCTCCTAAATGTATTTTTGCAACGTAATATTGATACGCCCTTTTTTTGTTAATTTGCCTTGAGACTCATAAATAAATTTTCCTAATCCCCGAACGGATACGATATCTCCTTCTGATAAAACATAACTATTTGAGGTAGTTAATCTTCCATTTACAAATACACGTTCTCCATTAATAAAATCAGTTATACTACTTCTTGATGTTTGGAAAGCGACAGATATTACAGAATCTAAACGTATTGACATAACGGATCCGTTGATTTGTAAAAATTCTGGTTGTATCGTTAATTCTTCATGAGCCTTAATTGATAATTTCACTTTTGTATGTTTTACTTTTTCTAATGTACCTACGATATAGGAAGAGATGGTGTTATCACAATATACATAGGCATCCGTCCCATGAACCAAAATATCACCAATTGTAAAACGTTCAATTCCAAGATTTAATATTGCTCCTAAATAATCTCTATGATTTAATTTATCTGCATATTTTGGATTACTTGGACGAATCCACACACAATCCATTGGATATTGTTTTGTATCATGGTACTCACTGCCGCTAATATCGGCCTTTTTTCCAGTTAAGTTGCCATGATAACATATCATAACTCTTTCTGCACCTGGATACCCCCCCCACACAGAATAAGGCATATCCGGTAATTCATGTACCATACTATGAAATATACTGATTTCATTCGTATTTAAGAAATCAGTATACACACATTGTTCTCTATGATAAGCATTCCTCGCAAGATCAATAAAACGCTTACGTAGGAATTGCTCTTCTTTTCTTTGATCCATCTGAAACCATCCTTAGATTGACGTTAAAAACTGTCCCAAATAACTAAGTACTATAAAAGCAATGATTGGTGAAGAATCTGTACCTCCAGATTGAAACACCGAATGTTTAAGTAAAAATCGTATTGGTCGCAATAGTGGTTCAACAATAGTTTCAACAATTCTTCTTAGTGTTGGAAATGGTAGCATATTCATAAATATTTGAACAAATAATAAAATTTCCAAACAATACAAGAATATTGAAAACGAATGTACAATTAAATATTTCACTTTTAAAAATCCCTATTTAAAGTAGGTACTTCAAATCCATTCTGGCGAATCAAATCTAGATAATCGCCTGAAATATCTACTGTATCTGGAGATATAATAAAGATATAACTAGAAATCTGATGTAATTTACCATTCATTGCATACACAGCACCTGAAACGAAATCCATAACACGTTGTGCGACCTCAACATCAAATCCCTCTAAATTTATTACTGCAGCTCTTCCAGATAAAAGCATATCGCAGATATCTTGTGAATCTTCAAAAGAAGTAGGCTTCATAATACAAACTTCCAATCCCTTTTGAGGACTACGAAGTGGTACAACCTTACTTACTGTTGTTGGCTTGTCCACTCTTTGTACACGTTCTTTTCGTGTATCGTTAAAATTTGTAGCATTACTAACAGAAATTTGATTTACAGAAGAACTTGATGGTCGTTCTTCTCTTTCAAGACTCCTAGTAGAAGAAAATGACTTCTTTTCCTGTTTTATCGTTTGTTTTTGTTCTTGTCTTTCAGCACGCTTACGTTCTCTTTCTTCTAATTCACTGACATAATCATCATAATCTTCAATTTCATCATCTTCAGTTAATTTTAAAGAATCTAGTATATTCTTAAATAAATTTGCCATAGCACAATCTCCTATCCCAATTTTTCTAAAACTGTATAACAATTATACATTGTAATTGCGCTCACCAAAAATCCCGGTTCCTATTCGAACTAAAGTAGCCCCCTCTTCTATGGCGACCTCAAAATCGCCAGACATACCCATTGAGAGCATTTCCATAGTTACATTATCAATGTTTTTCTCTTTGATGTCAACAAGTAATTGTCTCATTTTTTTAAAATAAATGCGATTTTCTTCGGCAATTTCTGTATATGGTGCAACACACATTAACCCTTTAATCCTTATGGAATCCAGTTTTGCTATCTCTAAAATAGCATCTTCTACTTCCTCTGGTTTAAAGCCGTATTTTGACTCTTCTGAAGCAATGTTAACCTCAATTAGTACATCTTGAATAATATTTCTCTTCTGGGCATCCAATTGAATTTGTTCTGCGAGCCTTAACGAATCTAAAGAGTGAATTAAAATGTTTTTATCAATAATATACTTAACTTTGTTTCTCTGTAAGTGTCCAATCATATGCCAGTATAATTCTTCTTTGATCTGTTCGTTTTTATCGCAGAGCTCTTGAACTTTATTTTCACCAAAATCCATAATACCTGCACGGATAGCCTCTAGCATCATATCAACAGGTTTGGTTTTACTAACAGCAATTAAAGTCACTTCTTCTCTTTTTCTACCAGATCTATTACAAGCTGCCATAATCTTTTTTTCAACATCTACTATATTATCTTGTATCATTATAACCTCCTGTTGTCATCACTGAACTTACTGTATTTTCATTCCTATAAATGATTGTACTGTATTTTCACAATCAACTAATTGTACTGTATTTTCACTATTAATATGATTTTAATAAATTATTGCATTCTCAATTACTTCACTGGAATCGAGAGCGATATGATCGTACAAGGATACTCCACTTTTTGTTCCCTTTTTCACAATGCAATATGCATCATTTTCAGTAATTCTTTCGATTCTACGAAAAACTGCGTAACCCTTGTTTACATTAAACACACCTTCTAATGTACCAATTGTGTTAACAATTGATCTTTCTTTTGTAGATTCATTATAAATATAAGTGTCTGCAGCAACGCTATCCATACCAATATAGGCATTTTCTTCGTCTTCATAATAGACAACTGTTGGTGTAAATACATAAGATACATTTCCATTGGATGTATCATAGGTTTCAACGATAATGCCTTGTTCATCTGAGTCACCACCATTTGTCAAATATGACTTTGGTATTGAATAGAATTGTTTTTGAGTGATAGCTGTCAACGGAATTTTGTATCCACTCTCCGATGAAATGTCCAGGTCCAGATCAAGAAAACGATCATCTAAGTATCGAACCATATAATCTTCTAAATTGATTGTTATGTAATATTCCGAACCATTTTGCGTTAAACTCATTGGAGCCGATATCGTAAATTGATCTTCTAACACTGTGAATTTAATAGATTTCTTCTCCTGTAAATCATTAAATATCTCAGAACTGATAGGTGCAACAATGGACCATGCATCATCGGTGATAAGTTTATATACAGGTGCATTCACTTCCACAATATCCGCTGCTCGAAGATTTGACTTTGAATACTTGTCCATATCAAATGTATCGGCAGAAACCTTATCAACCGTTAGGTTATTTAACGAATCTACTCGATAGGAAATAATACCTGATTGTTCTGCATTTTTTACTTCAAATGCTGAACTTATACCAGTTGAAGCTAAAATTTCCTGCATGTTATCAAGTAACGTCATATCTACAACTTCTTGTACTTTACTTGAAATATTCTCTTTAAAGGAATATACCTTTGAAAATGTTTCACCAGAAGCTGTTTTTTTAAATGCAGAAATCTCTTTCTTAATTGATATGATATCTTTATCAGATATCTTAGCTGCATCACCTTGATCTGCTAACTTATCATATATCTTCTTACTTTCGTCAATTGAGTAAATCGTAGCATTCTTCGAAACTCTTGAACCTTCTCTTTGGTAATAATTAATATAGCCGGCTTTGGACGTTTTAATAATTTTCTCATCTCGTATAATAACTCCGGTTACAATCGTATTTTTTGCAAGGCTCTCTTCTTTTACTTCATAGATTGAAATTTGATTTTTCGTTTGGAATAAATATATATTAACAATTAAATATACAGCGATTATAAGAAAAATTATAACACCGATATTAATATTTCTTCGTTTTGGAATTTTTACAACATTGGACTTGCGAGGCAAAAAAAAACCACCCTTCATATTTTATTTGATGTACAGAATTTTCATACAATTTGAGTTCCTTGTCTAAAACATCAAACCTTTACATATTATACAGTTATTTATAAAATTTTTAAAGTACTAATTAATATATTTGCATAAAAAATCAAAAAAAGGTGACACTATCCATATAACCAATATGTTATAGGAGGAATGCAAAGTGAAAGTAATAGATTATTTAGCTTTAATATTAGTTGTTATCGGCGCAATTAACTGGGGATTAATCGGTTTTTTCAGTTTTGACTTAGTTAAATTAATCTTTGGCGACATGACTCTTTTATCTAGAATCGTTTATGCATTAGTAGGTATTTCTGGCTTATATGCATTAAGCTATTTTGGAAGAATTAGAAACGAAATGTAATTGTATAAGGGCTTCTGTAAACAAGGTGCTATTACAAATTAATGTAATAGCACCTTTTATTTATTTAAAATATTATTGAATTACAAGGATACAACAACATATTTTTTTGCAAATTCAGGGAGTTCATCTTTATTCATTGAAATACTAATTAAAAAATCAACTTCAAACTTTGTAGAGATTAATTCAATTTTTTGCAGGATCCGTTCAATATCTAAGTCACTAGTACAAGTTAGTTTCAAAAAACTATCAAGGTAAATCTTTTGCAGATCGTGGTCACCAGCTATTAAACCACATATAAAACCTAAAAATTCATTTGGATCTTCAATACAATAATCTCGAACATTAATTAGACGAATCTTATTATTTAGCTCATACATGTGTTTTGTATTCTTATCAAGATAAACAATAGATCCTTTTGATTCTTTGACATCGATATTCACTTTATCGATTAAGATTTTTGTTTTGCCCTTCCCTTTGTCACCTGCAACTATCTGTATCATCGTAATTACCTCCTTATATTTAGTATTACAATATTTGGTTATATTCATTATAGTACAATACATTGGAAATAACAACTAGAATTTTATGAATTTTATAGTAAAAATGACATATTTTACTGACAATTATCGACCTATAAAGCAAAAAAAAGAAAAAACTCTTTGACAATGAAAGATTCCATTATCTAAGAGTCTTTGTTATTAATCCAAAGAAAGTAAATGAGCTAACTGACTATATAAATCCTTTTTTGAAGAGGCTTTAAATACTTCTGTAATTAAATCGTTCCCTTCTTTGTCTTTACTATATAAAATCAGACAATCACCAGCATGTGAAGTACTACCCGTTTTTCCGCCGAATACTGTGATTCCATCTGGTGCATCCATAGTACCTAATAAAAACATATTTGTTGTTTCAAACGTAGCAGTCTTTTCATTTCCATCTTTGTCTTTATAATGTGCCGTATAACTAGGTTGTTTAATAATTGAAATAAATTCATCGTACTTTAAACATTCTTTAAAAATTAAATACATATCATATGCTGTTGTGTAATGATTTGCATTATGTAATCCATGAGAATTCACAAAATGAGTATTCACAGCACCTAATTTTGCGGCTTCCTCATTCATCATTTTTACAAATGCTTCTTCAGAACCAGCGATATGTTCAGCAATCGCTACTCCTGCATCATTACCAGAATACACAAGAAAGGAATTGATTAAAGTTTCTAATGTAACGACATCACCTTTTTTAAAGTTACATAATTTTGCACCATAGGCAGTGATACCACCATTGTCTGTTTTAATTGTAACTTCATCTTTTAAATTACCATATTTAAATGCAAGTAAAGCAGTTAATATCTTAGTTGTACTCGCTGGATATATTTTTTCATATACATTATTCGCAAACAAAACTTCATTCGTAGTTTCATTAAACATAAGTGCTGATAACGCTGTAATACTATTATCTTGCATATGATTGTCTTCCTCAAATACAACACTTAAATCATCTGAGATATATTCAGCACTTGCTGGCTCTACAAAATTACCTATTTCATATTGTGAACCTGAGCTTCCCATACTATATTCAATTTTTAAATCTGATTTCTTGGAACACCCAGTCATTAATAGAAAAAAAATACTTGTGCAAATTAAAATCTTCTTCAAAGCGTACTCCAATCTAAGATAACTTTAGTACAAAACTTCGTACTTTTTACTATGATTTATATAAATCACGCCAATCTAAGTCACCGCGTTCAAGAGCTTTAATTAATAATTCAGCAGTAGCTAAATTTGTTGCTAGTGGTATATTATGTGTATCACATAAATGTACCACATTATTTACATCAGGCTCATGAGTGTGTGAAAAAGGATCTCTTAGAAAGATAACTAAATCTATTTCATTGTGCTCGATTTGAGCTCCCATTTGTTGTTCTCCACCCAAATGGCCTGCTAAATATTTATGAATCGATAAATTTGTTACCTCTTCAATTAAACGTCCTGTGGTTCCAGTCGCATATAATTGATGTTTGGACAGAATTCCACGATATGCAATGCAAAAGTTTTGCATCAATTTCTTTTTTCCATCATGCGCAATCATACCGATATTCATTACGATACCTCCTTCTCTTTTCTTTTCCCTTGCAAACTAACATTAAGCAAGACTCCTATCATAAGCATGCTTCCTAATAATGAACTTAAACCAGAACTCACAAATGGTAGTGGTACACCTGTATTTGGAAGTAATGAAGTTACTACACCAATATTAACAAATACTTGGAACATTATTATGGAACCAATTCCAGTTGCGATTAGCATGCCCATATAGTCTTTTGCTCTTTTTGCAATTTGTAGGCATTTAAAAATTAAAATTAAAAATAATAAAAATACCACCAAGCAACCAATAAATCCAAATGCTTCGCCTATTGCAGAAAAAATAAAGTCACTCTCAACTACTGGTACTTTTGCAGCCTTTAGTTCAGGACTATCATCTTTTAACAATTTACCAACCATACCACCTGCACGAATTGCTGTTGCTGCATTCGTCTGTTGGTATACTTGATCTGGATATTCCTCCGGATGTAACATTGCTAAAATACGGATTTGCTGATACTCCGTTAAAATCTTTTGAAATGGTTGTTGTACATACCAAAAAAGAACACTAAACAAAGGAACTACGATTGCAAGGAACGGGAGTATAATTTTATAACTTAATCCTGCAGCAAAAATTATGGCAGCGAATGTTGCTGACAAAACAATACTATAAGATAAATCGGTTTGTATCAATATAAGAAAAATTGGTATTCCCATCAAAATGACGGACGCAAGAATTACCCATACATTATTGATTTGTCTACGAAAGATATCAAAAAATTTCGCCATAAACAATATCATAATAATTTTTGTTAACTCAGAAGGCTGCACTTCAAAGCCTTGTTTAATAAAATCCAACCCTATCCAACGTTTTGCTTGATAATGGCTTTTACCAATGCTAGTAAATTTCGTTAAAAATAACAAAATAAAATTAAAAATATACATTGGTATAAAAAACTTGCATAGAAAATGATAATCAAACATGGAGATAAAAATTGCAAATACAATTCCTACTGCTAGTCCGATAATTTGCTTTTCAAATTGCACTTCATCTGCATCTTGAAGTTTTTGAATTAAAACCATACCAATTCCACTAAGTATTACAATTACCATTAATAGTGAAATATTATAGTGTTTAAAATCGTAGTCCTTAAATTTGAACATATACTACATCATCCTTACTTTTTTTGTTTCATGTCCTTAATCGGAATGTTCGCAAACAACGCAGGAACAATCCCATTATTACTTTCGGATTCGGTTTGTGTAATTTTGATATCTAGTCCTTCTTGATCAATTTCAATATATTTTGAAAGTACTAGTATTATATCATTTTTTATTTGTTCCATTATTTCAGGTGAACATCCTGCTCGATCCGAAACGAGAACAAGCCTAAGTCGATCTTTTGCTACTGTACTTGAAGTTTTCTTTTTAAAGAAATCCATTAAAGCCATAAGTCAATTACCTCCTCCTTAGTTTTTCTTGAATAATCTACTTAAGAATCCTTGTTTTAATGCTAAGTCTAAAAATGGAACTTCTTCCCCAATAATTCTTCTACAGATATTCATATAAGCTTTACCAGCCATTGAATCAGATCCAACCAATGGTTCTCCCTGATTTGTTGATATAACAATATTTTCATCGTCAGGTACTACACCAATTAAATCCACAGCTAAAATTTCAACAACATCTTCGCTTGACATCATATCGCCACGTTTTACCATATCCATACGCAAACGATTCACAATTAAGTGAGTTTGTTTCATTTCGTGTGCTTCTAACAATCCTATGATACGATCCGCATCACGTACTGCTGAAACTTCAGGTGTTGTAACTACTAATGCTCTGTCAGCGCCTGCGATTGCGTTTTCAAATCCTTGTTCAATGCCCGCTGGACAGTCCATTAATATGTAATCGAATTCCTCTCTTAACTCATCCGAGAGTTTCTTCATTTGTTCAGGTGTAACCGCTGTTTTATCTCTAGTTTGGGCAGAAGGTAATAAATATAAATTAGGGTATCTCTTATCTTTAATTAATGCTTGCTTAATTCTACAATTTCCTTCAATAACATCAACTAAATTGTATACGATACGATTTTCAAGTCCCATTACTACATCCAAATTACGAAGGCCGATATCAGTATCAATAAGAACTACCTTTTTATCTAATTTAGCCAATCCTGTTCCAATATTTGCAGTTGAAGTTGTTTTTCCAACACCGCCTTTTCCGGATGTTACTACGATTACTTCTCCCATTCTGATTCCTCCATAAGCTTTAATTTCTTTATTGATTTCGTATTTTTGATACGAATATCTTGGCTTTATTTTGTTTTTTAATCTTTGCCAAAAATTTTGTTTTTTCTTATAATCGAATCTCATTTAAAACTTTCCTATTTACAGGTTCAATGTAAATATTCCCTTCCTCTAAGAAAGCAATTTTAGCTTCCCTATTCTCATCTTTGATAGGATTATCTGGGGATCTTGCTATTGTATCTGCGATTCGAATTTGAACCGGATACATATCAAGTGCTAAAACAAAGGCATTTTCATTGCCAGTTGCACCAGCAAATACCGTACCTTTTAATGCCCCAAGTACAATAATGTTCCCCTTGGAAATTACACTAGCTCCAGGGTTTACATCCCCGATTACTATAATACTTGTTTCTGTTTCTAAAACTTGTCCAGAACGAAGATTACCTTTGTAGAATTGTCCAGTTGTATTGGACAATTCTACAAGTTTATCATTCAAACATTTCTCAAATTTAGCATCTTGTTCTGGGTCGTTATCAACGATGCATATGACATGAAGATCAGAATTTTCAGCAATTATATCAAGGACTTCTCTTTGTTGTGCATCACTTAGCTTCTTTCCCTCAAAGCTGATTGCCATCTTAGCATTCCCCAAAAATTTTGCTGAATCTTTAAACTTTGTTGCTATATGTTCTTTTAATTCAGAAAATTCCATATCTGCATCAAGGACAACTACAATTCCATGCTTATTTCCCTTGATAACAACCGAATTATTCACGCAATCACCTTACCTTTCTGTCAATTCTACTCTGTAGTATTTAATCAGCTATATTAATGTTGGTTGCAGTTCCTGCTTCAACTTCACCGTTTAATAAATCTTCCTGATTCTCACCATTAAAGTATACACCATACACTTCCCTTGCAACTTTAGCAGCATTCGCAGATGCATATCCATTCGGAATTACAACAGTCACTGCTACTTCAGGGTCATCATAAGGAGCATAGGATACAAAAAGAGCATGGTGAGGGTGATTGTTACCAACTTGTGCTGTACCTGTTTTACCTGCTACTTTAACCCCAAGATCACCAAAAAGACGATCTAGAGAGTTGGTAGGCGTATTTACAACAAGGTACATACCCTCATGAACTAAGTTCCATTCACTTGCATTGAACATATCAATTTTATTTGCTACTGTAGCAGAATTATCAAGAACTACATTACCATCTTTGTTTTTAATGTTATCAACTAAAGTCAAGTCATAGCTTGTCCCACTGTTTGCAATTGTTGTTAAATATCTTGCAATATGGATTGGTGCAAACTCGTGATAATAACCAATGGAAGCACGAACAGCATCACGTGGAGATATAACAGGAGTTGCTTCATCTATCTCTACTCCTGATTTTGTACCTAACCCAAACATTTCTGCATACTTTTGAATTTTTTCCAAACCAGTTGGATCGTAATATTCTCCTGATGAAGTTGTAGCCAAACGGTATCCAATTTCATAAAAGAAGTAGTTACAGGAATGCATCAAAGCATGTGCAGCATCAATTGTTCCATGGGTAGAGTGATTGGAAGTGTACTTCCAACAACTTGGCGATGGTACGACTTTATCAAAAACACCACGGTCTGTAATCTTAGTATTAACATCAATAACCCCTTCGGCAAGACCAGCTAGTGTTATTAATGGTTTGATAGTGGAACCCGTCGTTGTTTTTTGCATGGTTGGACGATTATACAGCGGTGTTGCTTTATCATTTAATAATTTTGAATAATACGTCCAGTCGATTTTATTGGCAAGTTTATTGTTATCATAACTTGGATACGATACAAGCGCTAATACATCTCCAGTTTTTGGACTTGTTACAACAATTGACCCACTGCATGGTTCTAATGCTAACTGCCCTGGCGTAATCTCTAATTTTTGAATTTTTTGTATAATAAAATTATATGCGGATATTCTGCCACTCTCTAAATTAGCATAATCAGTCTCGTTTAATTCTAACACACCTTGGTCAAATAATAAAAGACAAATTTCTTTCCCCGTTAATTTTTTGGTAAAGATTAGCGTACGGTAGATTTTTTTCTCAAACTCAGCATCATCTACAAGCAAATCCAATGTTTTTGAGATTAACTTTTCGTACAATTCCTCAGTGCTGTAATACTCGTCTCCAATGCCTAGTTTCGATAAGTCAACCCAGTTTTTTGTAATTGCATACTGCAAAAACTCACTTAAACTCGTTTTACCATCGTGATAACTTAAGTAAACAGTATCTGTCTTATCAATATTACTGGATATCAATAATTTTACATCACTTGAGAGCATTTTGGAATATACATATTCAAGATATTCTTTCATTTCCTCTCCGGCTTGCTCGTTAGTAACCTTACTGTTTATGTCTAACAAGTCATAAAGATTAGAAAAGATTGTTACACGCTTATCAAGAAAATATTGATATACTCTTTTTTCTAAATCCGTAGCGTCCTCACTACGAAATCTTGTAATATCGACAACATTGTTCGCAAGCAAAGCATTATATACTTCATAAATAGGTATTGTAATCTTCGCTGCACTCGTACCTTTTCCACCATAGTCCATGGAATTAACAATCTTCGATAATAAAATCTCAGCAATGTTACGTTCTAACAAGTTATAAAGTGAAACTTGCAAATCTCGGTCAATTGTCAGGTATAAATCATTTCCAACCGTAGGTTCTTTTTCTACACTAACATTGATTACTTTACCACTATCATTGATTGTTACTTTTTCAACACCTTTTACCCCTTGTAAATATTGATCGAATTCTTTTTCGAGACCAATTTTACCAACATAATCAGTACTTGTATAATCTCCCTCGTCTTTGCCTTCATTCAGTGTCTCTAATTCAGTTGCATTGATTAAGCCGGTATAACCAAGCATATGAGCAAAATATTTACTGTCATTATACACACGAATCGTTTCTTGCTTAATCTCTACTCCAGGCAAATCCGCTAAATTTTCTTTAATTGCAGCACGAGTCTCTTCATTAATATCCGTTGCCAATGTTATCTGAGTTATTTCATTTTCACTTTTTGGTGTTGTTGCCATTGTATAACGAATTTTCATTATTTTTAACTGATCTTCTTTGCTATACTCATCGGATATCTGTAAACGAATCGATTGCTTCCCTGTGTTAAGAAAATCAAACACCTCTTGCGCGCTGGCGTTTTTTTGTTCCTCCGTTAAATCATTCACACTTCTAAGAAAGAATGCTTCCTTTTTAAAACGTAACAATGCATTGTCTTCGATGTTAAAAACAAATTCACCCATTTCATTTAGTTCTATTGCAAAATCGAGCTCAATCTCATACCCATTCTGCTCTAAAATCTTAATGAGGCGGTAAATCATAGCATTTTTATCTGCATTCGTCGAAAGCAGCGCACTGTCACTTAAAGCAACGGCATATTTGAGTTCATTATATGCCAATAATTTACCGTTACGATCATATATATTTCCTCTAGTACTCTTGATTTCACGATTACCAGAGTTATAATATTCTTCTTTTGAAGCATCCGAAGTTCCCTCAATAATTTGCAGTTCAAACATTCGGTGAATTAATATTCCAAAAAGCATTAAAAATATTAACATTAAGGGAACCAATCTAGAAGAGAATAAGGATTTTATTTTATCAATAATAATATCTAGCACCTAATATTCCTCCCTCTTTAATAGTTTTGATATTCCCACATGTATCATATGAAATAGTTTATAAAAGATAACCCCCATTAAAACTGTATAAATTACTTTAGGTAGCATAATGCGGTATGCATAGTACCCTATGTTCAATCGTCCACGCAATAAAAACTCGAGAACATAATAAAGAAAACTATATACAAACTCACTTACCGCAATTAGTATCAGTGGAATTGCATAATCATCTCTATCGTATATTTTATTGCTATATCCATTTAAAAAACCAATGAACATGTAAAGTAATGCACAAATTCCTATCACATCTCCGTACATAAAATCAACCAATAACCCAGCAAACAGCCCAGTAAATAAACCAGGATATGTTCCCCTCGTATAAGCGGTCGTTACTACAAGTATCATTAATATATCAGGCACGACACCCGCCAACCTTATGTGGTCAAACACGGTACTTTGTAATAAAAAACTTAAGATTATTTCAATTCCAATGACTAAAATTCGAATCACGTTAACACTGTCCTATTCATCATTTTTTTGTAATTGCTCTTTTAACTCTGTGATAATAAGTACTTCCTCTAAATGTTCAAAATCAACAGCTGGTCTTAAGTAGGCAACCTTTGACATATTGCTTGAGTCTACCTCAATATGACTGATATATCCAATTAAAATTCCTTGAAGATATTTATCACTAATATGAGATGTAACAACTTCGTAGTTATCTTCGATTTCTGCATTCATACTAATTGCTTCCACTCGGATGTACCCAGAGTCTAGTAATTCTAAATCCCCTTTCACATCACAAGTATCAGAAGTTTTAAGAAACATACCACTTACATAACTAGAATCGTCAATGATGGAGCGAACTTTTGCATAGTTTTTACCAACTTCTGTGATAATACCAACCAATCCATTACCAGCCATAACATTCATATCAACTGCTAAACCATCATCGGTGCCTTTATCGATTGTAAATACACTATAAAAGCTGTTTGTATCTTTACTAATTACCCTTGCGGCAACTTTTTTATAATCAGAATATTTCTGATCCAATTCATACAAAGCTCTTAGACCATCCAATTCATATCTGTCTTGTACCAAAATACTATTTTGCATCTTCAATTCCGCATTTTGTCGTTCCAGTTCAGCGTTCTTTTCTAAAAGTTCATTCATGCTACTTAACTTCTCTAATTGCCTTGATACGGAGGTTCCTACGGAATTAATACCTTTTTGCATTGGTGTTATAACATAACCAATTCCAGTCCGTATTGGATTCAAAACACTACTAAATCGAAAAGAAACTATAATGAGTCCTAAACATATTACAGTGCACGCTTTTAAGACATGGCTTGGCAAAACCGAAAATTTCGGTGTTCTTTTCCTCATTTCTTATCATCAACCTCCATAATAGGTTTGTTTTAATGATGTTGCGAGTGAATGAAGTTTAGGATTTTCAATAATTTTACCTAGGCCATTCACTACTGTATTCGCTGAATCACTACAGATATTAATCTTTAAATCTGTTTCGTGTGACATCAATTGATCTAACCCGCGAATATTAGCAGAACCGCCTGTCACAAAAATTCCAGAATCAATGATGTCTGAAGATATTTCTGGTGGTGTTCTTTCAAGAATAATACGAACAGCATCTATGATTGAATAAAGATGTTCTGAGATAGTTTCATATACGAAGGTAGAATTGATTTCTTTCTCCATTGGTAATCCGGATACAACATCTCGGCCAAAAACTTTAATTGTTCTTTCTTCACAAGGCAATGCACATGCAAGCTCTTTCTTAATTGTCTCTGCTGTTTTGTGTCCAATTACTAAATTAAAACGTTTCTTAACATTTAATATAATGGATTCATCCAAACGATTACCACCTACAGAAACTAGTTTACTTAAAACAATGCCACCTAAAGATATGATTGAAACTTCTGTCGTATCTGCACCGATATTTACAATCATAACCCCTCTAGCATTGGTCACATCAAGACCAGCTCCAAGTGCATCTGCAATTGGCTTGTCTACTATATTAATTTTTCTACTTTTTACATTCGAGCTAGCTACAAGATCAAAAAACGCTCTTTTTTCTACTTCTGTAATATCGGTTGGTGTGGCAACGAAAAACTCAGCGCCAAGCATCTTTCCGTGCTCTTTACTTAAATCTGCAATCGCACGATTTAGTAAAGAAAGCATATTAGCTATGTTGGCTATTACACCGTTTCTTACTGGATAATCCACCATAATATTGGAAGGTGCCTTACCATACATCTCATATGCCTCGTCTCCGATTGCAATTACTTTTGTTCTATCTGCTATTGCAATAATGTTTTTAGCATCAAAAATGACTCCTGCGTTTTTCTTGTATATTTTAAGTGTACTTGTACCAAAATCAATGCCAAATAACTTCCCAGCCATAGTAAGTCTCCCTTCTAGTATACCTTTTATAATCTTAAACTTAAATTTTTACATGTTGTTTTATATAAATCCTAATTCTTTTAAGCTTATATATCTATTATCGCCAATGATAATGTGATCCATAAGTCTAATACCCACTAAATTTCCAGCGTCTACAATTCTTCTTGTTATTAACTGATCTTCTCTACTTGGCGTTGGATCTCCACTTGGATGATTGTGTATCAGTATAATGTGAACCGCTTCATGTGCCAGTGCGGTAACAAATACTTCACGCGGAGATAGGATAGATGAATTAATCGTACCAATGGATAATATTTCTTCTCCAAGCATTTTACTTTTTGTATCAAACAATAACAAACGACACTGTTCTTTTTTTAAATGTCGCATCTCTTCCATATAATAATTTGCAACCGTATGCGGGTCTGCCATTCGTATCCCTGCCTCTGCTTCTAATTTTACCATTCGTTTAGAAATTTCGGCCAAGCATAACAATTGAAGCGCCTTTACTTTTCCAATTCCAGAAATCTTCATTAACTCATGCATTGTAACATGATGAAGACCATTCAGATTTTGATTCGATTTAATGGATAACAATACCCTTGTAGCTAATTCAACCGAATGTTCTGATTTAGAACCAGAGCGTATAATAATCGCTAGTAACTCAGCATCCGACAGCACATTCACTCCGTATTTTTCTGCTTTTGCATATGGTTGTTCGGATACAGGAAGATCTTTAATAACACTTTTTTTCATTTCCATGACTTCTCCATTCTATCTCTCTCCAAGAAATCATTCAGAAAAATCAAATATGTTTTATAGCTTTCGATAAACAAAAAATGAAATAATAATACCCAAAATGCTTGCTATTGTAATTTTAATGGATATACCAAATTGGATTACAACAACACCTAGATTTAATTGTATTGCACCTGAGCCTTGATTGCTTCCAAGTGCAAATTCTTGTCCAAAATTGAGCCAGGATAGCCATGAAACGCCTTTTGCTAAATATCCCAAAAAACCTCCAATCACAACACCAGCTAACATCAATAATAGTAATATCCACGCATTCTTGTTTGTTGTTCTTGCCATTATACGACTACCTTCCCTCCATTTAGACCTACCAAATCAAATTTAATGTTACCACATTTATTCCTATTTGTACAGAAGAAATAAGTCTGGGGTTGGTGCAAAAAACGACTTTTCTTGCACCAACCCCATAGTAAATATTATAATTGTACTAACCCTTCTTCATACAACTTTTGTAAAGACATTAATATTCCAAACTTCGCATGATACCAAGTTAACCCACCTTGGAAATAAACTGCATATGGTGGCTTTATTGGTGCATCTGCAGACAACTCGATGGAAGAACCTTGAATAAAGGCACCTGCTGCCATAATGACATCAGAAGTATAGCCTGGCATCGCCCATGGTTCTGGAGTTACATAGCTATCAACCGGTGCTGCTGCTTGAATTCCTTTACAAAACGCAATTACTGCTTCTGGAGACTTAAGAGTGACTGCTTGGATAATATCATGGCGGGACTCAGTTCCATTTGGAATTACTGGAAATCCTAATTTTTCATAAACGTTAGCTGCAAAAATAGCGCCTTTTAATGCTCCTGCAACAACGGTTGGTGCTAAGAAAAATCCTTGATATAATAAGCCATTGATACCAAGCGTGGCCCCTACTTCTTTACCTAATCCTGGTGCAGTCAAACGGAACGCAGCATTCTCTACATATTCCTCTTTCCCTACAATGTATCCGCCTGTCGGTGCTAAACCGCCTCCTGGATTCTTTATTAATGAGCCAACGCATAAATCAGCGCCAACATCACTTGGCTCAATTGTTTCTACAAATTCCCCGTAGCAATTATCAACCATGCAAATCACATCTGGTTTTATTGACTTTACAAAGCTTATTAATTCGCCAATTTGTTTTACGGATAATGTTGGTCTTGTTTGATAGCCCTTGGAACGTTGAATCGTTATTAACTTTGTTCTTTCATTGATTGCTTTTTTGATATTCTCATAATCAAATCCACCATCTGGTAATAAATCAACCTGAGCGTATGTGATTCCATATTCTTTTAAAGAACCTTTTGCTTCTGTAATCCCTATAACACCTTCTAATGTATCATAAGGTTTACCCACTGGTGATAAGAGCTCATCTCCTGGTCTTAAGTTTCCAGAAAGAGCAATTGTTAATGCATGTGTACCACTTACTAATTGCGGACGAACAAGGGCAGATTCCGCATGAAATGCCTTTGCATACACTTCTTCTAAGGTATCTCTACCCAAATCGTTGTATCCATAACCTGTGGACGCAGCAAAATGCGCATCACTTACTCTACAATCTTGTAAAGCCTTTAACACTTTTAATTGATTAAACTCTGCTACTTTATCGATTGATTCAAAACGTTCTTTCAAGGATGTCTCAATTTCCTTACAATAATCAAGTACCTTTTGATCTATATGAAGTTCTTTATACATATTTTCTGTCGTATCCATGTTACACCTATTTTTACTGCCATTTTTTCAGTTCCTTAACTATGACAGACCTTTCTTTCCTCGCTTAATTTATATTAAATTCTATTGCTGTATTTAATTTATGGTTGATCCAGTATCGAATTGTTTAAACATATGATTGATTCAGTTATATGTTTGATTCAATTATACGGTTGATTCAATTATACGGTTAGTTCAATTATACGGTTGATTCAATTATGCATTTGATTCAACTATACGTTTGATCCAGTTATACGATTATTTCAATTATACGTTTGATCCAATTATACGATTATTTCAATTATACGATTGAATCCTTGCTTATTGCTTAAAAAATCGATGTTTCCTACTTGCAACTATTTCTTTCCTTACAAACTTTGAGCATAAATGATAGAATTTCCTCTTCCTTTTGGTCAAACTCTTGTTTATTTACCCAGGTAACATCTTTTTCTCTTTTAAACCAAGTAAGTTGTCGTTTCGCAAAATGCCTTGTGTCACGCTTTAAGATATAGATAGCTTCCTCTAAGGTACATTCACCATCAAGGTAAGCTAATATTTCCTTATACCCAAGCCCTTGCATGCTTACTAAATCTCTTGTATATCCAAGGTCTTTTAAATGTTTCACTTCATCAAGCAATCCATTATCTACCATGATATCTACGCGCTTATCAATATTCTTATAAAGAACTTCTCGTTCATTATTGAGAACAAAATAAGTAAAGGCATACGGAGATTCATTCTTACGTTGTTCTTCGTTATGTGCAGATATTGGAGTTCCGGTCTGCTTATAGTATTCTAGCGCTCGAATCACTCGTTTTATATTATTTTCATGGATACTTTCATAGGATATTGGATCGATATCCTTTAACATCTCATGCAAATAGTTCGCACCTTTTTGTTTCGCAAGTTCTTCCAACTCCATACGATAGGTAGTATCCTCTTCATTTTCAGCGAAATTAATATCATAAAGTACGGATTGAATGTAAAACCCAGTTCCTCCAACTATGATAGGTACTTTCCCTTTTCGGTAAATATCCTCCATATATTGTTTTGCTAGGGTTTGAAACTTAACAACATTAAATTCCTCCCTCGGATCAATTTCATCGATTAAATAATGTGTTACGCCATCCATTTCATCTTTCGTTATCTTCGCAGTTCCAACATCCATATATCGATATACTTGCATAGAGTCTGCCGATATAATTTCACCATCCAATGCTTTTGCTAGCTCAATAGATAGTTTTGTTTTACCAACTGCCGTTGGACCTGTTAAAATAACCAAAGGTTTTTTCTCTTTTTCCCATGCATGTTTCATTTCTTCCAATGCTTACACCTCAATTTATATAATACGTTTAAATTTCTTTTCTAGCTCATATTTTGTCATGGAAATAATGATAGGTCTACCATGAGGGCAATGGAATGGATTATCAAGAGTTAATAACTGTTCAATTAAAGCTTCTGCTTCCATTACTGACATTGTATGATTTCCCTTCACCGCTGCTTTACATGACATTGATGCGATTTTTTCCATAATAATGTCAGGTGTTCCTGTCGGCGCTTCTTCAACTAAATCATCGATAAACTCAATCAGTAGTCTTTCCCCTGCAATTCCATACATGTCCGCAGGCAAAGCACTTACACTATATTCTTTTCCACCGAAGTGTTCAATTTCAAATCCAAGACGTTTTAAACTCGCCTCATGCTCTTTAATAACAGCTTCTTCTTTTAAATTCAATGTAAGTACAATCGGAGGACTAATTATTTGTGATAAAAATTCCTTGTCTTCGATACGTTTTAACGTTGCCTCATATAGAATTTTCTCATGAGCAGCATGCTGATCAATAATGTAAAGCTGCTGATCGAATTCTACCAGCCAATAAGTTGAAAATAATTGTCCAATGATACGATGTTTTTTAATTGCTTCTTTTGATAAAAACACACCTTCAAGTTCTGTTTGTACTGCTTTATCATCATATACACCATCAATTACATTATTATTCGTCTCATTTGGCAAATTCACTTCCGTATTCTTATCGTTTCTAGTTTTATCCGTAAAAGAATTCGTTTCACTCAGACTTTCCACTTCCATTGCTTGCTTATTATCTAAGTCCTTGTTTAATTCAAGATCCTGAACTCTGTTAAAATCATTAACATTTCCATTGTTCTTAACGTTATTATCGCAGGTTTCATCTAATTTGTTCTTTATATTATTAACATAGGTTTCACCTATATCGTTCGTTCCATTTACATTGTGAGGGGCTCTCCAATTGTTCTTTGTATTAATATCAAGAGAGTCGCCTCCAGATTCATTCAAATTGTATGAATTCAAAGGTTCCGATACCAGTTCTTCTTTTTCTTTTAGCGCTTCATACCCTTGATTTACCACTTGATACAAATTCATAATTTCTGTATCTTTAATAAAATCTTGGACTGAATTATCAACGGTTGTTTCGCTATCTTTCATAGGTATGGATACTTCTGGCATATTTTTTGAAAACAAATTGGATGCATTCATCTGACGAATAGCTTCTTCTCGTTTTCGTTCTGCTTTGTTACGAAGTAATTCCCTACTTTGTTGCTGATTCATTTGTTGCTTCAAACGATTGGTTTCAAACGGCTCCGGAACATTTTCATAAACTTTCTTTTCCTTCTTTTCCTCTTCCTCCAAACGAACATTAGGAATCATATTTTTCCCTGATAAAGCCATTGAAATCGCTTGATAAGTAAGTTTGTACACAAGCTCTGAATTCGTAAATCGGATTTCCATTTTTGTCGGGTGAACATTGACATCAATTAACTCTGGATCAATCGTAAAATGAATCGCTGTAAATGGATATTTGTGTTGCATGGAGTAAGGCTTATATGCTTCTTCAATTGCCTTTGTAATAACAGCACTTTTTATATATCTTCCATTAATAAAGTAATTCTCATAATTTCGATTTCCTCTAGATATAATTGGTTTACCAACATATCCCTCCAATGTGACTTGTTCATTTTGATTCACCACTGGAACAAGCTGCGCTGCAACATCTCTTCCGTACACGTGATATATGATATCTTTTAAATTATGATTTCCAGACGTATGTAATACGGTCTTATTGTTATTTATAAATTTAAATGATATATTCGGATGAGAAATTGAGAGTCTTTCCAATAAATCACTAATATAACCTGCCTCAGTGGTTGGAGATTTCAAAAACTTTCTTCTTGCTGGAGTATTGTAAAATAAATTTCGAATTAAAAATGTAGTCCCCTCTGGGCATCCAATTTCTGAAAGTTCTTTTTCTTCACCGCCCTCAATTACATATCGAACTCCAGTAAATGAAGTTCTTGTTTTGGTTATTAACTCAACTTGCGCAACCGAAGCAATACTCGACAAAGCCTCACCGCGAAATCCTAAACTCCCAATGGTTAATAAATCCTCTACGGATCGTATTTTACTCGTAGAGTGTCGTAAAAAAGCCAGAGGAATCTCTTCTTTATTAATCCCAGCACCGTTATCTGTGATACGAATAAACGAGATACCACCTTCTTTAATTTCTGCTGTGATTGCATTTGCACCAGCATCGATTGCATTTTCTATCAATTCTTTCACAACAGAAGCGGGGCGTTCTACCACCTCTCCTGCTGCAATTTGATTTATCGTATTTTGATCTAAGACTGCGATTTTTGCCATACGCTTACCTCTCTATTCTACTAACAGTCCTAAAGTTACTTTCCATTTTAAAACACGTAAGACAGCATCATCAATTGTCTCTTCTTTAATATCCCCTTTGTTCACCGCTTCAATCACTGCTGGAATCTGAGTTTTATAATCAGTAGCAATTAATAAGTCATTCCCAGCGTTTATCGCAGTGATGGCCGCTGCGACACTACCTGTAAGCTTAGTAATTGCATCCATACTTAAATCATCTGTCATTATAACGCCATCAAATGCAAGTTCTTCTCTTAAGATTTTATGCACATTACTTGATAAAGACGCTGGCATGGTATCATCCATGCTTTTTACAATATTATGGGAAACTAAGATACTGTTTGCTCCAGCCTTAATTCCAGCGATAAAAGGTAAAAAATCATTGGTTTGGAATGTTTCATAACTCCGATTATCATAGGCAATCCCAGTATGTGTATCAACATTATTCCCATAGCCAGGAAAGTGTTTTAGCACAGAACCTAGATTGTTTTTTTTCATTGCTAAAACAACCGACGTGATATACTCCGATGTTTTTTCTACAGACACTCCAAATGTTCGATCATACATATAGTCTTTTACATCGAATGAAAGATCGCAAACAGGCGCTAAATTTACGTTAATACCTAATTCTTTCAATAATTCTGCTTTTTCATACGTATCTTGTATAATTAGGTTCATTCCGCCTTTGGTGTACAAAACTCTTGGCGATAAGAACGGTGTTTCACGAAATTCTTCAAACTTACTCACACGAACAACCGTACCACCTTCTTCATCCACCCCGATGAGCATTGGGATATTCGAAGCTTCTTGATAAGAACGAATATTATTAATTACTTCTTCTTTGCTTTTATCTTTAAAATTATTTGCAAATAAAATAAATCCGCCCAAATGGTAGTTCGTTATATCGTCTACTGCTGTCGTCTCATCACATCGTGCGAAGAATAATTGGCCAACTTTTTCTTCTAATGTCATAGAATCTATTCGTTCTAATAACTTTTTATCTGTTGAAGAACTTTCTGAATCTTCATTCGGCTTCGATTCATTTCCATTGTTAGTAGCACTACCAGGATTATCCGCCTTATCTATGTCATTCTCATTCTCTGGTTTACCAACACCGGTTGATCCTTCCTGATTTTGACCATTTGTTTCATCCTTTTGATGATCCATTTGATTCGCTTTTCCAAAGTTTAATATTCCTACAACACAAAGTGAAAAAATTAGCAATAATAAAAATAAGGGTACGATGCTATTTTTTAGTTTCTTTCCTTTCATAAAACACCTCATTCCAGCGGATATTACAATCCACATAGACTACATGTTTAACCTAAACACAAGAAATCTTATATCAGCACATTGAGAACTACCTCTTCTACCTCGCCAATAATAAATATAATAAATATTCATTCGAATACTTAATTTGTCGTTGACACTCAAATCCTAAGCTTTCATATATACAGATAGAACTAGTTCTTGTAATATGAGATAGATACTCCCACGATAGGTTAAAAATGTTTATTTTATTTTTAATTGTATCTGATAAAGCTTATTTAAAGCATCAATGGGTGAAAGTCTTGCAATGTCTAAATCCTTTATTTCATTGATAACATCGTCATAATGATTCAAACCAAACAAGGATAGCTGTACTGCTTCTTCCTGCATAGGTGTACTTTGCTTATTTAAAGTAATTACAGCTTCATTTGTAGCATCTACTTGTTCTGTAGTACACCCTATGTCTGTAACAGACACTGACTCATTTGCGGCAGCTACTTCAAGATTTCTCGCCTTCTTAGCAATATCTTTCTCACTAAGCTTCTCAACAATTTCCTTTGCACGACTTATTACGCTTTGAGGAACTCCAGCAAGCTTAGCAACTTGAATACCGTAACTTTGATCTGCCCCACCTTTAACAATCTTACGTAAGAATACAATATCATCACCCTGTTCTTTTACTGCAATGCAATAATTATTCACAGACTCGATTTTACCTTCTAATTCTGTTAATTCGTGATAATGGGTAGCGAATAAAGTTTTTGCTCCAAGCAATTTTTTATTGCTTATATGCTCAACAACCGCCCATGCAATGCTAAGTCCATCAAAAGTTGATGTTCCCCTTCCGATTTCATCCAATATCAACAAGCTGTTTTTCGTTGCATTTCTTAAAATATTTGCCACTTCCGTCATTTCAACCATAAAGGTACTTTGACCAGATGCAAGATCATCGGAAGCACCAACTCTAGTAAAAATACGATCAACAATTCCAATGTCTGCACGAGTCGCTGGTACAAAAGATCCAATCTGAGCCATTAACACAATAAGAGCAGTTTGTCTCATATAAGTTGACTTACCAGCCATGTTTGGACCTGTAATTATAGAAATTCGATTGGATTCATTGTCCAAATAAGTATCATTGGATACAAACATATCATTTGTAATCATTTGTTCAACAACCGGATGTCTACCTTCTACGATATGAATAATTCCTTTTGTATTTACATTCGGACGTACAAAATTATTTCGTTCTGCAACAAAGGCTAAGGATGCCATGGTATCGATTTTAGCGATTGATTTTGCTGTTTTTTGAATGCGTAATACTTCGCTTGCAATTCTATCTCGAACCTCGGTAAACAAATCATATTCTAGCGCAAACAAACGATCTTCTGCATTTAGAATCTTATCCTCTAATTCTTTTAATTCTGGTGTTGTATATCTTTCTGCATTCGCTAATGTTTGTTTACGAATCCAATGGCTTGGAACTAATTCTGCATAAGAGTTTGTTACCTCAAAATAATATCCAAAAACACGGTTGAATTTTATTTTTAAATTTTTAATTCCCGTTTTATCTCGTTCCGTTGTTTCAAGATTTGCGAGCCACACTTTCCCATCAGTTTTTGCATGTCTTAACGAATCTACTTCTTCGTGATAACCCTCTTTGATTATCCCGCCTTCTTTTACACCAATTGGTGGATCATTTTCAATCGCACACTCAATTAAATCATGCAAATCTTTTAGAGGATCTAATTCTTGATAGACCTCTTTAAACATTGGTGTTTCGAAGGATTCAATTAAACATTTTATATGAGGAAGCATTGCTAGAGATGATAAAAATGCAATCAAGTCTCGTGGGTTCGCACTTTTATAACTAATTTTACCCATGAGACGTTCTAAATCATAAATTGAATTTAAGTACTCACGAATCTCTTCCCTGGTAATTACATTGTTATTGAATTCTTCAATCGCATCCAAACGTTCATTGATCTGTGTTTCATCAATCAATGGTTGCTCAACATAGCTACGTAATAATCTCGCACCCATAGCCGTCTTTGTCTTATCTAAAACCCAAAGAAGTGAACCTCTTTTTTGCTTTTCACGCATCGTCTCAACAAGCTCTAAGTTACGTCTACTAGAACTATCAATAAGCATATATTTACTTGTTATATATGGAATGATATGTGTTAAATGTGATAAGCTATTTTTTTGAGTTTCATACAAATACTGAAGCACCGCACCTGCGGCATTCACTCCAATGGTATGATCTTTTAATCCCAAGCCATCAAGTGCACCAACATGAAAATGTTCTTTTAATACCTTTTCGCACATCTCGGTATCGTAATACCAATCTTCCAAGGAGTTTATTGAGATATTATGACGTAATCGTAACTCTTCAACATCAATTCCACTCATATAAAAGGAAGAATTACAAACAATTTCAGATGGCATAAATTTATATACTTCATCAAGCAATTTTCGTTTGCTATCAACCTCAGTCACATAATAATCACCTGTAGTAATATCAACTGCTGATAGACCACAAAGATCTTCTCCCCAGATGATGCTCATAAGATAATTGTTTCTTGTTTCATCTAATGTTTGTGTATTTAAATTGGTACCCGGAGTAACAATACGAATTACTTCTCTTTTTACAATTCCTTTTGCCTGCTTTGGGTCCTCTACTTGTTCACAGATTGCTACTTTATAACCGCGATTTACAAGTTTTGTTAGATATCCATCCACTGCATGATATGGAATCCCACACATAGGTGCACGTTCTTCCAAACCACAATTTTTTCCTGTTAGCGTAATTTCAAGTTCTTTTGAAGCTATGACTGCATCTTCAAAAAACATTTCATAGAAATCTCCTAGTCGATAAAATAAAATGCAGTCTTTGTGTTGTTCTTTGGTGTCCACATATTGCTGCATCATAGGAGTTAATTGTGCCATTGTTTACATCCTTTCTAAGATACCTACCTTTTATTCCATGACTACATCATCTAAAAGATTAGTACCATCTGCTGCTGTCGTTGCTAATACATCACATCGTTCATTCTGAGGATGACCGGCATGTCCTTTTACCCAGCAGAATTCAACATTGTGTTGTTCTTTTGCTTTTAATAATCGTTTCCATAAGTCAACGTTTTTAACTGGCTCATTTTTACCGCGCTTCCAACCTTTTTTGATCCATCCATCGATCCAGTGTTCATTAAACGCTTTCACCACATATTGAGAATCTGAATACAAAACAACGTCACAAGGTTTTGTAAGGGCTTCAAGGCCGATAATTGCTGCCATAAGTTCCATACGGTTGTTGGTTGTTTTTTTATAGCCTGCAGAATATTCGCGTATATGTTCTTTTCCTGTTAAATCTACATAAGAAAGAATTGTTCCATATCCACCTGGACCGTCTGGATTCCCTCTTGCTGCACCATCGGTATATATTGTAACTTTCATTTATAACCTCCATATATCTTCTTCATTTATCGATTATAACTTTATGCATTTTACCAATTACAAATGAATCAGATAAAAAATACATAGGTTGAAACGAAATCATTTCAACCTAATTTAAAAATTTCAATTTATTGTTTGTTTCATTTTATGAGTTATTTAATAATATCCCATTCCCCAACTTCTAAGAAGTGATTTGCTGAATTTGTAGCTTCTGTAATAATATCTTCCGAGTATCCAATAATAGAAAGCAATTTGATTGCGTTTTTAGAGATAGCTCGTCCTTCATATAAAATATAATCGAATAAAATATTATTATCAACAATTTGTTCTTGGAAATGGTAGTTGGAATAATAATTTTCAAGTATATGTGTTAATTCAATGTCGTGTGTTGCAGCAAAACAAATTGCATTGCTTATTGCTAAACTCTGTAGAATTCTTGAAGAAGCTGCAATACGTTCTAATGTATTGGTACCACGAAGTACCTCATCTACAAAACACAAGGTTGGAATTTCATCCTTTGACATATCAACAATACGTTTTAAGGATTTGATTTCCACAATATAGTAACTTTCATTATTTGATAAATTATCTTGTAACGCCATAGAAGATGCTACTTTAAAATAACTTGCTTCATATTTTTTACTCATTGAAGTAAATATTGTTTGTGATAAAATCGTATTGATTGCCAATGTTTTGATAAAGGTAGATTTACCGGATGCATTGGAACCTGTAATTAAGACACAGCGATCCGTATTGATTGAGTTTTTCACTGGTGAATTAATCATTGGATGGAAAATATCTTCGGCATCAATGTGCGGAGTCTTTGATTTTGTTAATACAGGTAAACTATATTCTCCCATTAACTCACGGAACGATGCAACCGCAATCATACAGTCTAATAAACCAATGGTTTGATATACTACTTCTAATTCATCTTTATACTCTTCAAAGGTTTGAATCATCTTATTAAATTTAATTAAGTCCATATGAAATATCATACGTGGATATTCCACAACGAGCTCTAACATATCTCCTGTTGGTTTCTTAGGAGCTACGATTCTAGCACCTCTTCGGAAACTTGCAAATATTTTCTCAAGTCTCTTAAGTTCTTTTGTATATGGTTTTATTTCTTCTATATTGGTTTGGTTTAATAATTTTACGCTATCTAATAAACGAATGATATAGGAAACTACTTCATAGTATTTCTCAATTTCCATTTTTCTTTTATAATAACGGACAATATTATTAACCACACAACCAACCGTAAGTAAAATACCAGTCAAAGGATCGATAAAGATAAATCCTACACCAATAAACAAGCTAAAAATAAGTAAATAATGAGTCATATTATTTTCTTTTGGTATGTCATGTAAACGATTCATATATTCATATATGGATACATTTTTAACCTTACCCATGATACTAAGTATCTCTTGTACTAAGAGACGTTTCTCTGTATCCTTAGAAAAAAACTCAATTAAGCGATTTCTTTCCTTTAATTCTGTTTCATCAAATTTTAATTGACGCAATAATGCATATAGATATTCCTCACCGATTGCTGATGAAGTATTGTTCATAGTCATGTAGATTTGATCCATATCAAGGTCATTCCAAGTAATATCATCTACATCGGTTTCTTCATTTTTAACAGCCCTATAATATGCAGTGATGGATTGGAACTTTTCAAACGTATATTCTTGTGTTGGAACATCTCCCCACTGTTTTTTTAGTTTGGCTATTAACTTTCTTTTGTTTTTTACTTTGTCGTTTTCTACTTTAATGATTAATAATAATGCGATTGCAATTGCTGCTAATACAATTCCGTACATTTGTAATTTTCCCTTCCTTGTCATTCATTCGATTGCTTACTCTATTATAAAAATATAAAATCTTTATGTCAACTAAAGAAACTATGAATAATTTATAGCCCTGGTATAAAATGGCTCTATAATGAATGTTGGATATGTAAAAAAACTTTTTCATCACTCAAACTTTAGTTTTATAACGAATGAAGAAATATAAACTTAATTCCATACTTAAATCGACTGACCCATGCTTAGACTTGCTTTTAGAAAATGATTAGAACTTCATATGAATAAATCCAGACATTTAAAAAGTGCCATTACCAAGCATTACATTTTAGTCCTAGTGTATTTTAAATTCTTAAAATACTGACTCAAATCATCCGCTTATGCAATAGCACCTATATTTTATAAATTAATCAAGATAATTTCTTATTGCTATAATTTTTCTATAATCTACATTTGAAAGCTTACATCCTGAGGTATATCCACTTTCATGAACTACTTTACCATTACCAATATAAAGGGCAACATGATCTACAACACCTCTTGAATTTCCGTAAAATACCATATCTCCAGGTTTTATATTGCTACGAGATACCGCTTTCCCAGAAACGGCCAAATCTCTTGAGCGTCTTGGTAAAGATTTTGTTGATACTCCAACCTCTCTATATACCGCTAAAACAAATCCAGAACAATCCGCGCCGGTTACTAAACTATTGCCCCCCCAAACATAGCGAAGCCCAATGTGTTTTTTCGCCTCTGTTGCGATTCTTGTTCTTAATGAAGATACAGAAGAATCAATTGGATCTATCTTAGTAGCTGTCTTCCAAGCATAATCTACAGTAACAAAATCTCTGCTTACATATCCCTCTAAGTTATCGATTTTAACCTTAACCCATAAAGATGCTTTTGGATCATCTTTTGTTAATAAATCCATACTATTATCATCAATAACTTCAAGTTCCTCACCGCGGTTTACTTCCGCAATAATGTTATCATCCGTTAAGGTAGAAGTTTCACTTCTTACATTTATAGATCCGGCATTTACAATTGCCGTTAATTTTGCAAGTTCCGTTGCTTTTTGATATCCTGCTTGACCAGTGTGTAGATACTCTAATGAAACATAACCTGTAACTTTACCAGAGGAAATCTTCGCCCAACCATCAGTTATTTCTAAAACGATAGCACTACCATCTTTTGGTAAGATACCTATAATATTACTTGATGTACTTGATTTTTCTCTAACATTTACAAAATCATTCACATTGGCAATTGCTATATTATTAGGAATCTCAACTTGTTTTGCTAACAGCATCGACATCTTAGAACTATCAATATTACTTGTTTCCTCTACATATTGGCCAATATGATAAGACATTCCTCCCAAAGGATTCTCTTCTGTAACAGTTTCTGCATTGGCTACTATTGTTTGACCACCCATAAATAATATTGTAGCGGCAGTTATTACGGATAGCTTGATACATTTCTTATTCATGTTGTACCTCCAAAATAGTAATGAGTTAAGACTTTAGTCACAGAAGTTGTTACAAAAGTATTAACTTTGTTACAATGATTATACCAATATTTAGAATTCTTGTCAATAACATGTCAAAAATATTTCAAACTTTTGACATTTTGCCATATTTGCTTCTTAAATGAAATAAAACAAGCCTATACCAGCTTAAGAAAGCATGGATATAGACTTGCTTGTTTCGATACTCTTATATAATTATACAGATTAATCCACCACGGCTGTCATTAACAATTTTTTGCATGGTTTCTTGTAATTTCATCTGACTTTCCTCAGTTATTTTATTTACTTTCGAAGAAATACCTTCATCTACGAGTTGACGCATTGTTTTTCCAAAGATATTGGTTTCCCAAATGCCTTCTTCACTAGTTTCTTGTTGTTCTTTCATATAACGGATTAAGTCTTGTGCTTGTTCTTCACTTCCAACGATCGGCGCAATCTCTGTTTCAATATTTGCTTGGATCATATGAACCGATGGAGCACTCGCACGTATTTTAACACCATATTTATTACCATGACGAATTATTTCTGGTTCCTCAAGCTGAATTTCTTCCTGAATTGGAGACACAACACCATATCCTTTATATTTCACTTGTTCACAAGCACTACTTACCTTTTCATATTCTTGCTTCTTTGCAGCAAGCTCTCTTATAACACTTAGGAATTCATATTCACCACAGATAGGTTTTCCAACGATTTCGCTAATAATCTCATAATAGAACTTATCATCGATATCAATAATCATTCGTACCGTTCCATCTTCCATCTTAATCTTATCAATTTTAATTCCATTAATATTCGGGCTATCAATGGCACAATTTGCATTTGTTACATCCTTCATAAGATGGATCCTAGACAACAATCCTTTTACAGCGCTAATAATTTCACTCTTAAGATAATGGTCTCTAGGAAGCATCTCAACCCATTTCGGTAAATAAAATCCGACTTCTGCAATTGGGAAAACTGCTAGTACATTTATAAGAATTTTCGTGATATCTTCCTTCTTTAATTGTTCGCAGTTAACTGGAAGTACCGTCTCATTGTATTTGCTGCTAAGCTCTTCCGCGAATTGCTTCGTTTCTTCAGAATAAGGTTTGTTCGTATTTAATAGTATTACAAAAGGCTTTCCTATTCTCTTTAATTCATCAATTGTTCTTTCTTCTGGAACAATGTAATTACTTCTAGGAATGTCGCCAAAGCTTCCATCGGTAGTAACTACAATACCAATTGTTGAATGATCATTAATTACTTTCTTCGTACCAAGCTCGGCTGCTTGGGTAAAAGGAATGTCATAATCATACCATGGTGTTTTTACTAATCTCTCCTGTTCATTCTCAATATGACCTAACGCACCATCCACCATATACCCAACACAGTCAATCATACGCACATTAAAATCCGTGTCATCAGAAACCTGAATATTAACAGCTTCCTTCGGTATGAATTTTGGCTCTGTTGTTGTAACTGTCTTACCAGAAGCGCTTTGTGGTAGTTCATCGATTGCTCTTTCTTTACTATGTACATCTTCAATGTTCGGAATTACTAACAAATCCATGAAGCGCTTGATAAATGTGGATTTTCCGGTTCGTACCGGTCCAACAACACCGATATAAATTTCTCCGTTTGTACGCGCTTTAATGTCTTTATATACATTATAATTGTCCAAATGAAATCCCTCCTAATATTCACTAATACAATGTATGCTAGGAGAGTTTATGCTATTCCAAGTATTTTATTATTTGACCATCTTTCTAAACTGTAGAGATTAATTTTTTTTACAAAGTTATAACAAATTAATATTGTAAAGTATACTTTTCTGCCTGTAAATAGAGCATTTGAGCGTATTTTCCATTTCATCTTAATACTTCGTCATGACTGCCTCTTTAATGATACTTCCATCTAATCTCATGTAGATTTGATCAACCAATTCTGCTTTACATAAGAGATAAAGAATACTAGCAATTAATTCTCATTTTGTTTATGTAAAAATACTAATAAAACACAAAGGGTAAAAGGAAATAAAATTGCAAGCATCAATCCAGATTTTAACCCTATTTCAGAGGTACCTATGTTATTAAAGATTCGATGGAATATAGTCTTTTCGCTCACTGTAACTCGTGAAGTTATGAATCCAACAAGGCTTGGTCCACTTACACAGCCAACATCGCCAGCAAGTGCTAGATATGCAAACATCGCTGTACCTCCATTTTTAAAGTACTTTGCAGCTAAACTAAAAACGCCCGGCCACATGAGTCCTACCGACAAACCCGTGAGCGCGCATCCAATCAATGATATTACTGGATTTTTCGAAAAAACTGTTACTATGTAGCTAATTATACATAAGGCACCGCTAATAAATAATGCATTTTTTAAATTGATTTTAGTACCCTTAATCCCATAAAAAACTCTTGAGATCCCCATTAAAACTGCAAATGCACATGGACCTAATAAATCACCAAGGGTTTTAGATACCTTAAGTCCTCTTTCTGCAAACATCGATGCCCATTGTGACATTGCTAACTCTGACGCACCTGCACATACCATTAATAATATAAAAATCCAAAAGATTTTTGTAGAGATTAGCTTTTTCATCGGAATCTGTTCATGCTCTTCTACAAGTTTACAAAGAGGAACCTTTAAAAACAAAAACGTATTAATCATTGGAATGACAGCCCATATGGCTGGTAAGTAGGCCCAATGCTTTGTGCCGATGGTAATAAAATATAGAGTGGAAAGTAATACAACTAAAACTTGCCCCCAACAATAAAAAGAATGTAGTAAGCTCATACTTGCTTCTTTTTCATCTCCAGGAAGCGATTCAATGATTGGGCTTATTAAAACCTCAATCAACCCTCCTCCGATTGCATTTAACACTACCGCTAGGACTAATCCTAGATATGCATTGGGTAATATGTAAGGTAAGATTCCCATAGATAATAGTCCAACAAAACAAAAGAAATGAGCTAGTACTGCACCCGTACGATAACCAATGTGATCGATGTATTTTGCTGCTAGAATATCCGTAAGAATCTGAGTTCCGAAATTTATAACAATTAATAAACTTATATTTGCAAGCGATATATTAAACTCTTCTTGAAACGTTACAAAAAGCAACGGTGCTAAGTTATTCACAATTGCTTGCGTAATATATCCAATATAACTTGCATATTTCGTATGTTTATAATTCATTTTAATCCCCATTCTTGCGCACGTTTTTTTCGCATAACAAGTTTGTGATGCGTAAGCACAACCTTGCGTGTGAAATTCATTTCTATTTTTCACACTATTCTCCACTCGTTTATTTGTATTTGTAAAAAAGCTGATCTTTATAGCAAAAAAGCTGTTGAAAAATAGCGTTCGACGGTCTTACTTTTGTATCTTCTATATAAAATATAGAAAACATAAAACAACACCTATGAAACAAATCTATTTTCAACAGCTTTTTTAAAATGTAAAGCTTTAATTTCTTTACATTTTTTTCTCTTCAGCTACAATTGCTTTGACGCGATTCATTACCATAGTCAATGCAACGGTATTTTCGCCACCTCTAGGGATAATGATATCTGCGTACTTTTTGCTAGGTTCCACAAATTGTTCATGCATTGGCTTGACTGTATTGATATACTGTGTAATCACAGAATCAAGACTTCTCTCACGCTCTTTTACATCGCGTAATATACGTCTTACCAATCGTTCATCTGCATCCGTATCCACGAAGATCTTAATATCCATCAAATCTCGTAATGCTTTATTTTCGAATATTAAAAATCCTTCTACAACGATAACTTTCGTTGCACGTACGGGCACTGTTTCCTTTTCACGATTGTGATTCGCATAAGAATAAACAGGCCTTTCAATCGGAATACCTTGTTTTAATTTCTTAATATCTTCTATAAAACGTTCCGTGTCAAAAGCATTGGGATGATCGTAGTTGATTTTTGCCCGTTGCTCAAATGGCATATCATCATGAGCTAAATAATAACTATCATGACAAAGCAATTCTACATCGTTTGCAAATTCTTCTTTTAATCTAGTTGCTACTGTTGTCTTCCCAGAAGCTGAGCCTCCTGCAACTCCAATGACTATGGCCTTTTGCATTCTTTTATTCCTCCAAATCTAATGCACAAACTTTAAACTATTATTCTTCCTTGCAGATGTCAATAAAAAGACCTAATGGCATATTATTGATATAAATTAGCTCTAACTATGTTTTATAACCTACTCACCAATGATATCTTTTATGCAAGCTTTAATTTCATCGCACTTGCAATTTGCATAAAAATATTCTTTGAATTTAGGTCCACTAATTGCACCCTTTAATAATTCTTGGTCTATGTTCTTTAAGATTGTTACCATATCAACATGTGTAACTTTCTTTACTTGATCAAGGATTTTCTTATTACGTTGTTCTGGAATAACTCTATCTTTTGGATATCCTTGACCACTTTCACCAGCGAAAAGTTTTTCAAAGATATATTCAAGATTTAATTCTGCTCCCCAACCAAATCCTTTTGCAAAAGGAAGAGCAATTGAGTTTCCATCATTGATTTGAGCAAACATATATGCATCGGATGGATCAACAACATGTCCGCAAAGAACATTAGGGAAAGAGTTTGCTGCTAACATAGCGCCTTCTCCTGTACCACATCCAGTAATTACGTAGTCTGCAGCACCAGAATTGATTAAAATTGCTGTTAATAATCCAGCCTGAACATAAGTTAATTGAGCTTCATCTTCAGCACTATACATACCATAGTTGAATACCTCATGTCCCTTTGGCTCAACAACTTTTTTTAAAGTTTCACAGATTAAACTATTTTTAGCCGCTTGGCTGTTTTCATTGATTAATGCTATTTTCATTATAATATCATCCTTCCTTTTTATGCGTTGGTTTAAAAATTACCATTCTAGTGAATTGTTTTCTTGCGTCTTATCGCGTAATAATAAATCAGCAACCGCACTTTTCGCAGATTTATTCTCAAATAAAACGAGATTAATTTGCTCTACAATTGGCATTTCTACATTATATTTTTTCGCTAATGCAAGCGCAGCCTTAGCAGAGTAAACTCCCTCTACTACTTGCTTCACCTCTTCCATGGCTTCTTTCATTGTATATCCTCTGCCAATCAGATATCCTGCATTGCGGTTACGGCTATGTTTACTTGTGCAGGTTACAAAAAGGTCTCCTACACCAGATAATCCTGAAAATGTTTCTAGCTTACCACCCATTTTAATGCCCAAACGACCAATTTCTGCAATACCTCTAGTCATGAGCGCAGCCTTGGTGTTGTCACCAAAACCCAAACCATCTGCGATACCAGCTGCAAGTGCAATAACATTCTTAAGAGAACCTCCAAGCTCAATTCCAATAATATCTGGGCTTGTATAAACTCGGAAATTATCTGTCATAAATGCATCTTGTACTAAAGTTGCAGTAGATTTTTTGCTTGCACCAACCACACAACTTGTTGGAATTCCTCTACTAACCTCTTCTGCATGGCTTGGACCAGACAGTACTGCGATTTCAACATGCTGGATTTCATCATGTATAATATCTGTTAATGTCTCTAAGGTTGTTTCCTCAATTCCCTTTGCAACATTAACAACAATGGTACCTTCCTTGATAAATTCCTTCGCTTTTCTTGCAGTTTCTCTTACAAAAGGAGAAGCAACCGCAAAAACTACAATCTTTGGTTCTTCTAATGCCAATTTTAAATCTGAGGTAACGAATATATTCTCTGGCAATGTAGCTTCTGGTAAATTCGGTACATTTTTTCTGTCGTGATTAAGCGCTTGTACTTCTCTTTCTAAGGCTGACCAAAGAATAACTTCATGTCCATTATTACTTAGTAAAATTGCAAGTGCAGTTCCCCAGGTTCCCGCACCCAAAACACTTATCTTCATCTTAACCTCTTTTCTCAAATTTTGCAAGCCTATGCAAAATTCACATTTATAGTACGAATGCTCATTAGTTCCATCTTAATATAGTTCATTTACTTTTGATTATTTATTCTTAGCAGTTTCAATCTTTACTTTTTGTCCTAATTTATTTTCTGTTCCATGAAGTAATCGTTTTATATTCGCACGATGTGTATAAAACGCAGAAGCTGCATAAATCAATCCAATCAATAACATATGTATGTCACCAGGATAGCGTACTGCAATCCAAATTGGAAACACTATTGATATCAATAATGAACCAAGTGACACATATCTAGTTATAGCAACAACAACTACAAAAAGTAGAATAAACACTGGTATTAATAATGGGTCAAAGGCTGCCATTACACCAGATGTAACAGCAATCCCTTTTCCACCTTTAAAACGCAACCAAAAAGGATAGTTATGACCTAATACTACACCAAGCCCAGTGTATAGACCTAAAAGTTGTGCATAGTCCATATCCGCAAAAAGAATATTACGAAATAAAAGAATTGGTATAACTGCTTTTAGGAAATCTCCTAAGTAAGTTAGCACACCCGCTTTCCAACCCAAGGTTCGTAAAGCGTTTGTAGTACCTGCATTACCACTTCCGTACTTACGAATGTCTACATGATACGCCTTTCCAACCAAATATCCTGTTGAAATACAACCAAATCCATAGCCACAAAGAAGGCAAATCAATATTCTTGCAAGCATTGCTTTTAATCCTCCACCGAATGATAATTAAGCGTTTTCTTTTCGTTCACGTATAAAAAACTTTAATGATGTTCCCGAAAATCCAAAAGCCTCTCTAATCTTATTCTCAATATATCTTGTATATGAATAGTGCATAAGTTCTTTATCATTTACAAATATAACAAATGTAGGAGGTTTAATTGCAACCTGAGTGATATAAAACAGTTTTAAACGTTTTCCTTTATCTGATGGTGGCTGCTGCAATGCTGTCGCTTCCATCATAATTTCATTTAAAACACCAGTAGCAATTCTAAGATTACGGTTTTGAATTACCACTTCGATGTGATCAAACATCTTAGTCAAACGTTGACCAGTTTTCGCTGAAATAAACATAATCTCTGCATATGGAATAAAGGATAAAATCTCTCGTATACGATTGGTATGTTTGTATATTGTTTTATCGTCTTTTTCAATTGCATCCCATTTGTTAACAGCTATAATAACACCTTTTCCACGTTCGTGAGCAATACCTGCAATCTTAGCATCTTGTTCCGTTACTCCTTCAGAAGCATCGATAACTACCATAACAACATCTGCACGTTCTACTGCGCTTACAGTACGAATGATACTAAAACGTTCAATTTCTTCTTTGATTTTATTTTTTCTACGTAAACCAGCTGTATCAATAAAAACATATTCCTTACCATTCCATGTTACAGCGGTATCTATAGCATCACGTGTTGTTCCTGCAACATCAGAAACGATAACACGATTTTCTCCCAATAATTTATTAATGATGGATGATTTACCTACATTTGGTTTACCAACGATTGCTACTCTTGGTCTCTCATCTTCCTCTTCTTCAAGTAATTCTGGAGAAAAATGGCCAACAATTTCATCAAGCAAATCGCCAAAGCCTAACATAGAGGCTGCTGAAACCGCCATAGGATCACCAATACCAAGATTATAAAACTCGTACACGTCACCCATGAATTTTTCAAAACTATCCACTTTATTTACTGTTAAGATAATAGGCTTTCCAGATTTTCTTAGCATGTCCGCTACTTTAAAATCTGCATCTACTAAACCTTGACGAACATCAACAACAAATACGATAACATCTGCAGTACTAATTGCGATTTCTGCTTGTTCGCGCATGTACTTTAGCATCATATCTTTGCTTTCTGGTTCAATACCACCAGTATCAACCATTGTAAATTGCTTATCTAGCCATGTTACTTCAGCATAGATACGATCTCTAGTAACACCTGGTGTATCTTTAACTATAGAAATTCTATCTCCTGCTAACGCATTAAACAATGTAGACTTACCAACGTTTGGTCTTCCTACGATTGCTACAATTGGTCTACTCATTCTTACCTCTTTCCTGAAATGCATGTATTTCCATTCATGCATTCACTTAACTATATCTTATTCTATTGTAATGTAGTTTCAATTAAGAAACACAAAACAAATTAAAAATAACTAATATAAACTTTCATTTCATTAGCCATTTAATTATACCTTATTACCTCATAATCTACGGTACATAACTACGATACTGATTGCAAGTAATACACACCTATCACTTAGCAATTGCAGCATAACCTTGCACTTTACAACAATTCTTTTTTATTCTTAATAAGGTTAATTTAATATTATGTCAATAAATGACGCTCCTTCTGATTTTACAATACGAATAGGTGTTTGTAAAGCCTTTTCGATATCATTTACAGTTAAATCGTCTAGTAGTACATTTTCTCCATCTCGCAATAATACATTCGGTAAAACTAGGTAATCTCCTAAATCTTTGCCTGATAATTGCTTAATAATATCTTGTCCAGTGAGTAGTCCCGCAACCGTAATCTCATGTCCAAAAAACTCGTTAAAAATTGTATAGACATTCACTTTAATATTTGGATATTTCTTAGTTAGTGTCTCACTAAGTTTTGTAACAATTGGTGCCGCTAGTACACCTGTTGCCATAGAAATCTTCTTTTCTCTACCATCGCCAGCAAGGGTTGAATAAACTTCTTTAAATTCTTCTTCTAGTGATCTTACCATCCCTACACCATTTTCTATTTGTGGGTAGCCTTCATACGCTTCTTCCTTCGGTAATTCTCTCTCCGCTGTAATGTACCATTCGTCACTTGCATATATAAAATGCGTTCCATGTTTACGTTTGATTTTTGCTTGCCATGCTTCTATTTGTTCTATTAATTTGATAGAATCTTCTTTGTTAAACTTTTCTAATGGTGCGAGTTTTTCACGAAACTTCGTTAGTCCAACGGGTACAACGGATACACTCTTCATATATGGTAGGTAATTACTTAAATCTTCAATGGTCTTATCTAATTCTTCCCCATCGTTGTATCCCTTACACAAAACAACTTGTCCATTCATTTCAATGCCGGCATCATAAAATTTTTGCAATTTATTCAACGCATCCCCTGCAAATCGATTGTGAAGCATTTTTTCTCTAAGTTCTCTATTGGTTGTATGAATTGATATGTTAATCGGTGATAATTTATAAAAGCAAATACGATCAACATCCTCATCACTCATATTCGTTAAAGTGATATAGTTTCCTTGTAAAAATGAAAGTCTTGCATCATCATCCTTAAAATATAAAGTATCTCTCATTCCAGGAGGCATCTGGTCAATAAAACAGAAGATACATTTATTTTTACAAGAACGGTATTGATCCATAAGTCCTTCTTCGAATTCAATTCCTAAATCATCTTCATAATTTTTTTCAATTTCAAGTTCCCATTCTTCACCGTTTTGTTTTTTCACGATTAAGGTTAAGAACTCATCATTTATTAAATAATGATAATCAAATACATCCTTAATTTTTTTACCATTGATGCGTAACAATTCATCACCAGACTCTAATTCCAACTCCATAGCAATGCTATTGTCTTGCACTTTCTTTATAATATGCCTAGATTCGGCCTTTCTTTCCATGTACTATAATCCTTCTTTCTAACTCTCAATTTACTATCCCTAGTTTATCATGCAATTACGACGCTTGCAATATTAAATCATTTTTGCATGTTTTACAATACTTATTACATATTATATGAGATTTCATACATATAAATATAAAAATAATCAAAAAAAGAAGGTGTGAATATAAAATGGTACCCATAGGATAGACACTAGAAAAAAAGTGTTTAATCTATGGGTACTTTTTTTGTATACTCTTAGTAAGACGGAGGAACTCTTATGAGCAAAATTACATTTTCAACAGATGATATTAAGATATTAAGCCAAAATCCAAATATTTTACGTATATCTGATAGAGCTATAACTTATT
>OJJJ01000147.1_pt1 | contig 44280 bp, 39 predicted proteins | sample 1596311 | NCBI WGS metagenome assembly OJJJ01 (sample SAMEA4350140, study PRJEB24818) | metagenome | biome: human; feature: gut; material: faeces | place: Denmark | collected 2013-09
GCTCTGGTCAGGATGGACCATAAAAACGATTTCGTAATGACGCATCGAATTGCTCCTTACGGATTATTCAGCCTCCTGTCTGGGTCAGCCGCGGCCCATGGAGGCAAGGAACGTGTTAAAGGGCGGCTGAAAAATTGACGCGTCATAATACTTGCGTGCCCCTGGAAACTCAAGCTGATCGCACAAATAATTCGCACAAAGCGCAAAGCTGGTCTAAGTGGGTGATTTAAAATTAATCACATCGAGAAGCGTTGTTTTTTTGAACAACAGCATCAGAAATGGTCAGCAATCCCCGCCAGAGAACCGATTACACTTTAATCAAAGCCCATCCGAAACCAAAAGGAGAGCATTCAACCGTCAGACAGCACGCAGTCGTGGAGCGCATATCATGAAAAAAATCGCAATTGCCATTATGGCTGCACTTTTGCTCAGCGCAAACGCAATGGCAGCCATTAAGATAGATGGCCGACAGGCCAGAAATATGGATGATGTGCAGAGCTTAGGCGTAATCTATATCAATCATAATTTCGCCACTGAAAGTGAAGCAGATCAGGCGCTTAATGAAGAGACCGAGGCTCAGGGTGCAAAATATTATCACGTGATGTTAACGCGTGAACCCGGCAGCAACGGCAATATGCATGCAAGCGCAGATATTTACCGATAACGCTTTAACGCTAGCACCAGGAAAGCCAACGAAAAATATAGCCATAGTTTGACTTGCCCCCTGTCCGGGGGCTTTTTTTTGAAAATGGCCCTGAAATACCACCGGTTACAACTGTTTCGGTATTCCAGAGCACTTATTCACTTCTGCCCGTAATAGGCATTTGGCCCATGCTTACGCATGAAATGCTTGTTCATCAGGTAATCATCAATATCCTGAAGATGCGGATTAATGTCGCGAGCAATCCACGCCATTTTCGCCACCTCCTCCATGACCACCGCGTTATGCACAGCATCGTGAGCATCTTTTCCCCATGCAAACGGACCGTGTTGATACACCACAATACCCGGTGTATGCAGCGGCTCACTCTCGCCCAGGGTTTCAATAATCACGTTGCCGGTATTGAGTTCATACTCGCCTTCAACTTCAGCCTGCGTTAACGCCCGCGTGCAGGGAATATTGCCGAAGAAGTAGTCCGCATGCGTGGTCCCGAGCGCCGGAATGGCCAGCCCGGCCTGCGCCCAGGCCGTGGCATGTGTCGAGTGTGTATGAACAACACCGCCGAGTGAAGGATAACGCCGATAGAGCGCCAGGTGAGTCGCGGTATCCGAAGAAGGACGCCACTTCCCTTCGACGACGTTGCCATCGAGATCCACCACCACCATATCGTCAGCTTTCATAGTGTCATAGGCCACACCACTTGGCTTAATCACGATCAGCCCCTGCTCGCGATCGATAGCACTCACGTTGCCCCAGGTGAAGGTCACCAGGCCATAGCGCGGCAGATCCATATTGGCCTCAAAGACCTGCTGTTTGAGCTTACGCATGTTCAGCCTCCAGTAAGCCTGCCCGTGCCATACGCTCGCGCACCCAGTCGCGTGCTTTTGCCACTTCCGCAGCCGGGTCGTCCGACGTTTCGCTCCACATCTCAATCAGATAAGGCCCGCAATAGCCGGTCTGTTTGAGGGTCTCGAAGCACCGTTCGAAATCCACCACCCCGGTGCCGAACGGAACATTCTTGAATACGCCAGGACGGGTATCTTTGACGTGTACCGCCACGATATGCCCCATGCCCGCCTGCAGTTCCATCTGTACGTCATTATCCCACGCCGACAAATTGCCGATATCCGGATAAAGCTGGAACCACGGATTATTCAGGTAGTGAGCATACCCCAGCGCCTTGCTGATGGAGTTCATCAACGGGTAATCCATGATCTCCATCGCCAGCGTCACCTGCGCACGGCTTGCCATTTCGACGCTCTCTTTCAGGCCGTCACGAAAACGGCGTCGCGTTTCGTCGTTAGCTTCCTGATAGTAGACGTCGTAACCCGCAAGCTGGATCACACGGATACCGACATCCTGCGCAAAACGAATGGCTTTACGCATGATTTCCAGCCCCTCGGCGCGCACGGCATCATCTTCACTCCCGAGAGGGAAACGACGATGGGCGCTCAGGCACATGGACGGCACGCGCACGCCGGTTTCAGCGATGGCATTGACCAGCGCCAGACGCTGTTCGCGGCTCCAGTCGAGGCGGGAGAGGCGTTCGTCTGTCTCATCCACTGACATTTCGACAAAATCGAAACCCAGCTCTTTTGCCAGTTGCAACCGCTCCAGCCAGCACTCCCCCGCAGGGAGTGCCTTTTCATAGATGCCAAGCGGGACCTGTTTAGACAACATACCCGCTCCTTAGCCCCAAAGCTGAGCGATTGAGCGTTTGAACTGACGCGCCGCTTCCACCGGAGAGGCGGCATCACGGATGCTACGACCGGCGATAAACACGTGAATCGGAATCCCCTTGAACAGCGGCAGATCTTCCAGCGCCAGGCCACCGGTAACGGTCACTTTAAAGCCCATATCGGCCAGACGTTTAATCGCGCTGATATCCGCTTCACCCCACGCCACACCTGCGGCCTGCGCATCACGGCTACGGTGATAAACCACCTGCTGGATACCCGCATCGCGCCACTCCTGCGCCTGCTCCCAGGTCCAGAAGCCGGTCAGCTCAATCTGCACGTCGCCGTTGAACTCTTTTGCCACGTCCAGCGCGCCTTTCGCGGTGTTGATATCTGCACAGCAGATCACGGTGACCCAGTCCGCGTTAGCTTCAAAACACATGCGAGAGAGGATTTTGCCCGCGTCGGCAATTTTGGCATCGGCCAGCACGATTTTATGCGGATAGAGCGCCTTCAGGTCACGAACAGCACGAACACCTTCACCCACGCACAGGATGGTGCCAACTTCGATGATATCCACCTCTTCCGCAATCAGACGGGTGGTTTCATAAGCGTGAGACAGCGTCTGGTTATCCAGCGCGACCTGCAACATTGGTAATGACATTTTCAATTCCTCTTAAACGGCCGCCGCAGTGGCGTTATCAATTAAATCCAGCACTTCCTGCTCGGTGCGGCAGGCGCGTAAACGGTCAAAGTTGGCTTCGTCATCAAACAGATTCACGATCTGCATGATGCCGACTTCCTGATGGGTATTGGCATCGACGGCCGCCATGGTGATCAGAATATCGACCGGGTCGTTATCTTCATGGTTAAACACCAGCGGCGTTTTCAGCGTCACGAGGGCAAAGCCGGTTTTTTTGACGCCCTCTTCCGGGCGGCCATGCGGCATCGCCAGACCCGGTGCAATTACAAAGTAGGGGCCGTGCTGCGCAACGCCATCCAGAATGGCCTGGTAATAGCGCGGCTCGACGACGTCAGCCTTAACCAGCAAATCCACGCTCAGTTTTACCGCTTCCTGCCAGGTGCTGGCTTCCGCCTGTAAAAGGATGGAATTATTCTCTGCCAGCGAATCACGTAGTTTCATACAGCGTCCTTACTTCACGTCTTGTGGGAAGTGCTCTTTGATCACTTCCAGCAGTTTTGGCCCAAAATCCGCCGGTGACAGCATGTTGCGTACACCCACCACATATTTATTGCCCGTCACGCTGATCTCACCTGCGATATGGGTAGAGGCGATAATGATGTCTGCACCGTTCAGTTCACTTTTGTATTCACCCACCGCGCAGCTGTTCACCGTGTGGTCAATGTTTGACTGGGTTAAAAACTGATCCACTTTCATCTTCATGATCATGGAGCTACCTTGCCCATTGCCACACACAGCCAGGATACGTACGGTCATAATCGAAACTCCTTAGTGAGCAGAAACTTCTGCTGTTTGTTTTTCCGCATCTTCTTCAGCTCGCAGAGAACGGCCAGCGAAGAACATATAAACCAGAGCAATCAGGATGATGACGGTCATAAAGACCAGACCGACAGAGGCAAAGCCCTGCATCATCGGCGGTGCCAGAATTGACCAGTCCGCCATGCCCATCCAGGCGCTCATACCGGTGAGCTTGACGGCCCACACGCAACCGAAGATTTCAATCATGCCCATCACCAGGCAGATCTTGAGCGCCGCGCGCCAGCCGCCGAAGTGGTTAGCGAATACGCCGATGGTGGCGTTGGAGAAGAACATCGGGATGAAGCCTGGAATGATCAGGATGGACGAGCCGCAGCCCACCAGGATGCCAACCGCAATCAGCTGGCCGATGGTGCCCCACATAAAGCCCCAGACCACCGCGTTTGGCGCAAAGCTATAGATAGCCGCACAGTCAATCGCCAGTACCGCACCGGGGATCAGGCGCTGGGAGATACCGTTGAAGGCTTCCGACAGCTCGGCGACGAACATACGCACGCCCTGAGTAATGATGAAGATTGCCACCGCGAAGGAGAAACCGGTCTGCAGGATATAGACCGTCCAGTGGGTTTTCCCTGCCATCGCCTGAACCACATCAATACCGAAAGAGAGCAGGATGGCACCGAAGAAGATGGTCATCACAATCGCCGTAGAGACGATGTTGTCGTGGAAAATGTTCAGCCAGCCCGGCAGCTTCAGATCTTCAACGCTCTCCTCTTTTTTACCCAGATACGGTGCGACTTTGTAAGCAATCCAGGAGGCAAACTGCTGCTGGTGGCCGATGGAGAAGCCACAACCGTCTGTCACTTCCTGCGTTGGCTTGTACATCATGTTGGAGGTGATACCCCAGTAGAGCGACACCATCACGGCGGTGAAGATGATCGTGGTCCACATCGGGTAGCCGAAGATATAGAGAGAAACCGCAATCAGCCCCGCCTGCTGGAACATAATGTGGCCCGTCAGCATGATGGTGCGGATGCCGGTAATCCGGCGCAGCAGAACGTAAATGATGTTTAGCGCCAGCGCGAGCAGAACAGCATACCCAACCCAGCTATAAGCGTCGCCCATGCGATCGATGGTCGCCATCATGGAGGCGTAGGTATCAGAGATGGCACCGTTAATGCCATACACTTCCGACATCTTAGCCACGACGGGCTTAAACGTGCCGGTCAGAATGCCAGACCCCGCCTGCAACAGCATGAAACCGATAATGGTTTTAATGGTGCCTTTGATAATGACGCTGACGCTTTTACGCAGAAGGATATAGCCCAGGCACGTCACGATACCCAGCAACAGCGGGGCGTTAGTCATTACCTGATTAAAGAACACGGTAAAGACGTTGTAGAGGATCTCCATAACTCTCTCCAGAAAATGAGAACACGAGGGGCAATCCCTGTGTGGTTGGTGTCATCACTCTAGTAATCACAAATAATCACCACAAGATTGCATTTGATTATTTGTGACGCATCACGCAATTTATTTCCATGTTGTTAGTAATGATTTTCACTACCGATTTCAAAAAATAAATTAAGCCTTATAATTCATGTAATTAATCATTAATAAGCGATATATTAACAAGATAAAAACGGATTATCTGTGATGTGGCAAAGGTAAAATTCCGCAATTTAGCCGTTGCAAACCTGTTCAAAGAGTGCCAGCATTAATCACAACAAATCACCATATGATTATTTTTGATTAAAACCAGGAGTCAAACGATGAGTAAAGTGAATACCATCACCCGTGAATCATGGATTCTGAGCACCTTCCCGGAATGGGGTAGCTGGCTGAACGAAGAGATTGAGCAGGAACAGGTTGCTCCTGGCACCTTTGCAATGTGGTGGCTCGGCTGCACAGGGATCTGGCTGAAATCTGAGGGTGGCGCAAATATTTGCGTTGATTTCTGGTGCGGCACAGGCAAACAGAGCCACGGTAATCCGCTGATGAAAAAAGGGCATCAGATGCAGCGCATGGCGGGCGTGGAAAAGCTCCAGCCAAACCTGCGCACCACGCCATTTGTCCTTGATCCGTTTGCTATTCGTCAGATTGATGCCGTGCTGTCTACTCACGATCATAACGATCACATCGATGTGAACGTGGCGGCCGCAGTCATGCAAAACTGCCCTGATAACGTTCCGTTCATCGGCCCACAAACCTGTGTGGATTTATGGATCGGCTGGGGCGTACCAAAAGAGCGCTGCATCGTGATGAAACCAGGCGATGTGGTGAAAATCAAAGACATTGAAATCCATGCGCTCGATGCCTTTGACCGTACCGCACTCATCACCCTGCCAGCCGATCAGAAAGCTGCAGGCGTGCTGCCAGACGGGATGGATGAACGTGCGGTGAACTACCTGTTCAAAACGCCTGGCGGCTCTCTGTATCACAGTGGTGATTCTCACTACTCTAACTACTATGCGAAGCACGGTAACGAGCATCAGATCGACGTGGCGCTGGGCTCATACGGTGAGAACCCGCGCGGCATTACCGACAAAATGACCAGCGCCGATATGCTGCGTATGGCGGAAGCGCTGAACACCAAAGTGGTGATTCCGTTCCACCACGATATCTGGTCAAACTTCCAGGCCGATCCACAGGAAATTCGCGTCCTGTGGGAGATGAAAAAAGACCGTCTGAAGTATGGTTTCAAGCCATTCATCTGGCAGGTCGGCGGTAAGTTCACCTGGCCGCTGGATAAAGACAATCTCGAGTACCACTATCCGCGTGGCTTCGATGATTGCTTCACCATTGAACCGGACCTGCCGTTCAAGTCATTCCTGTAATTGTGCCCTTCAGTCGCCAGGCCTTACGCCTGGCGATGCCATATTTATCTTAGTAATTTCATGCTATTTCAAATATCATCTTTTCAAATCAATTCTTATCGGAATAGCTCATGACGGAAGCGCAACGGCATCAAATATTACTGGAACTCCTGGCGCAAACAGGGTTTATCACCGTTGAGAAAGTGATAGAACGTTTAGGGATTTCCCCAGCAACAGCGCGGCGTGATATCAACAAGCTGGACGAAAGCGGCAAGCTCAAAAAAGTTCGCAACGGTGCGGAAGCCATCAGCCAGCAGCGCCCCCGCTGGACGCCAATGAACATTCATCAGGCACAGAATCACGATGAAAAAGTGCGGATCGCCAGAGCCGCTTCGCAGCTGGTTAACCCCGGTGAAAGCGTGGTAATCAACTGCGGCTCCACGGCATTTCTGCTGGGCCGGGAGATGTGCGGAAAGCCGGTGCAAATCATCACCAATTACCTGCCGCTGGCCAACTATCTTATCGACCAGGAGCATGAAAGCGTGGTGATCATGGGAGGGCAGTACAATAAAAGCCAGTCCATCACCCTGAGCCCGCAGGACAGCGAAAACAGCCTTTACGCGGGACACTGGATGTTTACCAGCGGCAAAGGTCTGACCGCTGACGGCCTGTATAAAACCGATATGCTTACCGCAATGGCGGAGCAAAATATGCTTAACGTCGTAGGCAAGCTGGTGGTACTGGTCGACAGCAGCAAAGTCGGCGAACGCGCTGGCATGCTGTTCAGCCGCGCTGAACAAATCAGCATGGTGATCACCGGTAAAAATGCCAACCCGGAGATCCTCCGGAAACTGGAAGATCAGGGCGTCACGGTGCTGCGAGTTTAAAGATGCTGACGGAAAAACTCGACGGTAGCCTCCAGCGCCGTTGGTGTAATGCGGTGCCGGACACCCGCTTCCCACAGGCAGGTAAGATTGCCATCCAGGCCTTCATGCTGTAGCGCCTGCTGCAGACGAAAAGTTTCGACTGCCGGGACCACATCGTCCGCTTCTCCATGCCACAGCAGGAGCGGGCGGTTGGCCAGATGCGGTAACGCGTGAGTGATGTCCCACTCAGCCAGCACCGCGTCAATATCCTTCGGTTCCTGAGGCGGGAACAGCGTCTGCGACAGGGAGGAAAAATAACCTGACCCCATCAGACAGGCTACGGATCGCACTTCGGGGTGGCGGGCCATTATCCCCAGAGCCGTCATTCCCCCCATCGACGCCCCCGCTACCGCCAGGCGTCCATCCGCCACCAGCCCCGCCTCATAAAGCGCATCACGCAGCCCGGCGAACTCGGTCAGATTACCGTGCAAAATTTGCCAAAACTGCCCGAGACGGGCGTGTTCATCGCCCGAAAACCGCGCGCCATGATCGGGCGCATCCGGCATCACTACCCGAAAACCAGCCTGCGCCAGCGCCACGGCAAAATAGCTGTAGACCAGCTTAGAAGAGGTGAAACCATGATAAAAAACGACCACAGGCAGCGGTTGTGCACCTTTTCCAGCAGGGAAAGCGTGTATGATTTCATGCGTACCGAGGCGTCGGGTTTCAAGTTCAATCATGGTCGATCCTTTGCTAATGAATGATTCATAATGTTGAGAACTGGGTTACGATTTCGCGATATTTTCATTCGAAATTTACGCCTCAGATAACACTTCGGGAACATTCCCCCAAAACTAAATTTACAGACAACTACACTATGGCTATCAGGAAACGAGATATGGTTATGCGCAGGTTTGCTGCTTTATTGCTGGTCTCTCTGCTCAGTGGCTGTAGCGTCTTGCAGGGAACACCGCAACCCGCTCCCCCGGTCGCCGATCATCCGCAGGAAATTCGTCGTAATCAGACGGAAGGATTACAACGGATGGGCACCGTCTCCGCGATGGTTCGCGGTTCCCCGGATGACGCGGAAGAGGCAATCAAAGCACAAGCTGTCGCCGCAAAAGCAGATTATTACGTCATTATCATGATTGATGAAACCATCATTACGGGACAATGGTATTCACAGGCAATTTTGTACCGTAAGTAAGTTAATCATTTGAACGACATTTACACTGCTTTGCGTCCATAGACATTTTCCTGTCCACAATAAACTCCATGCCAGCAACAAGGGAAGTGAGTTTATTCGCGAAGGATTGCCCGGCGGATACCGGAGACATGTGAAATGGAGCTGACGATGAAACGAACTCTTGCTTTGACCTCTCTGTTACTCTCAGCAGGCCTGGTGAGTACAACTGCGCAGTCAGCTGAATTCGCCAGTGCTGATTGTGTCACTGGCCTGAATGAAATTGGCCAGATCTCCGTCAATAACATTACGGGGAGCCCGCAAGACGTTGAGCGTGTCGTTGCATTAAAGGCCGATGAGCAAGGCGCTTCCTGGTATCGCATCATCCAGATGCAGGAAGATAACCATGTCGATCACTGGCGGGTACAGGCCATTCTGTATGCATAATTCTTCAGTATAAAAGCCACTGATTTTAGTGGCTTTTCTCAGCACACATGGGTGGGCCTGTTTCAGTTAAACGGCTAACCTACTCTGCCCGTGGCGCGCAGCAGCAGATCGTTTTGCACCTGTTCACTCATCAGCGTTCCGCCACGGTTATCCAGCATCATGCGGCACCACGCCTGCGCCACTGGTGGTGATGCGTGCCGTAACATCTGACTTCCGGTCCCCAGTAAAAAGAGCTGCCGGGTGATCTCCCTGCCCTGCGCCTCCTGCGGCTTACGCAGCTTCTGTTGCAGCTGCCGCCAGCTACGATCAAAATGCCGATCCTGGCCTTTTACCTGGGCGAACTCTTCGGTGAGCAGGTCGAGCGTGCCAGGCTGCTTCGCCAGCACCCGCAGAACATCCAGGCACATAATATTCCCCGATCCTTCCCAGATGCTGTTCACGGGCATTTCCCGGTACAAACGGGGAAGCTCACTCTCCTCGCAGTATCCAACGCCACCCAGAACTTCCATCGCCTCTGCGACAAATGGAATACCCGCCTTGCACACGCTGTATTTCGCGGCCGGGGTGAAAAGCCGCGCCCAGAGAGCTTCATGCACGTCCTCGCGCTTATCCCATGCACGCGCAAGGCGGAACAGCAGCGCCGTTTGCCCCTCCAGCACCAGCGCCATGCGGCTTAGCACCTCGCGCATTAGTGGCTGGTCGATAAGGTTTTTCCCGAATGTCTGCCGCTGATGGGCATGGTAAAGCGCTACCGATAATGCCCGGCGCATCAGGCCGTGGCTGCCCAGTGCGCAGTCGAAGCGCGTCAGGCCGCCCATTTTGAGGATTTGTCGGACACCCTCTCCCTCTTCCCCAAGCAGCCAGCCTGAGGCGTCGAGAAATTCCGCTTCACTGCTGGCATTTGAACGGTTGCCGAGCTTATCTTTCAGGCGCTCCAGACGCACGGCATTACGTTGCCCGTCAGGCAGAAAGCGCGGTACAAAAAAGCAGGACAACCCGCCCTTAGCCTGCGCCAGCACCAGATGCGCATCACTTTGCGGCACGGAGAAAAACCATTTGTGCCCCACCAGCCGATAGCTGCCGTCACTGCATTTTTCCGCGCGGGTGGTATTGCTGAGTACATCCGAACCACCCTGCTTTTCCGTCATTCCCATGCCAATCAGCAGCCCACGCTTTTGTGCGCCCGGCGCGAGATGAGGATCGTAGCGATCGCTCATCAGCGGCGTCAGCCAGTCATGAAACGCTCCGGGAAGTGCCTGCTGTAGCAGTGGAGTGGCAGCGAAGGTCATGGTGATGGGGCAAAGCGTACCCGCCTCCACCTGTGCATGCAGGACAAAGCGCGCGGCTCTGGCGACAAACGAACCGTTGCGCGCCTCCTCTTCCCACGCCAGATTATGAACACGGTTGGCGCAAAGCCCCTGCATCAGAAGATGCCACGCGGGGTGAAACCGGACGTCATCCAGCCTCTCCCCCGTGGCATCATAACGTAGCAGCTCCGGCGGGTTAACGTTCGCCAGCCTGCCCAGTTCCAGTGACTCCGCCGTGCCTAACTGCTGCCCGATACTGGCAAGAAGGTCTGTATCCCACTCCGCACCTTCGCGGACAACCGCATCGCGCAAGGCGCAATCAGAGAGAAAAAGGTTGCTGTTAGAAAGCGGTACAGGTTGATTAAAAACGGTATGTGTCTGCCAGAGCATGCTGTCTCCCTCCTTCAATGGCAATGACGATAAGTATGGACAGAGCGCGCGCACGCTGCATGGGAGGGGAGTCACACGGTGGCAATCCCACTGAAATCATTCGTGAAATAGCTCACAGAACATAAGAATAAACTATTTCATACCCTCTCTTTTATTGAATAATTTATTCTTACCCTTATCTGTGAGGATCGTTATGCAACAGGATGCGCACAAGCGTGCATTAATTGCAGGCTCCATTGGTAATTTCATCGAGTGGTACGAGTTCGCCGTCTACGGTTTTCTGGCGACCGTCATTGCGAAGAATTTCTTCCAGCTTGAGGGAGAAGGGGGGCTGACAAGCCTGATCCTCACCTACGCCTCGTTTGCTATTGCCTTCTTCTTCCGCCCGTTAGGCGCGGTGGTATTTGGTCGTCTCGGCGACAGGATTGGCCGAAAACCGACGCTGATTATTGTATTGGTATTAATGACGCTGGCGACTGCCGCCATCGGTATTGTGCCGGTTTATGCCAGCATCGGGATTGCTGCGCCGCTGATAATTACCCTGCTTCGCATCCTGCAAGGGCTGTTCGCGGGTGGCGAGTACGGCGGTGCTGTCTCGCTGATGACGGAGTTTGCCCCGCGCGGCAAGCGCGGCCTCTACGGCGCGTGGCAGTCCTTCACGGTGGCACTGGGGCTGCTGGCTGGCGCAGGCGTCGTGGCGTTGCTCTCTGCCCTGCTCACGCCTGAGGCGTTGCATGACTGGGGCTGGCGCATTCCGTTCTTCCTGGCGCTGCCCATGGGCGTTGTCGCGCTGTGGCTGCGGGTGAGCATGGAAGAGACACCGAGCTTTGTGCATCAACAGGAAAAACCCGTCGTTGCTCAGGCCAATACCGCTTCCACGCTGAAAGCCATCGTCATGGGGATCGGGCGGGTAATGGTCTGGTCCGCGGCGGGTTACACCTACCTGGTGATTATGCCGACTTATCTGCAGTCCGCGCTGCACACCGGATTTAACCAGGCGCTGCTGATTGCGGTAATTTCAAATATCGGCTTTGCGTTGACCATTATTCCCTCGGGAATACTGAGCGACAGGATCGGACGCCGCACGGTAATGATTATCGCCACGGCATTATTGCTGATCCTTGCCCTGCCGCTGCTGAAAATTCTGCAGGCGGAGTCCAGCACGCTGGCGGTAAAAGCGGTAGTCGTATTGATTGCGGGTGGTCTGGTTGGGATGCTGGCAGGACCGGGCCCGGCGATGCTGTCTGAGATGTTCCCGACACGCGTGCGCTATACAGGGTTGGGGCTGGCTTATTCTCTCTCTAACGCCATCTTCTCAGGGTGCGCAGGGTTGATCATCACAGGGCTGATAAAAGAGACGGGCAACCTGGATATTCCGGCGTATTACGTGATGGCAACGGCGGTGGTAAGTATCTTCGCGCTGATGACGCTGAGAAAGGATGACCATTTACGGTCGTTAGAGGAGTGAGGCAAATGCCCGGTGGCGCTGCGCTTACCGGGCCTACGGTACCGTGCTTTTGTAGGCCGGGTAAGGCGAAGCCGCCACCCGGCACAACAGGCTACCCGCGCTGACGCACCGCTTCAAACAGACAGATACCCGTCGCCACAGAAACGTTCAGGGACGACACGCTGCCCGCCATCGGAATGCTGATCAGCTCATCGCAGTGCTCGCGCGTCAGACGACGCATGCCTTCGCCTTCTGCCCCCATCACCAGCGCCAGACGGCCGGTCATTTTGCTCTGGTACAGGGTATGATCTGCTTCACCGGCGGTCCCGACGATCCAGATGTTCTCTTCCTGCAGCAGGCGCATAGTGCGCGCCAGGTTGGTGACGCGGATCAGCGGAACGTTTTCCGCCGCGCCGCAGGCCACTTTCTTCGCGGTCGCGTTCAGCTGTGCAGAGCGATCTTTTGGCACAATCACCGCATGCACGCCAGCCGCATCGGCGCTACGCAGACACGCCCCGAGGTTATGCGGATCGGTTACGCCATCGAGGATCAGGAAGAACGGGTTTTCCAGCTCAGCAATCAGATCCGGCAGATCGTTTTCCTGATACTGGCGGCCCGGTTTCACGCGGGCAATAATGCCCTGGTGAACCGCGCCGTCACTTTTCTCATCCAGGAACTGACGGTTCGCCAGTTGGATCACCACGCCCTGCGCTTCCAGCGCGTGGATCAGCGGCATCAGACGCTTATCTTCACGCCCTTTCAGAATAAACACTTCCTGAAAACGCTCCGGTGCGCGCTCAAGAAGGGCCTGCACCGCATGGATGCCGTAAATCATTTCACTCATTGATGATTCTCATAATAGATAATTCCCCTCTCCCCTTTGAGGAGAGGGTCAGGGTGAGGGGAGAATTTACTCCGCCTGCTTTTTCCTGGCTGCGCGCTTCGCTTTGGTTGCAGCCGCTATTTTCTGTGTTTTAGCGGAAGGCTTTTTCGTTGAGCGAGCCTCTTTCTTCGCCGCCTTCGGCTTCTGTTTCTTCTCGCCCCGGAACGCGCTGTCCGGCTCGAAGTTCACCTTTTTACCCGCCTGACGACGTCTACCGCTCGTTTTGCCGTTTCCACCTTTTTTCGCCCTTTCACGCTCGGTTTTGCCGACGTTACGCGGAGCACGTTCGCTGGAAATCAGGCTGAAGTCGATCTTACGGTCGTCCATATTAACGGCTTCAACTTTCACTTCCACGCGATCGCCCAGACGATACGTCTGGCCGCCGGATTCGCCAATCAGACGCTGGCCGACCTGGTCGAAACGGTAATAGTCGTTATCCAGGCTGGAGACGTGCACCAGACCGTCGATAAACAGCTCATCCAGACGAACGAAGAAACCAAAGCCGGTCACGCTGGCAATCACGCCTTTAAAGACGTTACCCACCTGATCCAGCATAAAGTCACACTTCAGCCAGTCCGCCACGTCGCGGGTTGCTTCATCGGCACGGCGTTCGGTCATGGAACAGTGCTGGCCCAGTTGCAGCATCTCTTCCATGGAATAGTGGTAGCCACCGGTTTCGGTCGTGTTCCCTTTGTGGCCCTGCTCCTGCGCCAGCAGATACTTGATCGCGCGGTGCAGAGAAAGGTCAGGATAACGACGGATCGGCGAGGTAAAGTGCGCATAAGACTGCAGCGCCAGACCAAAGTGACCCCGGTTTTCCGGATCGTAAATCGCCTGTTTCATGGAGCGCAGCAGCATCGTCTGCAGCATTTCTGCGTCAGGACGATCGCCAATAGACTCCAGCAGCTCGGCGTAATCACGCGGCTCTGGTTTGTTACCCCCCGGCAGCTCCAGACCGAGTTCAGCCAGCACAGAGCGGAACGCGGTAATGGCTTCCGTAGTTGGTTTATCGTGAATACGGAACAGCGCAGGCTCTTTGGCTTTCTCAACGAAACGTGCCGCCGAGATATTCGCCAGGATCATACACTCTTCTATCAGCTTGTGCGCATCGTTACGCTGGGTCTGCTCAATACGCTCAATGCGACGCTCAGCGTTGAAGATGAACTTCGCCTCTTCGCTCTCAAAGGAGATCCCACCGCGCTCTTCACGCGCCTGATCCAGCGTTTTGTAGAGGTTATGCAGCTCTTCGATGTGTTTGACCAGCGGCGCGTACTGTTCGCGCAGATCCTGGTCGCCCTGCAGCATATGCCAGACCTTGGTATAGGTCAGACGCGCATGAGAGCTCATCACCGCTTCGTAGAATTTATATCCGGTTAAGCGACCTTTGTTGGAGATGGTCATTTCGCAGACCATACAGAGGCGGTCAACCTGCGGGTTCAGGGAGCACAGGCCGTTGGAGAGCACTTCCGGCAGCATCGGCACCACCTGAGACGGGAAGTAGACCGAGGTGCCACGGCTGCGCGCTTCATTATCCAGCGGCGTGTGCGGACGAACGTAGTAACTCACGTCAGCGATAGCCACCCACAGACGCCAGCCGCCACCGCGTTTTTTCTCGCAGTACACAGCGTCATCGAAGTCGCGGGCGTCTTCACCATCAATAGTAACCAGGGGCAGATCACGCAGATCCACGCGGCCCACTTTGGACTCTTCCGGTACTTCTTCGCGAAGACCTTCAACCTGCTCTTCAACCGCTTTTGGCCAGACGTACGGAATTTCATGGGTGCGCAGCGCCATATCAACGGCCATCGTTGTGCCCATGTTATCGCCCAGCACTTCAACGATTTTACCTACCGCTTTGGTGCGGCGCGTTGGACGCTGGGTGAGTTCCACCACCACCACAAAGCCCATGCGCGCACCCATCACCTCTTCCGGTGGGATCAGAATGTCGAAGCTCAGACGACTGTCGTCCGGCACCACAAAGCCCACGCCCGCATCGGTAAAGTAGCGACCAACAATCTGGCTGGTTTTTGGCACCAGTACGCGTACAACACGCGCTTCACGGCGGCCTTTACGGTCTGCCCCCAGCGGCTGCGCCAGGATCTGGTCACCGTGGATGCACATTTTCATCTGTTCAGATGAAAGATAAAGATCGTCTTTGCGGCCTTCCACACGCAGGAAGCCAAAGCCATCACGATGACCAATGACGGTGCCTTTCAGCAGGTCGAGGCGTTCTGGCAGCGCATAGCACTGGCGGCGGGTAAAGACCAGTTGCCCGTCGCGTTCCATCGCGCGAAGGCGGCGGCGTAGGGCTTCAATTTGCTCTTCACCTTCAATGTTTAATTCAACGGCAAGTTCTTCACGGTTGGCGGGTTTTTCGCGTTTTGTTAAGTGTTCAATGATGAACTCGCGGCTGGGGATAGGATTCGCGTATTTTTCGGCTTCGCGTTCCTGGAAAGGATCATGTGACATATCGGTTCCTCCGTTGTCAGCTCCGGTGGAAATTTTCTTCATTCCACCAGCAATAATTTATAAAGCGGTTGATTCTCTTCAACCAAATCGGCCAGCGTGTAGTTATCCAGTTCCATGAGAAAACTTTGCACGGCCTTAGAAAGCGCCTGTTTCAGGCGGCAAGCGGGCGTAATGTGGCAGAACTCGCTGCTGCAATTCACCAGAGATAACGGCTCCAGTTCACGTACCACATCCCCAACACGAATACTCTGCGCCGGTTTACCGAGACGGATCCCACCATTTTTCCCTCGGACGGCAGCAACGTATCCGGCACGGCTAAGTTGATTGATTATTTTGACCATATGATTACGGGACACACCGTAGACCTCTGTCACCTCAGAGATACTGGTCATTTGCCCTTCGGGTAACGACGCCATGTAAATCAGCGCGCGTAAGCCGTAATCGGTGAAACTTGTTAACTGCACATCAACCTCAGGAAAAAAGGGAAAACGCGGTCAAACCGCAGAGATATTCATTAATGATGATAAACCAGCCAGATAGTTGGCGGCTAATTTATTTGACAGACGGGGCGAAAAAGCGGAGATCCAGGAGCGGTCGCCGGATGGCGCTACGCTTATCCGGCCTACGGGTCTCCCCGCAGGCCAGCAGTCACGAAGATTATGCGTCGAACGGGTCGCGCAGGATCATCGTTTCAGTACGATCCGGGCCGGTAGAAATAATATCGATCGGCACTTCAGTCAGTTCTTCAATGCGCTTGATGTAATCCAGCGCTGCCTGCGGCAGGCCGCTACGCTCTTTCACGCCGAAAGTGGTCTCAGACCAGCCTGGCAGGGTTTCGTAGATTGGCTCGATGCCTTCCCAGTCGTCAGCAGCCAGCGGAGTGGTGGTCACTTCGCGGCCATCTGGCATACGGTAGCCGACGCAGATTTTCACTTCTTTCAGGCCGTCCAGTACGTCCAGCTTGGTCAGGCAGAAGCCAGACAGGGAGTTGATCTGCACTGCACGACGCACTGCAACCGCATCCAGCCAGCCGGTACGACGACGACGACCGGTGGTCGCGCCAAACTCGTTACCCTGCTTGCACAGGAACTCGCCGGTTTCATCAAACAGCTCGGTCGGGAAAGGACCCGCACCCACGCGAGTGGAGTAGGCTTTGATGATGCCCAGAACGTAATCCACATAACGTGGGCCCAGGCCAGAGCCGGTTGCCACGCCACCTGCGGTGGTGTTAGAGGAGGTTACGTATGGATAAGTACCGTGGTCGATGTCCAGCAGCGTCCCCTGCGCACCTTCGAACATGACGAAATCGCCACGCTTGCGCGCCTGGTCCAGCAGATCGGACACATCAACCACCATACCGGTCAGAATGTCTGCAATCGCCATGACGTCATCCAGCACTTTCTGGTAGTCAACAGCGTCAGCTTTGTAGAAGTTCACCAGCTGGAAGTTGTGATATTCCATCACTTCTTTCAGTTTTTCAGCGAAGGTTGCTTTGTCGAAGAGGTCGCCCACGCGCAGACCGCGACGTGCCACTTTATCCTCGTAAGCCGGACCGATGCCACGACCGGTGGTGCCGATCGCTTTCGCGCCACGCGCTTTTTCACGCGCTACGTCCAGCGCCACATGATAATCCAGGATCAGTGGGCAGGCTTCGGAGAGCAGCAGACGCTCACGAACAGGGATACCACGGTCTTCCAGACCTTTCATCTCTTTCATCAGCGCAGCCGGAGACAGCACAACACCGTTACCGATGATGCTGGTGACGTTTTCGCGAAGAATGCCTGATGGAATAAGATGGAGGACGGTTTTTTCACCGTTGATTACGAGAGTATGGCCTGCGTTGTGACCGCCCTGGTAGCGTACAACATATTTAGCCCGTTCAGTCAGAAGATCAACAATCTTCCCTTTACCTTCGTCACCCCATTGGGTGCCCAGTACGACGACGTTGTTACCCATTTTTTCAAAATCACCGTTTGCTTAAAAATGGATTCTACCATCGCTTTTTCAGATATACAGCACTTTTTGACCCTAAAATATGCCAGTTATGGCTACTTTTTGATCAGCCAATCGTTTTCCTCAACATGTAGTAGATCACGATGCCAGCAACCACAAGTCCACCACCAAAACGACGCAAAATATTATCCGGCAGCTGGCTCATGGTGGCGATCATTCGACGCCAGGCACGGGGATAAAGCATCGGGCCAAGACCTTCCAGCACCAAAACCAGGGCCAGTGCGAGCCAGATCGTTGAATTCATTTTTGATCCTTATAAAAGAAAACCACCGCTCCGTTGAGAGCGGTGGTTTGAATACTCAAACTGATCGGAGTTTATCGCGTTGCGTTAGCTGGCGTCTTCATATAACGGAAGAAATCGCTGTCCGGGCTGAGCACCATTACATCCTGGTTGCTCTGGAAGCTATTCTCGTAAGCACGCAGGCTACGGATAAAGGCATAGAAGTCCGGGTCCTGGCTGAATGCATCCGCAAACAGTTTCGCCGCTTCGGCATCGCCTTCACCACGCAGGATACGGCCCTGACGCTCAGATTCCGCCAGCGTTTTGGTCACTTCGTAATCCGCTGCCGCACGCAGTTTCTCCGCCTCTTCCTGGCCCTGCGAACGGTGGCGACGCGCTACCGCTTCACGCTCAGCGCGCATACGGTTGTAAATCGCCTCAGACACTTCTGCTGGCAGGTTGATCTGCTTGATACGCACATCCACCACTTCGATACCCAGTGCAGCCATACTGTTCGGGTTGATCACCGGCACTTTGCCATTGGTCTCAGCCTGAACGCGTTCAGCCGCTTTCGCAATCGCGTCATCTGCAGCTGGCGTCGAGACTTCGTCTTCCGTACCTGCAGAACCGGAGTTCAGCGCATCGCGTACTTCAAGGGTCAGACGACCACGGGAGTCCGTCACGATGTCTTTCACATCCAGACGACCAATCTCAGAACGCAGACGGTCAGAGAACTTACGTTTCAGCAGCACTTCCGCCTGAGAAACATCACCACCGCCTGTTGCCAGGTAGTAACGACTGAAATCACTGATACGCCATTTGATGTAAGAATCAACGATCAGGTCTTTCTTCTCTTTGGTCACGAAACGGTCGGCCTGGTTATCCATGGTCTGGATACGGGCGTCGAGCGTTTTCACTGATTCAATCAGTGGGATCTTGAAGTGCAGGCCTGGTGCATAGACCAGCGGTTTTTCTTCGCTGTCACGCAGAACCTTACCGAAGCGCAGGGTAATGCCACGCTCGCCCTCTTTCACCACAAAGATAGAGGTATAAAGTACGACCAGTACGATGATGATGATCGCAATAACTGACTTACGCATCCTTATTCCCCCTGACGCTGGTAGTCGTTACGCTGCGCGTTAGCACGGCGTTGGTCCATAATGTCACCATCGTTCGAAGAAGGCGTTGTGTTCGCGCTGGCGCTGCCCGATGAGGCTGGCGGCAGGCGCAGCAGGTTATTCGCCCCACTGTTTCCCGACTTCGCAGCAGGCGCAGAACCGCCTTTCAGCATCTGGTCCAGCGGCAGAACCATCAGGTTTCCGCCTTTGCTGTCGTTAACCAGCACTTTACGCGTGTGGCTCAGCACTTTTTCCATGGTCTCGATATAGAGACGCTCACGGGTAATTTCCGGTGCGGCTTTATATTCCGGCAGGATCTTCGCGAAACGCGCCACTTCACCCTGCGCTTCAAGGATGGTCTGGGTCTTGTACGCGCGCGCTTCTTCCAGAATACGCTGTGCCTGACCGTTAGCACGCGGCTGAACTTCGTTGGTGTAGGCTTCTGCTTCGCGGATGTACTGCTGCTCGTTTTCACGTGCGGCAATCGCATCGTCAAATGCGGCTTTCACCTCTTCCGGCGGACGGGCAGCCTGGAAGTTGACGTCCAGCAGGGTAATACCCATGTTGTATGGACGGATGGTCTCTTCCAGCTCACGCTGGGTATCGCTACGAATAACGGTACGACCTTCGGTCAGAATGCGGTCCATGGTGTATTTCCCGATCACACCACGCAGGGCGCTATCGGTTGCCTGACGCAGGCTGTCATCAGCGCTGGTCACGCTAAACAGATAACGCTCAGGATCGGTTACGCGGTACTGCACGTTCATCTCAACGCGCACCACGTTCTCGTCCGAGGTCAGCATCACGCCAGAGGCTGCCAGTTCACGGACAGATTCCACGTTCACTGCGGTCACGTCGTCAATGAAGGTCGGTTTCCAGTTCAGGCCCGGCTCAACCAGATGGCTGAACTTGCCGAAACGGGTGACCACACCGCGTTCCGCTTCTTTAATGGTGTAGAACCCGCTGGCGGCCCAGATGATTACCACAGCAGCGGCCACAATGCCCACCACGCGGCCACCCATTTGCGGGCGCGGCCCCTGAGTGGAGTTGCCACCCGAGCCAGAACCTTTACCTCCGCCAAGTCCACCAAGTTTTTTGCTTAGTTTGCGGAAGATATCATCCAGATCCGGCGGCCCCTGCTCGCGACCACCTTTGTTGCCATTTCCCCCAGAGTTGCCGCCTTGATTATTGCTGCTTCCCCACGGGTCGCGGTCTTGTCCGTTATTACCGGGCTGATTCCACGCCATGTATATGCTCCATATTTGTTATGCAAGGGCGAATTATTCAGGCTTCCCCTTTCTGGTCAGACGATATAGTCCGCCAGCGCAGGTTCTTGTTTACAGAGGCGACGCCAGTCAACGATCGGCATACGCACCTGCATCCCCACGCTGCCGTCATCCTCCATCCACTCTTTTTCTATCGCCTGAAGCTGATAAAACCGGCTGCGCAGCCTGCCTTCCTGTGGCGGCAGACGCAGCGTGTGCTGAGCGACCTCACCGGAAAGACGTTCTGTCAAAGCCTGGAAAAGCAGTGGCACACCAATACCGGCCTGGGCCGAAAGCCAGACCCGAATCGGTTTGTTCTCTTCATCCCGGTCGATACGCGGTTCAAAATCATCCAGCATATCGATTTTGTTCATCACCAACAGGGTTGGGATTTCGTGGGCGTCGATCTCTTCGAGCACCACGTTTACCGCGTCGATGTTCTCCTGTACACGCACGTCTGCCGCATCAATCACATGCAGCAGCAGGGTCGCCTGTCGCGTCTCCTGCAGGGTAGCTTTAAACGCCGCCACCAGGTCATGCGGCAGATGGCGGATAAACCCTACGGTATCCGCCAGCACGGTTTCACCGACATCCGCAACGTCAATACGACGCAACGTTGGGTCCAGGGTCGCAAACAGCTGGTCTGCGGCATAAACCTGGGCCTCAGTGATCTGATTAAACAGGGTGGATTTACCGGCGTTGGTATACCCCACCAGCGACACCGTCGGGATGTCGGCTTTCGAACGCGCGCGACGCCCTTGCTCACGCTGTTTCTCAACGCGTTCCAGACGTGAGAGGATCTGGGTAATACGGCCACGCAGCAAACGGCGGTCGGTTTCGAGCTGGGTTTCACCCGGACCGCGTAAACCAATCCCGCCTTTCTGTCTTTCAAGGTGGGTCCAGCCACGCACAAGGCGCGTTGCCAGATGGCGCAGTTGCGCCAGCTCAACCTGCAGCTTACCTTCGTGGGTACGTGCACGCTGAGCAAAAATATCTAAAATCAAACCCGTGCGATCGATAACACGGCATTCGCAAAGACGTTCCAGGTTACGTTCCTGAGCCGGAGACAGCGCATGATCAAACAACACGACTGATGCGCCGGTTGCTTTTACGGCATCCGCAATTTCTACTGCTTTACCTTCACCAACAAAATACTTTGGGTGCGGCGCTTTACGGCTACCGGTAATCACCTGCATTGCTTCGACACCGGCGGAAGAGACCAGAGATTCAAACTCCTGGAGGTCTTCCATATCTTTGTCTTGCGAAAAATAGATGTGTACCAGCACCGCCTGCTCACCGGCATCATAACGGTCAAACAAGCGTAAAACCCTCAAAAAAAAATCAGCGGGGAACGCAGATTCCTGGCTCCCCGTGTGGATAACAGCCAGAAACCTTATTCGGTGTCTTCGCTGTCCTGCGCAGGAGAAGAAGAGCCCTGCGCGTTGCTGCCATGATGGTAGTTACTACCAGTGCCGCCGCCAGCGTTATTGCTGTGATGGGAAACCGGACGAGACGGAACAACAGTAGAAATCGCGTGCTTATAGACCATCTGGCTGACCGTGTTTTTCAACAGGATCACGAACTGATCGAAAGACTCAATTTGCCCTTGCAGCTTGATACCATTCACCAAATAAATAGAAACTGGAACACGTTCCCGACGCAATGCGTTCAGGAACGGATCTTGTAAAGATTGCCCCTTAGCCATTCTATCTTTTCCTTATATGCTTGTTTTGTACTTAGAACCTTGCGATTCTGAAAAATTGCGCACGATACGGCTTAATTGTACACATTCAGTGAGCGATATCACCAACAACCTGAATGACTTCGTTTAGCGCCTGTTGTGGTTTTTCACTGTCTAACCAGTGAACCCCCTCCCAACCGCGTAACCAGGTTATCTGGCGTTTCGCTAACTGCCTCGTGGCGCAAACACCTCGATAAACCATTTCATCGTATGAAATCTCACCTTCAAGATATGACCACATCTGGCGATATCCCACACAACGAATGGAAGGCATGTCCGTATGCAAATCTCCACGGGCAAAAAGCGCCCGCACTTCTGCTTCAAAACCTGAAGCCAACATCTGATGAAAACGCTGCTCAATTCGTTGATGGAGCAGTTCACGGCTCGCCGGGGCGATGGCGAACTGATGCACCTGATACGGCAGAGCGTCTCCTGACGTTTGCGTCAGTTCCGTTAAAGTTTTACCCGAAATGAAAAAAACTTCCAGTGCTCGGGAAAGCCTTTGCGGATCATTTGGATGAATCCGTGCTGCGGCAACCGGGTCAACCTCTTCCAGTTGCTTATGCAGAACGTCCCAGCCTTGCTCTGCCGCCTGCTGTTCAATCTTTGCTCTCACTTCCGGGTCGGCAGATGGCAGAGGCGATAACCCCTCCAGCAGCGCCTTGAAGTAGAGCATGGTTCCGCCAACCAACAGCGGTATACGTCCCGCTGCCGTTATCTCGGCCATTTCAGCTAAGGCATCGCGACGGAAATCCGCTGCGGAGTATGCCTGCGCCGGGTCGAGAATATCCAGTAAACGGTGCGGTGCCGCGCGCAGTTCATCTGCGTCTGGCTTTGCCGTGCCGATGTCCATTCCCCGATAAATGAGGGCAGAATCAACGCTAATCAACTCTACTGGCAAAACTTTACGTAACTCAATGGCTAACGCCGTTTTGCCGGAGGCCGTTGGGCCCATTAAAAAAATCGCCTTAGGCAGGCTCGCCTTACTTACGTCAATCATGTTTCAGGGCGGTCATCGCCGTTTGTAAATCAACAGGTTGTAATAATCCACCCGGTGGCGTTTTGACTAACTGCGGGCAAAGGCGTTCAACCTCTGCCAGCACGGTAATCGCCTGCGCCATACTCCACGGCGTGTGTTCGCTTGCCAGATGGCGGGCGATCCACTGCGCGGTGTTGGCGGCATCAAACGACGTTTGCTGCGCCAGGTAGCCTATCAGTTCAGGAATCAAGATTTGTAAATTTTGTTGGCGTAAGGGTAAAGGCACTGCGCGAATCGTCACATGCTGCGCTTCCAGTACACATTCAATGCCCATTTCTACCAACAGCGGCGTGGCACGCTGCAATACCGCTGTTTCTTGTGCGGATATTTTCAGGCGAACAGGGATCAGCAACGGCTGCGCACAGGCCGCGTTGTCCCCAGGCGTAAGCTGGGCTTGTTTAAGCCAGCGTTCCGCCACCGACAGCGCCAACAGCAGCAGCGTGCCCTCGCGTTCGAGCAAGGCCATATCCGGAGCAATAATGGTCAATACCCGGCCAAAACTTTGGTGGTGCCCGTCCAGCGCGGGAGCGGGTACTGAAATAGGTTCTTTACGCTCCACCGCCGGGGTGTCCAGCAACTTGCGGTACAACGCTCCTTGCTGCTTTTGATAGCCCGGCTGAGCGTTCGGGTAGTTCGCACCGGTTGGACGCGGCGCACTTCCTGCCGATCCAAATCGTGGCGCTGCCGGTTCGCGCGCGGCGGCAGGTTCAGCGAAATGGTTACGCCCCGCCGCCACCCGGTTTTCCGGCAACGGACGAAGCGTTGACTCTACCTTTTCCAGCGGCAGGGCCGGTTCCGCCTGCTGCTGCAAAACGCTCACTACGCCCTGATAAATAAAATCATGTACCAGACGCGACTGATGGAAACGCACCTCATGTTTGGCTGGGTGGACGTTCACATCAACCTGATGCGGGTCAATCTCAAGATAGAGCACAAACGCAGGCTGCTGGTCAGCGCCGAGCTTATCTTCACAAGCCTGGCGGATTGCATGGTTGATTAACCGATCGCGCATCATACGGCCATTGACATAGCAATACTGGATCTCCGCGAACGCAGAACTGCCTGCGTGGGGATCGGCAACCCAACCGCGCAGCGCCAAATCACCATGCTGCCACTCAATAGCCAGCGCTTTCTCCAGGAACGGCGTCCCGCAGATAGCTCCCAGGCGACGCTCTTTCTGCCCCCCTTCTGCCACCGCACGATACTGGCGCATCACCTTGCCGTTATGGCTGAGGTTGATGGTGACGTCAAAACGCGCCAGCGCGATGCGGCGGATAATCTCATCGATATGACCAAACTCGGTCTTCTCGGTGCGCATAAACTTGCGTCGGGCAGGCGTGTTGTAGAACAGATCCAGCACTTCCAGCGTGGTGCCGACAGGGTGTGCCGCGGGTTTAACCGTGACGTCCATGTCGCGCCCTTCAGCATAGGCTTGCCAGGCTTCCTGCTGTTCAGCGGTGCGGGAGGTGAGCGTCAAACGGGAAACGGAACTGATACTGGCCAGCGCCTCACCGCGAAAGCCGAGGCTGATGATTGCTTCCAGATCGTCAAGCGAGGCAATTTTACTGGTCGCATGACGCGCCAGCGCTAACGCCAGCTCGTCTTTTTTGATGCCACAGCCGTTGTCACGAATGCGAATGAGCTTTGCGCCACCGCGTTCGATATCAATATCAATGCGGGTCGCGCCCGCATCAAGGCTGTTTTCCACCAGCTCCTTTACTACCGACGCAGGGCGTTCCACCACTTCACCGGCGGCGATTTGGTTCGCAAGCTGCGGCGGTAGAACCTGAATCGGCATAAATTCTCCTTAGTTGGTCGCGGTCATCTCACCCGGCAGCGTGGCACTGGCCGTCTGTGCTGCCCCGCCCTGCGGCGCGGACTGCAGCGGATGCGCGTCAAAATATTTACGCAGACCGTTATAAATCGCTTCGGCAACTTGCTGCTGATAGCTGTCGCTGCCCAGCAGACGTTCTTCACCGTTATTACTGATAAAACCCGTCTCCACCAGGATCGACGGAATATCCGGCGAACGCAGAACGCCAAGACTCGCATGTTCCGGACGACGTTTATGCAGCGAACCCACGCTCTGCAGCTGGTTCAATACGTTAGTGGCGACATCATACCCGACGCGCTGCGAATGACCGAACTGTAAATCCAGCACAGCCTGGCTAAGATAAGGATCGGACTGGCTGTTTGCCAGCACATCACCCGCACCACCTAATAGTTCGGACTGCTTCTCATGCTCTTCAAGCCAGTTGGCCATTTCACTGTTGGCTCGACGATTCGAGAGCACCCATACCGACGCGCCGGTTGCGTTACGGTTAGGCGCGGCATCCGCATGTATGGAGACCAGGAAGTTAGCGTTCTGCTTACGCGCCACATCCGAACGCCCCATCACCGAGATAAAATAATCTCCGTCACGGGTCATTACGCCTTTAAACATCGGGTCATTATTCAGCAACGTGCGCAGCTTGCGGGCAATGGCGATAGTGACGTTTTTCTCTCGCGTCCCCCCCGGCCCAATAGCCCCAGGGTCCTGCCCACCGTGTCCGGCATCAATGGCAATAATGACTTTATCGCCGCTGACCGCACGGCGCGCACTGGCCGCAGGACGCGTTACCGTATTACTGCTGGTAACGCTGGTCATACGGTCGTTTGGTGATTTAAACGGGTTCCGGGCCGGTTCAGCGGGACGCGGGCTATAAACCGGCTCCTCCACGCGCTTCGCCACAACTGGCGGCGGCGGAACGTCAGCGTTGATGGTAAAGACCACCGTGTAGTTCGCCCCGTTTTGCTGCTTCACGGCCTGGGTTTTACCCTTTTCAGTCAGATCGACCACCAGCCGTAACGACTGTGCGTCTTTCGGCGTGCCAGAACGAATGCTTTTGACCAGGTTGTTGCCGCTGAACTGCAGCGGTAGCCCCTGGATCACACCGGTCTGTTTGATATCCAGCGCCACGCTGTGGCTGTCGATTTGTGAGAAAGCATATTCAGGATCGCCCATAAAACTAAAGGTAATACGGGCCTGGCTGTCGCCGTTCGACACCTGAATATCCGAGAGATTTGCTGCCCCGGCGTGCGCGCACAGCAGCACCATTGCAGCCAACAACCAACCTTTAACGCGATTAATCATCCCGTCATCCCTACGCTCAACCGGCCAAACGCGCCAGTAAGGAACAGCCTGATGAGGAAACAGCACTGATGCGCGCCTCACGCCCTTGTGCCTGGTAATCTATGTGAATTTCGACATCCGGGTCAGGCAGTACACCCGCACCTTGTTGCGGCCACTCCACCAGGCAAATGGCGTCATTGGCAAAATAATCGCGGATACCCATAAATTCCAGCTCCTCCGGGTCCGCAAGACGGTATAAATCGAAGTGGTACACCATGAGATTTTCAAGCGTGTACGGTTCTACCAGCGTATAGGTCGGGCTTTTTACGTTCCCGTTATGGCCTAACGCCTGCAAAAAACCACGGCTGAAGGTTGTTTTACCCGCGCCTAAATCGCCATACAGATAAATGACCGTAGCCCCCTGACAGGCTTGCGCCACGCGCTTGCCGAGATCTAAGGTGGCTTGTTCATCAGGTAAAGGAATCGCTCGATTAGTCATTTTCTACGTCAATCACATCCGGGTTAACAACACGCCGCAGCGTGCCAAAAAGATCGGTGGCGAGCATACCGCGCGTACCATAAAGCGCTGCCAGCCTGTCGGCTGCCGCACCGTGGATAACGCATCCCGCACAGGCTGCATCATAAAGGGGAAGTTTCTGTCCGAGCAACGCGCCGATGATGCCTGAAAGCACATCGCCCATGCCGCCGCTCGCCATGCCTGCGTTTCCGGCATCAATAATGCCCTCTGCATCGTCGCTGGCAATGACGGTTCCTGCCCCCTTCAGAACGGCAACACCTCCGTAACGTTTTACCAGACGCTGAGCAGAAAGTAAGCGATCACTTTCAATTTCTGCGACGCTGCAGTTAAGCAGCCGCGCGGCTTCGCCGGGGTGTGGCGTCAGGATGCGATTGTGACGCTTATCCGGGTTGATTGCCAGAAGGTTCAGCGCATCCGCATCCCACAGCATCGGTTTACGAAAATTCTCAACTTTTCGCAGGGCGTGTTTCCCCCAGTCCTGCTGCCCAAGTCCTGGGCCAATCACCACCACATCAGCCCATTCGAGGCTCTCTTCAAGCGTCTGCGGTGTAAGTTCATGCACCATTAGCTCCGGGCGGGCAGTAATGATCGGGGCAATATTTTCGATGCGCGTAAGCACGCGCACCAGCCCGGCACCGCTGCGCAATGCCGCCTCGCCGGTCATGCGGATAGCGCCTGCCGTTCCGTGATCTCCCCCTACGATCACCAGCCTGCCGTGATCGCCTTTGTGCGATGTCGGGCGGCGCGGCGGTAACCACTGCGCGAGCTGCGAGGCATCAAAACGCGAAAGATGCGTCTCCTGCCCGGCTAACCAGCTTTCCAGTCCCAGCGCGTTATGGTGCAGCGTACCCACCACATCCCGCGCTTTACCGGTAAGCAGCCCTGGTTTCAGGGCGATAAACGTCACGGTATGCGACGCCTGAATCACAGCCCCCGGTGTCGCGCCAGTTTGCGCCACTAATCCCGACGGAATATCCAGCGCAACAACAGGTGCAGGATGCGCGTTGGCGCGCGCAATCAAAGCAGCAATACTCTCGCGTGGCGCGCTGCGCAGCCCGGTGCCCAGCAGACCGTCAATAATGACATCAATATCATCCGGCCAGCCAATATCTGGTGCGTGGATCACACCGCCCGCATTCAGCCAGGCTTCCCGCGCGTCGCTTGCTTCTTCGGGTAACGGTTTATCACTTTCCAGCGCCAGCAGGGTTACATTTATACCTGCCGCCACGGCCAGGCGAGCGACGACATAACCATCGCCGCCGTTATTGCCATGCCCGCATAAAATCAGCCAGTGCGAAGATTGTGGGTAGGTGTTACGGGCAACGGTAAACGCCGCCTCTCCAGCCCGCTGCATCAGTTCAAAAAGGGTTATGCCGAGGCTGTCTGCGGCCTCTTTTTCGGCACGCCTGAGGTCATCCGCATGCCAGATGGAATGTGGTATACTTGTGGGGTTTTTCTTCACAGTATGGTCCGTCATGTCACAGCCCCTCGATCTCAATCAGTTAGCACAAAAAATTAAACAGTGGGGCGCTGAACTTGGCTTCCAGAAGGTCGGCATCACCGATACCGACCTTTCCGCCAGCGAGCCTAAACTTCAGGCGTGGCTGGACAAACAATACCACGGCGAGATGGAGTGGATGGCGCGTCATGGCATGATGCGCGCACGTCCACACGAGCTTTTGCCGGGCACATTACGTGTCATCAGCGTGCGCATGAACTACCTGCCCGCCAACGCGGCGTTTGCCCGCACGCTAAAAAATCCCTCGCTGGGCTACGTCAGCCGGTATGCCCTGGGGCGGGATTACCATAAGCTCCTGCGTAACCGCTTAAAAAAGCTCGGAGAAACTATTCAGCAGCACTGCGTTTCGCTGAATTTTAGACCGTTTGTCGACTCCGCGCCTATTCTTGAGCGCCCGATAGCTGAGAAAGCCGGACTTGGCTGGACAGGTAAGCACTCACTTATCCTCAGCCGTGACGCCGGATCGTTCTTCTTTCTTGGTGAACTGCTCATTGATTTGCCGTTACCGGTAGATGGCCCGGTAGAGGAAGGTTGCGGACGCTGCGTGGCCTGTATGACTATCTGCCCGACAGGGGCTATCGTCGAGCCCTATACCGTTGATGCACGCCGCTGTATTTCGTATCTCACCATCGAACTGGAAGGGGCTATTCCCGAAGAATTCCGTCCGCTTATCGGCAACCGTATCTACGGCTGCGACGACTGTCAGTTGATTTGCCCGTGGAACCGCTATTCACAGCTTACGAACGAAGAGGACTTTAGCCCGCGTAAAGCGCTGCATGCCCCGCCACTCATTGAGCTGTTCGCCTGGACTGAGGCCTGGTTCCTGAAGGTGACTGAAGGTTCGGCCATTCGCCGTATTGGTCATCTGCGCTGGCTACGAAACGTCGCCGTTGCGCTGGGTAATGCGCCGTGGGATGAAGCCAATATTCAGGCGCTTGAAAGCCGCCGAGGTGAGCACCCACTTCTCGATGAGCACATAGAGTGGGCGATTGCGCAGCAAATCGAGAAGCGAAATGCCTGTGTGGTCGAGGTGCAATTACCGAAGAAACAGCGTCTGGTCAGAGTGATCGAAAAAGGGCTTACGCGCGATGCCTGATATATTCACAGCCTGTGCATAAAAATAAAAACTCAGGCACCATCAGGCTTTGCACACAGATCAAGTGATCTCTTTAACATTTTGAAATCAAATTTTTTTCTTATAATACAACTGATTATAAAGATACTATTCACCCTGCGAAGTTTTTAGCCCTTCCGGGTAAAGCATAGTTTCTGTGGATAACTCTGTTTACAAGAGTATTTCGGAGGCAACGGAAAACGTCCCCAGCGCATCTTTTCGCTGTGGATAGTTTGGATATAAAGAAGAATCTGGAGCGGGAAACGAGACTCGAACTCGCGACCCCGACCTTGGCAAGGTCGTGCTCTACCAACTGAGCTATTCCCGCTTGGGTGGTCTGTGCTTTGGAAGCACTTTCAAATTTTGGAGCGGGAAACGAGACTCGAACTCGCGACCCCGACCTTGGCAAGGTCGTGCTCTACCAACTGAGCTATTCCCGCTTGGGTGGTCTGTGCTTTGGAGGCACTTTCAAATTTTGGAGCGGGAAACGAGACTCGAACTCGCGACCCCGACCTTGGCAAGGTCGTGCTCTACCAACTGAGCTATTCCCGCAAATTTGTTGCTGCCGTAACGTGTAATTCTCTGTCGTTACGGGAGGCGCATTATACGAGAAATCCGTTTAGCTGCAACCCCCCTTAAAGCGATTTTTTTGAAAATACGTTCAAATGCTTATTTAATCGGCAAGCTGCACAATTTAACGACAAAAACCCGGTCACGCAAGGTGCCGGGTCGCAAAAATCACAGCTTAATAAAGTTTTCGCGGTAGTACGCCAGCTCTGCCACGGACTCACGAATGTCATCCATAGCCTGGTGCGTCCCCTGCTTTTTAAAGCCGTCGAGGATTTCAGGTTTCCAGCGGCGCGCCAGCTCTTTCAGGGTGCTGACATCCAGATAGCGGTAGTGGAAATAAGACTCCAGCTCCGGCATGTACTTAAACAGGAAACGGCGATCCTGACCAATGCTGTTCCCGCAGATAGGGGATTTACCCGCCGGAACCCACTGTTTCAGAAACTCAAGAGTCGCCAGCTCTGCCTCGCGGTCGCCCTGGGTGCTGGCCTTCACGCGCTCCATCAGCCCGCTGCCTGTGTGGGTACGCACGTTCCACTCATCCATCAACGCAAGCTGATCGTCAGACTGATGTACCGCAATGGTTGGCCCTTCCGCCAGAATATTCAGGTTTGCATCGGTCACCAGCGTTGCAATTTCAATAATGCGATCGCGCTCGGGGTCCAGCCCGGTCATTTCAAGATCGATCCAAATCAGGTTGTTTTCGTCCGCGCTCATGTTATTTTCCACCCTTCTCGCATAACCGGCAGTAGCAGGTTAACTAGTATTAATTAGAGTGTATCATAGAGGTTTTGCCCGTTACGGGCGACCAGGAGCCAGCGCGATTGAGTAAAAATAAACTCTCCAAAGGGCAGCAGCGCCGTGTGAATGCTAATCACCAGCGCCGTCTTAAAACCACTACGGAGAAGCCGGATTACGACGACAACCTGTTTGGCGAAGCAACAGAGGGCGTGGTCATCAGCCGCTTTGGAATGCATGCCGACGTGGAATCCGCCGACGGTAAGATCCACCGTTGCAATATCCGTCGCACCATCCGTTCACTGGTGACCGGTGACCGCGTCGTGTGGCGGCCGGGTAAAGAGGCGGCGGAAGGTGTCACGGTTAAAGGCATTGTCGAAGCGGTTCATGAACGCACGTCGGTGCTGACCCGCCCTGATTTCTACGACGGCGTAAAACCGATTGCCGCCAATATCAACCAGATTGTGATTGTGTCGGCGATTTTACCTGAGCTGTCGCTCAATATTATCGACCGTTACCTGGTAGCCTGCGAAACCCTGCAGGTTGAGCCAATTATCGTACTGAATAAAATCGATCTGCTGGATGACGAAGGCCTGGCTTTCGTGAACGAACAGATGGATATCTACCGTAACATTGGTTATCGCGTTTTAATGGTTTCCAGCCACACCAAAGATGGTCTGAAGCCGTTAGAAGAGGCGCTCACCGATCGCATCAGCATTTTTGCGGGTCAGTCTGGCGTCGGGAAATCGAGCCTGCTGAATAATCTTCTCGGCCTCCAGCAAGCGATTCTGACCAACGATGTGTCTGATGTTTCTGGCCTGGGCCAGCACACCACGACCGCCTCGCGTCTGTATCATTTCCCGCATGGTGGCGACGTGATTGACTCACCAGGGGTGCGTGAATTTGGTTTGTGGCACCTTGAGCCGGAACAAATCTTCAACGGATTTGTCGAATTCCATGATTATTTAGGTGCTTGCAAATATCGCGACTGCAAACACGATAATGACCCAGGCTGTGCCATTCGCGAAGCGGTGGAAAACGGTGAAATTGCGGAAACCCGTTTTGAAAACTATCACCGCATTCTTGAGAGCATGGATCAGGTAAAAACGCGTAAAAACTTTTCTGATTCTGAAGACTGACAACTAAGCTAAGCATCGCTAAAATCGTCCCCTTTTTTCAGGTTCCGGCGGCTAAATGCCGGATCAGGAACGACAAAACAATGGCCTGGAGGCTACCTTGTTAAACTCATTTAAACTTTCGCTTCAATACATTCTGCCAAAACTGTGGCTCACTCGCCTGGCGGGCTGGGGCGCGAGCAAACGAGCTGGCTGGCTGACCAAACTTGTCATCGACCTTTTCGTGAAATATTACAAGGTCGACATGAAAGAAGCGCAGAAGCCAGATACCGCCAGCTATCGCACTTTCAATGAATTCTTCGTGCGTCCGCTGCGCGACGAAGTACGTCCACTAAATACCGACCCAAACGTGCTGGTCATGCCTGCCGATGGCGTAATCAGCCAGTTGGGAAAAATCGAAGACGATAAAATTCTGCAGGCGAAAGGCCACAACTACAGCCTGGAAGCACTGCTGGCAGGTAACTACCTGATGGCCGATCTGTTCCGTAACGGTTCGTTCGCCACGACCTACCTCTCTCCGCGCGACTATCACCGTGTACATATGCCATGTAACGGCATCCTGCGCGAGATGATTTACGTGCCAGGTGACCTGTTCTCCGTGAACCACCTCACCGCGCAAAACGTCCCGAATCTGTTCGCCCGTAACGAGCGCGTCATCTGCCTCTTTGATACTGAATTTGGCCCAATGGCACAGATTCTGGTGGGTGCTACCATTGTAGGCAGTATCGAAACCGTCTGGGCGGGAACCATCACGCCACCACGCGAAGGCGTGATCAAGCGCTGGACATGGCCTGAAGGCGAAGCGGAAGGCTCTGTGGCTCTGCTGAAAGGTCAGGAGATGGGTCGCTTCAAGCTGGGCTCTACCGTCATTAACCTGTTTGCTCCGGGTAAAGTGAACCTGGTGGAACAGCTGGAGAGCCTTTCCGTCACTAAGCTGGGCCAACCGCTGGCGATCTCTACTGAAACCTTCGTGACACCAGACGCAGAACCTGCGCCGCTGGCGGAAGAAGAGATCAAAGCCGAGCACGATGCCAGCCCGCTGGTAGACGACAAGAAAGACGAAGGCTAACAACAGAAGGATCGCTGACGTGCGCCCGATTATCGTATTACTGATGGCCTGGTGCCTCAGCATGGGGGCGTACGCGGCGACAGCCCCCGACGCCAAACAGATAACCCAGGAACTGGAGCAGGCAAAAGCGGCAAAACCCGCTCAGCCAGAGACGGTCGAGTCGCTCCAGTCCGCACTGAATGCGCTTGAGGAACGTAAAGGTTCTCTTGAACGTGCTCAGCAATATCAGCAGGTTATCGACAACTTCCCTAAACTCTCACAAACGCTGCGTTCGCAGCTTAATAACCTGCGCGATGAGCCGCGCGACGTGCCTGTGGGAATGACGTCTGACGCGCTGAATCAGGAGATCCTGCAGGTCAGCAGTCAACTTCTGGAAAAGAGCCGCCTGGCGCAGCAGGAGCAGGAGCGCGCACGTGAAATTGCCGACTCGCTCAGTCAGCTTCCGCAGCAGCAAACCGACGCCCGACGACAGTTAAATGACGTTGAACGTCGCGTCGGCACGCAATCCGGCAATACCCCACAAAGCCAGGCACAAAATCTTGGGCTGCAGGCCGAATCCGCCAGACTCAAAGCGCTGGTCGATGAGCTGGAGCTGGCGCAGTTGTCTGCCAATAACCGTCAGGAGCTGTCGCGCATGCGCGCCGAGCTGGCGCAGAAGCAGAGTCAGCAGCTTGATGCTTACCTGCAGGCTCTGCGAAACCAGCTGAACAGCCAGCGTCAGCGTGAAGCGGAGCGTGCGCTGGAAAGTACCGAACTGCTGGCGGAAAACAGCGCTAACCTGCCTGTCGGGATTGTCGATCAGTTTAAGGTCAACCGCGAACTTTCTGCCGCGCTGAATCAGCAGGCACAGCGTATGGATCTGGTCGCGTCGCAACAGCGTCAGGCGACCAGCCAGACTCTGCAGGTCCGTCAGGCACTCAACACGCTGCGCGAGCAGTCACAGTGGCTGGGTTCATCGAACCTGCTCGGCGAGGCACTGCGCGCGCAGGTTGCTCGCCTGCCGGAGATGCCAAAGCCGCAACAGCTTGATACCGAGATGGCCCAGTTACGCGTCCAGCGCCTGCATTTTGAGGACTTGCTTAACAAGCAGCCGCAAATCCGCCAGCTTCGCCAGGCGGACGGACAACCGCTCACCAGCGAGCAAAACCGTATTCTGGAAGCCCAGTTGCGTACTCAGCGCGAGCTGCTGAACTCCCTGTTGCAGGGCGGCGATACGCTGATCCTTGAGCTGACCAAGCTGAAAGTCTCCAACAGCCAGCTGGAAGATGCGCTGAAAGAGGTGAACGAGGCGACACACCGCTACCTGTTCTGGACGTCCGATGTGCGCCCAATGACTTTCTCCTGGCCGATCGAGATAGTGCAGGATCTGCGCCGCCTGATTTCATTGGATACCTTCAGCCAGTTAGGCCAGGCCAGCATCATGATGTTGACCAGCAAAGAGACCATCTTCCCGCTGCTCGGCGCGATAATTCTGGTTGGCTTCAGTATCTATTCACGCAGGCACTTTACCCGTTTCCTTGAGCGTTCCAGCGCCCGCGTGGGAAAAGTGACCCAGGATCACTTCTGGCTTACGCTACGTACCGTGTTCTGGTCGATTCTCGTCGCCTCGCCCCTGCCAGTGCTGTGGATGACGCTGGGTTATGGCCTGCGTGAAGCCTGGCCTTATCCCCTTGCAGTGGCGATTGGCGATGGCGTAACGGCCACCGTGCCGCTGCTGTGGGTGGTAATGATATGCGCAACGTTCGCCCGTCCCAATGGCCTGTTTATCGCCCACTTTGGCTGGCCGCGTAACCGCGTTGCGCGGGCGATGCGTTATTACCTGATGAGCATCGGGCTTATTGTGCCGCTGATTATGGCGCTGATCATGTTCGATAATCTCAACGACCGTGAATTTTCCGGCTCCTTAGGCCGGCTCTGCTTTATGCTCATTTGCGGAGCATTAGCAATGGTGACGCTAAGCCTGAAACGAGCCGGTATTCCCCTTTACCTCGATAAAACAGGCGGCGGCGAGAACATGTTCAACCGTCTGCTGTGGAACTTGCTGCTCAGCGCACCTCTGGCGGCGATGCTGGCTGCAGCGGTCGGTTATCTTGCCACCGCGCAGGCGCTACTCGCGCGGCTCGAAACCTCGGTAGCCATCTGGTTCCTGCTGCTTGTGGTTTATCACATTATCCGCCGCTGGATGCTGATCCAGCGGCGGCGTCTGGCCTTCGACCGCGCCAAGCACCGTCGGGCAGAAATTCTTGCTCAGCGTGCGCGGGGCGAAGAGGAGTCCCACCACACCAACAGCACCGAAGGAACGACAGAGGCAGATGACGTTGAGCTGGATCTTGATGCAATCAGTACCCAGTCCTTGCGTCTGGTGCGTTCAATACTGATGCTGATTGCGCTGTTGTCCGTGATTTTCCTGTGGTCAGAGATTCACTCTGCGTTTGGCTTCCTGGAGAATATCTCCCTGTGGGATGTGACCTCTACGGTGCAGGGCGTAGAAAGCCTGGAGCCGATCACATTAGGGGCGGTGCTGATTGCAATTCTGGTACTGATTATCACGACGCAGCTGGTACGTAACTTCCCGGCACTGCTTGAGCTGGCGCTGCTTCAGCACCTGGATTTAACGCCCGGCACAGGTTATGCCATTACGACCATTACCAAGTATCTGATCATGTTCTTTGGCGGGCTTGTAGGCTTCTCGATGATTGGCATTGAGTGGTCGAAACTGCAGTGGCTGGTTGCCGCACTCGGTGTGGGATTAGGTTTTGGTTTACAGGAGATCTTCGCCAACTTTATCTCCGGCCTGATCATCCTGTTTGAAAAACCGATTCGTATTGGCGACACGGTGACGATCCGCGATCTGACCGGCAGTATCACCAAAATCAACACCCGAGCAACGACAATCAGCGACTGGGACCGCAAAGAGATCATTGTGCCGAATAAGGCATTTATCACCGAGCAGTTTATCAACTGGTCGTTGTCTGACTCCGTCACGCGTGTGGTACTGACCGTACCGGCCCCGTCCGATGCCAACAGCGAAGAGGTGACGCAGATCCTCTACACCGCGGCGGAACGCTGCTCGCTGGTGATCGACAACCCGGCACCGGAAGTCTTCCTCGTCGATTTGCAGCAAGGGATACAGATTTTCGAATTGCGTATCTACGCTGCCGAAATGGGACACCGTATGCCACTGCGCCATGAGATCCATCAGTTAATTCTGGCAGGCTTCCGTGAACACGGTATTGATATGCCGTTCCCACCGTTCCAGATGCGTCTGGAAACGCTGGACGGGCGTAAAACGGGAAGAACACTGACGTCAGCAGCGCGAACGCGCCCGGCAGGGAGTTTGTAATCCACAAACACCGGCCATCAGTTATGGCTGGTGTTTCTCGCGATGATAATGGCTACAGACAGAATTGATAGCGAATAAAAAATTGCCATAACCAATACGCACTGATAAAAAGAGTTATCAGATAAAGAAACCAATATCGTTTCCTTTTAATAACAATGGCATATATTGCCGGGAAAAATACAGGGAGGGAATAAAAGATCCCTACATCACGGATGTCATCATTTTCAATATAGTTCATCAGATCGCAAATATTTTTTATATCACCTTGACCTATCCACCACTCTTTATCCTGAACAGAGCAGAATACAATCCAGAACAGAGAGGCAATGAACCATAAAAAACTTAGCGTGAAAACTTTCCAGGTCATTACTCGCTCTCCAGTATTTTCATTATAGTCTGCTTTTTTTCAATAATTCGGCGACCATACTCGCTGTATTCTCGTGTTGGAGATCCTATCTTATCATGAATAGAATTAGTTATATTGCTTGCATTTCTCTGTATCCCTCGATTATAACGTGAACCAGCAAGTATAATTTGTTCATCGGTAAGAGTAGCAGTATTGATCCCAGGATTATCGTACAGAATTAAGTCACGTAAATGGAAGGCGACTATTCGAATATTGAAGCCGTTGTTTAATAAACATTGAGCAAGTCTATACTGTTGAAAATGGTCCAGAGATTCAGGATCAATACCCAAAGTTTGCGCAGCGACACCAAGCTGTATAGCGATAGATCCAACTGAGGTTTTATTTGAGTATTTATTCTTTTTGTGTAATACCTCGTCTATGACCTGCCTGGCTTGTAGAACACCTGTTCCTTTGAATCTTTCCGGCATTCCGCCTACCTCTGATACTGCAACACCAGCAAGCAACAGCACAGGAATCTCTGCTTCTTTTGCATACTGCTTAATCATATTCTTATGATATATAAGCCATGCACTCTTATAAATCCATAAATATGCGTCACCCGTCATAAAGTTCCAATCGGTGGGGATCATATACCAACGAAAAGCGTCAAAGCCATCCCAGTGTGGGAATCCATATTCATCAACCTTACAAAAAAGCAGCGTTTCATTCATGAACTCAAATCCATTTTTTATACTTAACGCACTCGTCATCACACCCATATCACCCGAAAGTATCGGGTGATATCACTTACAGCCCAACTATTATTCCGCAGCCCACTCGCGCGATTCTGCCGCCCGACGGCGGTAATTCTCATAAATCCCCATCGCCAGCAGCGAGAAGAAGATCGGGCCACCGACCATCCACAGTGCGCTGTTCCAGTCATTCGCCTCAATCACCGGTTGGATAACGGTAAAGATATTGGCAAACGCCACCACCAGCACCACAACGGTGGTCGCCAGCAGCGTTGCGGTACGAGTTTTGAAAATCACAAACGGGCGCTCAAGATCCTGCTTCGCCTTAAAGAACGGGAACGCCAGCGTCAGGAACAGATAAGGCAGCGTCATTGATACGTTCGCCATCAGGGTCAGTTTGTTATAAAACGCCGACGCGGTATCGCCACCAAATGACACCAGCAGAATGAACACGCACACCAGCAGGCACTGCATCCACATCGCGTTGGCAGGCATACCGGCAGTATTCAACTGCGTCATGCGTGAGGGCCACAGCGCTTTTGGCGTGCCCTGAATAATCGCTTTCAGCGGCGAGTAAATCAGTGTGAAGAACGCACCGGTATAGGCAAGGAACATAGACAACCCGGTAATGCGCGCAAACCAGATCCCCATCGTGGTGGCTGCGTCAGGCGTCAGGTGCATTGCCTGACCGAGCGTCATGCCCAGGCTTTTCATCAATACATAAGTGATGTTGCCGAGGTTTGTGGTGTTGTTACTCAACACCTGCTGCCAGTTGGTGCTGACACCCCACAGGAAAATCGCCAGCGAGTAGCCAATGGAGATCACGATCGCAGCGAAAATAATGCCTTTGGCGAAGTTCTTTTCCGGGTTTTCGGTCTTGTCGACGAGGCCACCCACCGCCTCAATGCCACCGTAGGCAAAAATAGCAAACACCACGAACGAGAGCATAGCGAGGCCAGACTGATAACCCGGATTAGGCGACGAAACAAAATTCACCTCCTGGGCGAAATGCCCGCCATTCAGGCACAGGATCGCAATACTCACCAGTAACAGCACCAGGTTCAGACACATGACGGCAATACCACCCACCGCCGTAATGCGGGCGATTTTGTTGATGCCTTTAGATGCCACCAGCGTCACCACCACCATCCAGCAGACCGCCAGAATACCGACCACCTGCGTGGAACTCAGGCCAGCCAGCGACCAGACCTGCGTTTTATCGGTGCCGAACAGAAACGTCGAGAACGGCACCCAGACTTTAGCAGCGGTACTGACCATCCAGACGACGTAAGAGGAGAACCACATGAATGTGCCGATAAAGGCATAACGTGGGCCAACACTGTTGTTCATCCAGGAGTAGATGCCGCCCTCTTCTTTACGATAGGCCGAGCCCATTTCAGCCATCATCAGCGCAAACGGGATAAAGAAGAACAGAGCAGAGACAATGTAGAACGGCGTTGCGCTATACCCCATCAGGTAGAACGCAGACGGGCTGTTCGCGAAACCAAAGACTGATGTGAAGATCATCAGAATGAGCCCGGTCAGGGTCATTTTTTTAATTGAGTGGGACATGTAACCATCCGAAGGAGAAGTAAACTGCGCGGATGTTATCAGATGACCAGACAAAAATTGTGGCTATACGGGTCAAATTAAGAAATTGACCTGTGTATAGAGAAAGTGGCAGTTTTTAATGTTGTTGTGCGGAAATGGAAAGGAAGGTTGCCACAGGGAGCGTAGGCCGGGTAAGCGCAGCGCCACCCGGCATCTTTTTAGGCGCGATCGACCGTAAAGGCAATCACATCGCCAAGCTGTTCAGCGCCCAGCGCCAGCATCACCAGACGATCCACACCCAGCGCCACGCCGGAGCAATCTGGCAGACCTGCTTTGAGCGCCTCAAGAAGGTTTGTGTCAATCGGCTGCTGCGGCAAGCCGCGCGCATTGCGTTTGCGGTTATCCTGCTCGAAACGCTGCTGCTGTTCGCGCGCGTCGGTCAGTTCATGGAAGCCATTCGCCAGTTCAATCCCTTTGTAATAGACCTCAAAACGTTCTGCCACACGATGATCTTCGGTACTGATCTCCGCCAGCGACGCCTGGCTTGCCGGGAAGTGATAGACAAATGTCGGGCGATCTTTGCCAATCTGCGGCTCTACGCCAAAGGTGAACAGCAGTTGCAGCAGCGTGTCGCGGTCTTCTTCGGTATCCGCTACGTTGCTCAGATCCAGCTTAGCCGCCACCTCACGCAGCTGGGTTTTATCCGCGGAAAGAGGATCGATCTCCAGATGGCGCTGGAACGCCTGCTGGTAGGAAAGCGTTTCAGCCTCAGAGCAATCCAGCACCTGCTGCAGCAGATCGTCCACCTCGTTCATCAGACGGTACATGTCGTAATGCGGACGATACCACTCCAGCATGGTGAATTCCGGATTATGATGCCGCCCCATCTCTTCATTACGGAAGCTACGGCACAGCTGATACACCGGGCCACACCCCGCCGCCAGCAGGCGCTTCATGTGGTATTCCGGGCTGGTCATCAGATACAGGTTCATGCCCTGAGAGTGGCCAGGACCAACAAAACGGGTTTCAAACGGGACCAGATGAATATCCGTTACCGTTGCCTGACTCATGCACGGGGTTTCCACCTCCAGGACGCCGCGATCGGCAAAGAAGCGGCGGATCTCCGCCATAATTGCTGCGCGTTTTAACAGGTTTGGGATGGATGCGCTCGGCTGCCAGGTGGCCGTTTCGCTCATGAGTGTTTCTCCGATTTCAGACAAGGGCACGAAGTCTACTCGTAAGCCGGGGCGGAGACAAATTTTGCGCAGTAAAAGCGCCCTTTTCATTACGCAGAAAAATAACGTGACGAAATTCATCAATCACGATGATAAATCACCGCACATAACAGCAAAAAAATCGAACACGTCAAATTTCCCTCACATCCATACGGTTATACTGTTTTACCCATAAAGGAGCAGTGGAATCGCTTTCGCAATCGTCCGTTCGGACAGGTGAGCTACCTTTAGTTCACGCGTTGCGGAAAAACAAAAATCTGGAGGAATGTCGTGCAAACTTTTCATGCCGATCTTGCCGTAATAGGCGCTGGCGGAGCTGGATTACGTGCTGCAATTGCTGCCGCGCAAGCCAATCCAAACGCTAAAATCGCACTGATTTCAAAAGTCTATCCCATGCGCAGCCATACGGTTGCCGCAGAAGGAGGGTCCGCCGCCGTCGCGCAGGATCATGACAGCTTCGAATACCATTTCCACGACACGGTTGCAGGGGGCGACTGGCTTTGCGAGCAGGATGTCGTTGACTACTTCGTGCATCATTGCCCTACGGAAATGACCCAGCTTGAGCAGTGGGGATGTCCGTGGAGCCGTCGTCCGGATGGCAGCGTCAACGTTCGCCGCTTCGGCGGGATGAAGATCGAACGCACCTGGTTCGCCGCCGATAAAACCGGCTTCCACATGCTGCATACCCTGTTCCAGACCTCCCTCCAGTTCCCGCAAATTCAACGTTTTGACGAACATTTCGTCCTCGACATTCTGGTTGATGACGGACATGCGCGTGGTCTGGTGGCGATGAACATGATGGAAGGCACGCTTGTCCAGATCCGCGCGAATGCGGTGGTGATGGCTACGGGCGGTGCGGGCCGTGTTTATCGTTATAACACCAATGGCGGCATCGTCACTGGCGACGGCATGGGCATGGCGCTCAGCCACGGCGTGCCGCTGCGCGATATGGAGTTCGTGCAGTATCACCCAACCGGCCTGCCGGGCTCCGGCATTCTGATGACGGAAGGCTGCCGCGGTGAAGGCGGTATTCTGGTTAACAAAAACGGTTACCGTTATTTGCAGGATTACGGCATGGGCCCGGAAACCCCGCTCGGTGAACCGAAGAACAAATATATGGAACTCGGCCCACGCGACAAAGTGTCTCAGGCCTTCTGGCACGAGTGGCGCAAGGGCAACACGATCTCTACGCCGCGCGGCGACGTGGTCCACCTCGATCTGCGTCATCTGGGCGAGAAGAAGCTGCTGGAGCGTCTGCCGTTCATCTGTGAACTGGCGAAAGCCTACGTGGGCGTCGATCCGGTGAAAGAGCCGATTCCGGTGCGTCCAACGGCGCACTACACCATGGGCGGGATTGAAACCGATCAGCAGTGCGAAACCCGCATTAAAGGGCTGTTTGCCGTGGGCGAGTGCTCCTCCGTGGGCTTACACGGTGCGAACCGTCTGGGTTCAAACTCACTGGCTGAGCTGGTGGTCTTTGGCCGTATGGCGGGCGAGCGCGCAATGGAACGAGCAGCAACCGCGGGCGAAGCCAACAGCGCCGCGCTGGATGCACAGGTCACGGACGTCGAAAAACGCCTGAAAGATCTGGTGAACCAGGAAGGCAACGAAAACTGGTCGAAAATCCGCGACGAAATGGGTCTGTCGATGGAAGAAGGTTGTGGTATTTACCGCACCCCAGAGCTGATGCAGAAAACCGTCGACAAGCTGGCGGAGCTGCAGGAGCGCTTCAAGCGCGTGCGCATCACCGACACCTCCAGCGTCTTCAATACCGATCTGCTCTATACCATTGAGCTGGGTCATGGCCTGAACGTGGCGGAATGTATGGCGCACTCTGCGCTGGCGCGCAAAGAGTCACGCGGGGCGCACCAGCGTCTGGATGAAGGCTGCACCGAACGTGACGACGTCAATTTCCTGAAACACACCCTCGCCTGGCGCGACGCGGATGGCACCACACGTCTGGACTACAGCGACGTGAAAATCACCACGCTGCCACCGGCTAAACGCGTGTACGGTGCAGAAGCAGAAGCCGCCGAGAAGAAGGAGAAGGCGAATGGCTGAGATGCAAAAACTGAAAGTTGAAGTGGTGCGCTACAACCCGGAAGTGGACACCGCACCGCACAGCGCTTTCTATGAAGTCCCTTATGACGAGCAAACCTCTCTGCTGGATGCGCTCGGCTACATCAAAGACAACCTGGCACCAGATCTCAGCTACCGCTGGTCTTGCCGCATGGCAATCTGCGGCTCCTGCGGCATGATGGTCAACAAAGTGCCGAAACTGGCGTGTAAAACCTTCCTGCGCGATTACACCAAAGGCCTCAAGGTTGAAGCACTGGGTAACTTCCCGATCGAGCGCGATCTGGTGGTCGATATGACCCACTTTATCGAAAGCCTGGAAGCGATTAAGCCTTACATCATTGGCAACCCGCGCACACCGGAGCAGGGGCCAAACACCCAGACACCTGCGCAGATGGCGAAGTACCACCAGTTTTCCGGCTGCATCAACTGCGGGCTGTGTTATGCCGCGTGCCCACAGTTTGGCCTGAATCCGGAGTTCATCGGTCCGGCCGCCATTACCCTGGCACACCGCTATAACGAGGACAGCCGCGACCACGGCAAAAAAGAACGTATGGCGCAGCTTAACAGCCAGAACGGCGTCTGGAGCTGTACTTTTGTGGGTTACTGCTCCGAAGTCTGTCCGAAGCACGTCGACCCGGCCGCTGCTATTCAGCAGGGTAAAGTGGAAAGTTCGAAAGACTTTCTTATCGCTACCCTGAAACCACGCTAAGGAGTGCATGATGACGACTAAACGCAAAGCCTATGTGCGGCCGATGCCGTCCACCTGGTGGAAAAAACTGCCGTTTTATCGCTTCTATATGCTGCGTGAAGGCACTGCGGTTCCGGCTGTCTGGTTCAGCCTTGAGCTACTGTACGGTGTTTTTGCCCTCAAACACGGCCCTGAAACCTGGGCCAGTTTTGTCGGTTTTCTGCAAAACCCGATCATTGTGATCCTGAACCTGATTGTGCTTGCGGCGGCACTGCTTCATACCAAAACCTGGTTTGAACTGGCTCCAAAAGCGGCGAACATCATTGTAAAAAGCGAGAAAATGGGGCCAGAGCCAATCATCAAAGGGCTCTGGGGAGTGACGGCCATTGTCACCGTGGTCATCCTGTTTATCGCACTGTTCTGGTAAGGAGACTACTGTGATCAATCCAAATCCAAAACGTTCTGACGAGCCGGTCTTCTGGGGCCTGTTTGGCGCAGGCGGTATGTGGAGCGCTATTATTGCGCCGGTGATTATCCTGCTGGTTGGCATTATGTTGCCGCTGGGGCTGTTTCCGGGTGATGCGCTGAGCTACGAGCGCGTGCTGGCGTTTGCGGGCAGCTTTATTGGCCGCGTGTTCATCTTCCTGATGATCGTCCTGCCGCTGTGGTGCGGACTGCACCGCATTCACCACGCGATGCACGATCTGAAAATCCATGTACCGAGCGGTAAATGGGTGTTCTACGGTCTGGCGACGATCCTGACCGTGGTGACGCTGATCGCCGTGGTGACCATCTGATTAATCAAACCCGCCACCCGGCGGGTTTTTTATTTCTGCATTTTCCCCACCAGCCACTGTGAAAACTCACGCATCGCGGGAGTTTCCGCCCGTGACTGCAGTCTTGTCAGCCAGTAACTGCCGAGGTCAATTTGCGTCGTGAATGGCTGCACAATGCGTTCGTTGTTAAGCAGATGAGTAAACATATCCACAGGCGCGATGGCAACCCCCACGCCAGCCTGCGCAGCTTCGAGCATAGTGACAGACGAATCAAATACCATCACCCGATGCATCGGTGACGGAGGATGTTCACCCGCTGCCTGCATCCACGCAGACCATTCATCGCGTCGATAGGAACGCAGCAGCGTAAACTTCAGGATATCAGCTGGTGTTTTTAGCCCGGCGGCGATCTCAGGCGAGCAAAGCGGGGCCAGCGGCGCAGGGCAAAGAAATTCAGCATCGGTTCCATGCCACGCTCCGCCACCGTAGCGGATCGTGTAATCCAGCCCTTCAGCCGCCGGATCAACGCGATTGTTATGGGTCGAAAGATGAAGATCAATATGCGGATAGCCGCGACGGAAATCATCCAGCAGCGAAAATAAAACGCCTGTGGCAAAGGTCCCCACCACGCCAATTTTCAGCTTTTCCAGAGCGCGATGGCTGGCAAAGCGATCCAGCATTCCGGCGATCCGATCGAACGAATCGTTCAGTACCGGC
>OJJJ01000148.1_pt1 | contig 44149 bp, 38 predicted proteins | sample 1596311 | NCBI WGS metagenome assembly OJJJ01 (sample SAMEA4350140, study PRJEB24818) | metagenome | biome: human; feature: gut; material: faeces | place: Denmark | collected 2013-09
GAAACTGACATCCGGCGTTAAGTCTTTGTAATCTTTACAGGCCAGCTCGCAGGTTTTGCAACCGGTACAACGGCTGGAATCAATGAAAAATCCATACTGGGTTGTCATCGGTTACTCCTTACACCTTCTCGATCTGCACCAGGTTCGTGTGCTGCGGGTTGCCTTTCGCCAGCGGTGACGGGCGGTGCGTGGTTAACGTGTTGATGCACGAACCGTGATCAATGCGATCGCCGTTCATGTCAGCGTCGTGCCAGGCTCCCTGGCCCATCGCACTCACGCCGGGCATGATGCGTGGCGTAACTTTCGCCGGAATACGCACCTCGCCGCGATCGTTAAAGACGCGGACCATATCACCGTTCTTAATGCCGCGTTTGTCGGCATCAAGCGGGTTAAGCCAGACTTCCTGGCGGCAGGCGGCCTGAAGGACATCGACATTGCCGTAGCTGGAATGCGTGCGGGCCTTGAAGTGGAAACCGAACATCTGTAGCGGGAATTTGCTGCGCTCAGGGGCATCCCAGCCGTCAAAGGTGGAGGCATAAACGGGCAGTGGGGTGATCGTTTCATCTTTTTCCAGCTCCCAGGTGGCAGCGATAGTTGCCAGCTTGCTGGAGTAAATCTCAATCTTACCCGACGGGGTTTTTAATGGATTCGCGTCCGGGTCATCGCGGAATTTCTTATAAGCCACAAAGTGTCCAGCCGGATCTTTGCGCTTGTAGATGCCCATTTTTTTCAGCGCGTCATAGGACGGCAGTTGCGGATCTTTTTCGAGCATTTTGGCGTACAGATACTGCAACCACTGTTCCTGAGTCCGGCCTTCGGTGAAACGCTGGTGGATATCCGGCCCGAGGCGTTTCGCCACCTCGCTCATGATCCAGTAGATTGGTTTACGCTCAAACTTCGGCGCGGTAACGGGCTGCAGGAAAATCAGATAGCCCATATTGCCTGCATAATCGTTAGGAATGATGTCTTCCTGCTCAACGGTCATTAAATCCGGCAGCAGAATATCGGCATATTTTGCCGATGAGGTCATGAAGTTGTCGATCACCACGATCATTTCGCACTTGCTCTCGTCCTGCAAAATGTCGTGAGTTTTATTGATATCGGAGTGCTGGTTAATGATGGTGTTACCGGCGTAGTTCCAGATGAACTTGATCGGCACATCCAGCTTGTCTTTGCCGCGCACACCATCGCGCAGGGCGGTCATTTCCGGGCCACGGGCGATGGCATCTGTCCAGCTAAAACAGGAGATCTGCGTTTTCACCGGGTTATCCGGTAACGGCATACGTTCGATGGTGATGGTGTAGGTGGATTCACGCGCGCCGCTGTTCCCGCCGTTGATCCCCACATTACCGGTGAGGATCGGCAGCATTGCGATGGCGCGAGAGGTTTGCTCACCGTTGGCCTGGCGCTGTGGACCCCAGCCCTGGCAAATGTAGGCCGGTTTAGCGGAGCCGATTTCGCGAGCCAGCTTAATGATTCTGTCTGCAGGAATGCCGGTAATGCGGGCGGCCCACTCCGGCGTTTTGGCCGTGTTGTCATCACCCTGACCGAGGACCCAGGCTTTGTAGTGTCCGTTTGCTGGCGCACCTTCCGGCAGCGTTTTTTCATCGTAGCCGACGCAGTATTTATCGAGGAAAGGCTGGTCGACAAGGTTTTCGGTGATCAAGACCCACGCAAGCGCGCTTACCAGCGCGGCGTCCGTCCCCGGACGGATAGGTATCCACTCGTCCTCACGGCCTGCGGCAGTGTCGGTATAGCGTGGATCGATAACAATCATCCGCGCATTAGAACGTTCACGCGCCTGTTCAAGGTAATAGGTAATCCCGCCGCCGCTCATACGCGTTTCCGCCGGATTGTTGCCGAACATCACCACCAGTTTTGTGTTTTCGATATCCGAGGTGCTGTTGCCCTCATTACTGCCGTAGGTGTAAGGCATCGCGCAGGCGATTTGCGCGGTACTGTAGGTTCCATAGTGGCTTAAAAAACCGCCGTAGCAATTCATCAGACGTGCCACCAGCGAAGCATAAGGGGAGGAGCGGGTGATATTGCCGCCAACAATTCCGGATGAGTAGTTAATGTAGACCGCTTCGTTGCCGTATTTGTCTACCACACCTTTCAGGCTGTGGGCGATCGTATCCAGCGCTTCTTCCCAGGAGATGCGCTCGAACTTACCTTCACCCCGTTTCCCCACGCGCTTCATCGGGTAGTTCAGACGGTCCGGGTGGTTGATGCGGCGGCGAATGGAACGACCGCGCAGGCAGGCGCGCACCTGGTGGTTGCCGTAAATATCATCACCGGTATTGTCGGTTTCGACCCAGTATACTTCGTCATCACGCACGTGAAGGCGCAGCGCGCAACGGCTCCCGCAGTTTACAGAGCAGGCACCCCAGACGACTTTATCTTCAGCCGGTTGCATGGCGTTTTGCACCGCGGCAGCGGCACTTTTCAAACCAAACGGTAATGACAGCCCTCCGGCGGCAAGCGCCAGTGAACTTATTGCGGTGGATTTAACCAGAGTTCGACGGCTAATCCCGCCGTGATGTTCAACATCGGACATGACTCACCCCATCATTGTTATTACGTATTATTTTCACCCGTGATTACAACCGGGCTAATGATGGGGTGAATGTTACTTATTTGGGGGTATTAAATATTAATCCTCGTCAACTGAAAGGGTATTGAGTCGAGAAAATCATTGTGGTTCAGCGGGGGCGTTATCCTGAGTACCCGCGCCGCTGACCGGATAGTTACCGCTACTTGTGCGGGTGTACAAAATTTTGAAGGTATCATTGGCACAATGCCCAACCACCTGTGCATCAGGCTGATCGGCCTGATCGTTAGGGACGATGTTGAGCGTAAAGCCGGACTCCGGCACGCCGTTGTTAATGATCTTCTGCTGGATGTCGCTTTTCACGCGCTCGCAGGAATCGGGGGCAGCCAGTACGGCCGGTGATGCACTCAACATCAGCAGGGCGGTAATCCAGGTTAACCGTTTCATCTGTAGCTCCTTTTCTCTGTGTGTAGATTAATTTTAGCAGGGTTCGTGTAAACATCTGTATTTGCTAATATGATTGGGAATAATCTTTCTGTATCGGTAAATGATGTGAAGAAATACGCAGCAATAGCGCTTTTGACGATGGTACTGGTGGGATGTGATAACAATTCCGCGCCGTTGTCATTTACGCCGGAAATGGCCAGCTTCTCAAACGAATTTGACTTTGATCCTCTGCGCGGACCGGTCAAAGACTTTACCCAGACCCTGTTTAACGACAAGGGGGAGGTCTCAAAACGCGTGACCGGCACCCTGTCGACGGAAGGGTGTTTCGATACCCTGGAGCTGCACGATCTGGAGGCCAATACCGGCGTCGCACTGGTACTGGATGCGAACTATTATCTTGATGCTGAAACCCAGCAGCAGAAAGTGAAGCTGCAGGGGAAATGCCAGCTTGCGGAATTACCTTCAGCGGGTGTGACGTGGGACACCGACGACAATGGCTTCGTGGTGGCGGCGCACGGTAAAGAGATGGAAGTCAAATATCGCTACGACACCGACGGCTATCCGCTGGGCAAAACGACCGTATCCGGAGATCAACACTTATCCGTCCAGTCGACGCCATCAAAGGATCTGCGTAAACGAATGGATTACACGGCGGTGAGTGTGCTGAACGATAAACCAATGGGCAATGTGAAGCAGAGCTGCGACTACGACAGGCATAACAACCCGGTGAGCTGCGATCTGGTGATCGTCGATGACAGCGTAAAACCTGCCATTGAGCGCAAATACACCATTAAAAACAGCATTGATTACTATTGAGTAAGAGCCGCGCAGATTACTGCGCGGTCGGTTTCAGCAGGCTGGCACCTGACGATTTATGCCCGGCCAGATGTTGATGCTGGAAGATGCACATGCGAATGGTGTTGCGATACTCGCCATTGATAAAGAACTCATGGATCAGTTCGCCCTCTACCATAAAGCCCAGTTTACGGTAAATGTGGATCGCTTTTTCGTTCTCTTTATCCACGATGAGGTAGAGCTTGTAGAGATTCAGGACGTTAAATCCGTAATCCATCGCCAGCTTTGCCGCCCGTGTGGCGAGACCTTTTCCCTGATGTTCCGGGGAAATAATGATCTGGAACTCTGCCCGACGATGAACGTGGTTAATCTCAACCAGTTCGACCAGACCGGCTTTTTCACCTTCGCACTCCACCACAAAACGACGTTCGCTTTGATCGTGAATGTGTTTGTCATAAAGATCGGACAGCTCGACAAACGCCTCGTAAGGCTCTTCGAACCAGTAGCGCATCACACTGGCATTGTTGTCGAGCTGGTGGACGAAGCGCAGATCCTCGCGCTCCAGCGGACGAAGTTTAACGTCTGATATATCAGCCATTTTCACTCCGCGAGATTAAGGTGCAACCGTGCGGCCGGTACGACGATCCAGCGCAGGGTGTTTGGCTCCCAGTAGGCATTGACGTTAGCACTTTGCTGGCACTTATCACGCGCATCAAAGGCGACATCTTCTTTATCCCACTCTTTTTCAGCACGTTTGTTCACTTTCTGACGAAGGCTGCGGGTGTCATTCCATTGTTCTTTGTCCATGGCGGCGTTCTGACGGCTTTGCGCACTGTCACCAGATTCAATAATGAGCTTGCTGGTTTCGGCAGTCGCTGCTGCGGCAAAGGTGAACGTTGACAGCGCGAGCAGCGCTGTCAGACAAAGGCGTTTGCTTAATGTAGTCATAGCGTGTTCCTTTAAAAACGATGCAGATATGCGGTATACCCAATCCGAATTCTACACCAAACCGAAATGTCGGCATACCCGCGCCGCAGGTATGGAAAAGTAAAGGCTATTATCGGGTATGATGTTTAAATCAATCCTCACATAACCTCAAACATGTTCAAAACGACACTGTTATTTTTTGCCACCGCGCTGTGTGAAATCATCGGTTGCTTTTTACCCTGGCTCTGGCTGAAGAAGGGGGGAACGGTGCTGCTGCTTGTCCCGGCGGGTGTGGCTCTGGCGCTGTTTGTCTGGCTGTTAACGCTGCATCCGGCCGCCAGCGGGCGGGTCTATGCTGCTTATGGCGGCGTGTATGTCTGCACAGCGCTGCTATGGCTGCGCGTGGTCGATGGCGTCAAACTTAGCGTATACGACTGGGCTGGTGCAGGGGTTGCGCTGTGCGGCATGCTGATCATTGTGGCAGGCTGGGGGCGCGCTTAAGCGCCCTCGTTTTGTGATCGCTCGCTGATTTTATGATCATTATACTTGTATGGTAGTAGTGTAGTTGCGTAAATTTCCTGCATCACAACGAACGATGTAAGGAACTGGATTATGAAGATTGTCGGGGCTGAAGTTTTTGTTACCTGCCCAGGGCGTAACTTTGTCACCCTAAAAATCACCACCGACGAGGGGATCGTCGGTCTTGGTGATGCCACACTGAACGGACGTGAACTCTCCGTTGCCTCTTACCTGAAAGACCACCTCTGCCCGCAGCTGATTGGCCGCGATGCGCACCGTATCGAAGATATCTGGCAGTTCTTCTACAAAGGCGCTTACTGGCGTCGCGGCCCGGTCACTATGTCGGCGATCTCCGCTGTGGATATGGCGCTGTGGGATATCAAAGCGAAAGCCGCCAACATGCCGCTGTACCAGCTTTTGGGCGGCGCATCCCGCGAAGGGGTGATGGTCTATTGCCACACAACCGGCCACACCATTGATGACGTGCTGGAAGATTACGCCCGTCACAAAGAGATGGGCTTTAAGGCTATCCGTGTTCAGTGCGGTGTGCCAGGGATGAAAACCACCTACGGCATGTCCAAAGGGAAAGGGCTGGCCTATGAGCCTGCCACCAAAGGTAACTGGCCGGAAGAGCAGCTCTGGTCTACTGAGAAGTACCTCGACTTCACGCCGAAACTGTTTGATGCGGTGCGCAGCAAATTTGGTTTCCATGAACATTTGCTACACGACATGCACCACCGCCTGACGCCTATCGAAGCGGCGCGCTTTGGTAAAAGCATTGAAGAGTTCCGCATGTTCTGGATGGAAGATCCAACCCCTGCGGAAAACCAGGAATGTTTCCGTCTCATCCGCCAGCACACCGTTACGCCGATCGCCGTGGGCGAGGTGTTCAACAGCATCTGGGACTGCAAACAGCTTATCGAAGAACAGCTTATCGACTACATCCGCACCACCATTACTCATGCGGGCGGCATCACGGGGATGCGTCGTATTGCGGACTTCGCCTCACTCTACCAGGTGCGTACCGGTTCACACGGCCCGTCAGATCTGTCGCCGATTTGCCACGCTGCCGCGCTGCATTTCGACCTGTGGGTGCCGAACTTTGGCGTACAGGAATATATGGGCTACTCCGAGCAGATGCTGGAAGTCTTCCCGCACAGCTGGAGCTTCGACAACGGCTATATGCACCCAGGCGATAAACCAGGGCTGGGCATTGAGTTTGACGAAAAACTGGCGGCGAAATATCCATACGACCCGGCTTACCTGCCCGTAGCTCGCCTTGAAGATGGCACCCTGTGGAACTGGTAAAAGGAGTGAACGATGAAAAGCGTAGTCATTCAACAGCCGAACGAACTGGCAATTGAAGAACGCCCGCTCCCTGAGCCTGCCGCCGGGGACGTGCGCGTCAAAATCACGCTGGCGGGGATCTGCGGTTCAGACAGCCATATTTACCGTGGTCATAACCCGTTTGCCAAATACCCGCGCGTCATCGGCCATGAGTTCTTCGGCGTGATTGATGCCGTAGGCGAGGGCGTTGAGCGTTCCCGCCTGGGCCAGCGCGTTTCGGTCGATCCGGTGATCAGCTGCGGCCACTGTTACCCATGCTCGGTGGGTAAACCCAACGTCTGTACCTCGCTGGTGGTGCTGGGTGTTCACCGTGACGGCGGTTTCAGCGAATATGCCGTGGTTCCGGCAAAAAACGCCTGGCCTATTCCGGATGCTATTTCAGACAAACACGCCGTAATGGTGGAGCCGTTTACCATTGCTGCGAACGTGACGGGCCAGGCAAAGCCAACGGAGCAGGATGTTGCGCTGATCTACGGCGCAGGTCCGATGGGGCTGGTCACCGTACAGGCGCTGAAAGGCGTCTACAAGGTGAAGCAGGTTATCGTGGTCGACCGGATTGACGAGCGGCTGGCGATGGCGCAGCGCAGCGGCGCGGATTGGGTATTTAACAATGGCGAACAGCCGTTACAGGCTGCCCTGGAAGAAAAAGGGATCAAACCGACGTTAATTATTGATGCCGCCTGTCATCCGTCGATTCTGCAGGAGGCGATCGCGCTGGCTTCGCCGGCGGCACGTATCGTGCTGATGGGCTTTTCCAGTGACTCAAGCCAGATTGTCCAGCAGGGGATCACCGGGAAAGAGCTGTCGATATTCTCCTCGCGCCTGAACGCCAACAAATTCCCGGTCGTTATCGACTGGCTGGAAAAGGGGCTGATCGACCCGGAAAAACTGATTACCCATACCTTTGACTATCACCACGTAACAGACGCAATCGAACTGTTTGAAAAAGACCAGCGGCAGTGCTGCAAAGTCTTGCTCACGTTCGGCTAATAAAAACACAGCGGTTAAGAGCCTGCATAGACAGGCTCTGAGTGGTACGCATCTTACCTTTCAGAGATAGCTATTATGACTCAAGCACAACCTCAAAGAACGACTTCAGATCTGGTGAAAGCCGCCGTTTCTGGCTGGCTGGGCACCGCTCTGGAGTTTATGGATTTCCAGCTCTACTCGCTGGGCGCTGCTTTGGTATTCCATGAAATCTTCTTCCCTGAACAGTCAGCTGCAATGGCGCTGATTCTGGCGATGGGGACCTACGGCGCGGGCTATATTGCGCGTATCGTCGGAGCCTTTATTTTCGGCAGAATGGGCGACAGTATCGGTCGTAAGAAGGTGCTGTTTATCACCATTACCATGATGGGGATCTGTACCACGCTGATCGGTGTGCTGCCGACCTATGCGCAGATTGGGATTTTCGCGCCGGTGCTACTGGTGACGCTGCGTATTATTCAGGGGCTGGGTGCAGGGGCGGAAATCTCCGGTGCGGGAACCATGCTGGCGGAGTATGCGCCGAAAGGGAAACGCGGCATCATCTCGTCGCTGGTGGCGATGGGGACTAACTGCGGGACGCTGAGCGCGACGGCGATTTGGGCGGTTATGTTTTTTGCCCTCGATCGTGAAGAGCTGGTTGCCTGGGGCTGGCGTGTGCCTTTCCTCGCAAGCGTGGTGGTGATGATTTTTGCCATCTGGCTGCGAATGAACCTCAAAGAGAGCCCGGTATTTGAAAAGGTGAACGATGCTGACGCGGCGACACCAGCGGTTGCGCAGGAGACATCCCTGGGGGCAATGTTCAGAAGCAAATCCTTCTGGCTGGCGACCGGCTTGCGCTTTGGTCAGGCGGGCAATTCAGGTTTGATCCAGACGTTTCTTGCCGGTTATCTGGTGCAGTCATTACTGTTCGATAAAGCAATTCCTACCGACGCGCTGATGATCAGTTCCATCCTCGGCTTTATCTCTATCCCGCTGTTGGGCTGGCTGTCTGACAAAGTCGGGCGTCGTCTGCCGTACATCATTCTCAACATCTCCGCCATTATTCTGGCCTACCCGATGCTGTCGATTATCGTTGATAAAAGCTATGCGCCGGGTGTGATCATGATGTCCATCATCGTTATCCATAACGTTGCGGTGCTGGGGTTATTCGCGCTGGAAAATATCACTATGGCGGAAATGTTTGGCTCACGTAATCGCTTTACCCGCATGGCTATCTCGAAAGAGGCGGGGGGGCTTGTGGCGGTCGGCTTTGGCCCGGTGCTGGCGGGGATCTTCTGCAATATGACCGGTTCCTGGTGGCCCATTGTTGCGATGCTGGTGGCGTACTCGCTGATTGGGTTGATCTCTGCGGTGTTAATGCCGGAAGTACGTGACCGCGATTTGAGCGAGGCGGAAGATGCGGCTGAAGCAAAAGCTCACAAAGGCAAGGCCGGAGAGAATCAAAAATATGGAGCGCTGTTATGAGTTTTATTAACGATAATTTTATGATTGGCAATGCAACGGGCTTACGCTTATATCAAAACGTTGCCAAAAACTTACCCATTATCGACTATCACTGCCATCTTGATGCCAAAGAGATATTCGAGAATAAAAACGCAGAGAATATGACTCAGCTCTGGCTGGGTGGCGATCACTATAAATGGCGAGCGATGCGTGCGAACGGTATTGATGAAAAATACATTACCGGAAATGCCTCACCGGAGGAAAAGTTCGCTGCATGGGCGGAAACGGTAGAAGCCAGTTTTGGTAATCCGCTTTATCACTGGACGCATTTAGAACTGAGTCATTACTTCTTCTGTGACGAGCAGCTTGGTAGCCATAACTGGCGCGACATTATGGAGCACTGCAATCGTTTATTGCAACGCCCCGATTTTGCGCCTCGGGAGCTGATTAACCGTTCAAACGTCGAAGTGATCTGTACCACAGATTCACCGCTGGACACATTGCACTACCACCAGCTATTACGTGACGACGAAACATTTTTAGTGAAGGTGCTGCCTACGTTCCGTCCGGATGATGTTTTTGCAGAAAGTCCGGCGCAGTTTGCCACCTTTGTTGAACGATTATCCGCGCTGACAGGGGTAAATATTCATTCGTTTTCTGATTTCTCTACCGCGCTCGGAATGCGTATTGATTATTTCCATGAAATGGGATGCCGTATTTCGGATCACGGCCCGGTCGAAATACATTATCAGGCTGCCGATGAACAATCGGTTGAAGCCATTTTTGCGCGCAAATGCAAAGGGGAGGGGATTAATCATCTGGATAATGCGGTTCTGGACAGTGCCATATTTATTATGCTGGCAAAGCACTATAAACAGCACAACTGGGCGATGCAAATTCACTTTGGTGCGATTCGCAATAATAATACCCGGATGTACCAGACGTTGGGGCTGAATACCGGGTTCGATTCCATAACCGATCAGTCTCATCTGGCTTCAAGCCTGAACGGGCTTTTAGATGCCATGTCACAGAATGGAGGGCTACCCAAAACAATACTCTATAACCTTAATGCCAGTTATAACGATATCGTTGCCTCTACCATTGCCAATTTCCAGTCTGCTGAACTCGGCGTGAAGTCGCCGATGCAGTTTGGTTCCGGTTGGTGGTTTAACGACACGCGGCGGGGGATGGAAAATCAACTTAACAGTCTTGCCGACCAGGGTTTGTTAATGAATTTTGTCGGTATGCTCACAGATTCAAGAAGTCTGGTTTCTTATACCCGGCATGATTATTTTCGCAGGATCTTGTGTAATTTAATTGGCGGTTGGGTAGAAAAAGGGGAAGTCCCCGATAATAACAAGATACTCACAAAAATGATAAGCAATATTTGCCACGATAACGCTCATAACTATTTTAAATTTTAAATAACTACTCTTAGAGTGGGGATAGAACATGTTACGCAAAAATAAAAATGTAACCATCCCGGTCAGTATTGGGTATGGATTAACAGACATTATGGGCGGTGGTGCATTTACCGTCATTGGTGCCTGGCTACTGTTTTTTTATACGACATTTGTGGGTTTGTCACCTGTCGAAGCGGCATCGATAGTTGCTATTGCCAGGATTGTCGATGCTGTCGTCAGTCTTTTTATGGGGAGTTATACCGATCACTTTTATAAGAATTATTTCGGGAAGAAATTCGGTCGCCGTCGTTTCTTCTTGCTGATCGGGGCACCGCTGATGCTGGTGTATGCCTTGCTCTGGCTTGATGGCATGACGTATGGTTTTTATCTTGCAGTCTACCTGGCGTTTGAAATTATTGCCGCGATGGTCTTGATCCCCTGGGAAACATTACCTTCGGAGATGACCAAAGATTTTAACCAGAGAACGAAGCTGTCAACCTGTCGCATGTTTCTCTCTGCATCTGGAACATTTCTGGCAACGTTTATTCCAGGCTTACTCATTGGCTACTTTGGTGAAAAAAGTGCCGAAGCCTATCTTATTAACGGTGTGATCTTTGCCGTGTTGTTTATGATTTGCGTATTTATCTCCTGGAAAGTGACATGGGAACGCGAACTGACTCCTGAAATGCTGGCTGAGCTTGAAAAAACCGAGCGGCAAAAAACGCTGGCTGAAAAGTTAGCTGCATTTGGACGTCTGTTTAAAGATTATGGTTCCACCCTTAAAATTCGTGCATTCAGAAAACATCTGGCGATATACCTGCTCTCTTTTACCGGAAAGGATGTTTACAACACCGTATTCGTCTTCTTCTGTGTTTATTGCCTGAATGTTTCTTCTTCGCTGGCAGGCAGCCTGCTGTCGATGAGTATCGTCGGGTTGCCGGTTACCCTGATTGCCGGTATCGGGATCATTAAGTTTGGCCCGTCGAAACTGTATGTCTTTGCCTACTCTCTGATGATGCTCTGCCTGGGCGGGTTCTTTGCTGTGTACCAGATCCCGGCACTGAATACTGTCGCGACGCTGGTTATTCTGGCGGGTTTGTATCAGGTTGGGCGCTGCGTACTGGAATTTACGCCGTGGAACGTATTCCCGTTTATTCCAGACATCGACGAAATGGTAAGCCACCAGCGTCGGGAAGGGCTGTTTGCCGCCGTGATGACCTTCTCCCGCAAAACCACCGTTGCTATCGCCACCTTTATTGTTGGCCTCCTGCTGCAAAACGGTGGGTTCGTGAAAGGAAGCCAGACGCAACCGCCGGAAGCTATTCACACTATCGCTATGTTGATGTTTATCGGCACTGCGGGGCTGCTGATCCTTGCTCTGTGGCAGGCATTAACATTCCATTTGAACAAACGCACGCATAAAATTTTTGTTGATGAACTGGACCGACTGAAAGCAAAAGGTTCACCGCAGCATGCCACACCTGAGGCACGTCGCGTGGTGGAAGATCTTACTGGCTATTCCTACGATTCGTTGTGCCGTGAGCCTGAGCATGCAGAAGATAGCGTGGCAGTCCGGTCGTCGTCAGTGAGCTAACATGGTTTACATCTATTGCCTTAGATGTCACACAACTTGAAGTTTGTATCACACCAATTAGAAGAAAGTTAACGTAAATCAATATTCAGACCAGCACATTCAGTATGGTTACGGGTAAAGAAATAACGCATTAACTACCATTCTAGTTGGTGTAGTCAGCAGGTCGAGCGGTAACGTGGCCGCGGCGGCAAAACGATCCTCAATTACATTTACGAGTCACAATCATGGAAAACCGATTATTACAGGCGAAGGCGACACTTCCTCATTACGACCGTGAGCGTCTCAACGCACGTATTGTGCATTTAGGATTTGGTGCGTTTCACCGTGCGCATCAGGCAGTCTATACCGATATCCTTGCTGCTGAACACGGCAGCGACTGGGGCTACTGCGAAGTAAACCTGATTGGCGGCGAGCAACAGATTGCCGATCTTAAGGCGCAGGACAACCTCTATACCGTGGCGGAAATGTCAGCCGATGCCTGGACTTCACGCGTAGTCGGCGTGGTGAAAAATGCGCTGCACGCGCAGGTTGACGGGCTGGAGAGCGTGCTGGCGGCGATGTGTGAACCGCAGGTGGCGATTGTATCACTGACTATCACAGAGAAAGGTTACTGCCACTCACCGGCCACCGGGCAATTAATGCTCGATCACCCGTTTATCGCTGCTGATTTGCAAAATCCGCACCAGCCTAAATCTGCGCCGGGCGTTGTGGTTGAAGCACTGGCGCGTCGTAAAGCGGCGGGTTTGCCAGCCTTCAGCGTGATGTCCTGCGACAATATGCCGGAAAACGGTCACGTCATGCGAAACGTCACCTGTGCTTATGCACGCGCTGTGGACGGTGAGCTGGCAGACTGGATTGAAGCCAATGTGACCTTCCCGTCAACGATGGTGGATCGTATTGTTCCGGCGGTGACTGCGGAAACGCTGGATAAAATCGAACAGCTGACCGGCGTGCGTGATCCGGCAGGTGTGGCCTGTGAACCGTTCCGTCAGTGGGTGGTAGAAGATAATTTTGTCGCCGGACGACCAGAGTGGGAAAAAGCCGGTGCTGAACTGGTGTCTGACGTTATTCCGTTTGAGGAAATGAAGTTGCGTATGCTCAACGGCAGCCACTCTTTCCTGGCGTACCTTGGGTATCTGGCTGGTTATCAGCACATTAACGACTGCATGGAAGACGCGAACTACCGTACAGCCGCGCACGCGCTAATGCTGAAAGAGCAGGCCCCTACGCTCAAAGTGAAAGGGGTCGATTTAGGTCACTATGCCGATCTGCTGATCGCGCGCTACAGCAACCCGGCTCTGCGTCACCGGACATGGCAGATTGCGATGGATGGCAGCCAAAAGCTCCCGCAGCGTATGCTCGATTCCGTGCGCTGGCACCTGGTGCACCAGAAAGACTTCCCGCTGCTGGCACTTGGTGTGGCGGGGTGGATGCGCTATGTCGGTGGCGTGGACGAGCAGGGGAACGCCATTGAAGTGAGCGATCCGCAGCTGGCGGTGATCCAGGCAGCCGTAAACGGCAGTGCAGAAGGTGAAAGCCGCGTGAAGGCGCTGTTGGATATCGAGGCTATCTTTGGAACAGAATTACCGAAGGAAGCGGTGTTTGTTGACGCGGTGATGGCGGCATACCAGACATTACTTCAGAAAGGCGCGAAAGCAACGGTTGCGCAGTACGCGGCGCAGCTGTAACCCATCACATGCCGCCGTTCACGGCGGCATGATTTGCACGTTTTAGTGCATTCCCAGGCGAATCAGTTCGATCGGTTCAAACTTACCTTCGCATCCTTCCACTTCAACCGTTTTGCTGCGACGCACCTGTGCGGCATCAAGGCCGTTGCTGTGAATCGCTTTAATTACACCAGTGTGTCCTGTGCCGTTGATCATGACCCGGCTGCCGGTCGTAATTGCGTTGCGGTTTCGGTCGTATGTCATCATGGTATTTTCTCCTCTCTAACGTATCCGTTACGGCGCTATTCTGGTTTTGCCGTTCACGGGGCACTATAAATACGCCTGTCTGCACTTCGTTTTTTTGTTTTTGATCAAACTCACACTTTTTTCTCAATATTGGTGGCTGCTGACAGTTCAGGGCAGCAATTTACAAACTGGACAGTTATTTTCGCAGAATGATAGTTTCTGCAGGTAAGTGTTGAGGCTTCGTTTATATTGCAGATGTCAAACTTAGATCAGGAAATAATCCTTTCACTGGAATAAGGGAGTCAGGCTTATGTACAAAAAGATTTTGATGCCTGTTGATGTGTTTGAAATGGACTTGAGCGACAAAGCGGTACGCCACGCGGCTAATCTGGCAAAGACGGAAGGTGCGTCGATTACGCTGGTTAATATTCTGCCGGGCAGCAGCCGGTCATTGTTACGTGGATTTAATGCCGATATCAGAAAGTTTGAAGCGTATATGACCGCCGAGTCCGAAAAAAAGATGACGGACCTCAAGCGGTTATTCGATATTGCCCCGGAAGATATTCACTGCGTAGTACGCTTCGGTAATGTGCGCGATGAAATAATCAAGCTAAGCAAAGAAGGGGAATATGATGTTATCGTCATCGGATCAAAAAATCCGAGTATCACCACCCATCTGCTCGGCTCGAACGCCGAATCCATCTTGCGCTATGCCAGCATCCCGGTATTAGTCGTTCGTTAATCACCACGCCGCAACCGAAAGGGGGCGGCGAATTTAGTCTTCGCTGAACCAGTCGCTATTTTCCTGACGAATTAACTGCACAGATTCGCTAATTTCCTGCAGGTGCAGCGTCATGGCTTTTTCAACAGCGTCGGTGTCACGCTTTTCCAGCGCATTAAAAATATCATGGTGTTGTCGAAGTAACATTTCCGGTGGTGAGACATGATCAAGGCTCATGTAGCGCACGCGGTCAATGGTGGCTTTGATATTTTCAATGGTATCCCAGGCCAGCTGACAATCAGCGATTTGGGCCAGCTTCTGGTGAAACTCATCATCAAGCTGGAAAAAGTCGTTCAATTGCTTACGGTCGATGGCGATGCGCTGCTGATGAAGATTCTGTTCCAGCAGGTAACACTGGTTGTCATTAATCAGCGAGGCGGCGCGGCGTACCACTGCGCACTCAATCGCCTGACGGACAAAACAGCCGTTTCGCACCTGAGAAAGGGAAATTTTATTTACATAGCTGCCGCGTTGCGGGCGGATCTGAATCAGACCGTTCTCTGCAAGTTTAATGAATGCTTCGCGCACAGGCTGACGAGAGACATCAAAACGGACGGATACCTCTTTCTCAGAGAGCGGCGTTCCTGGCGGGATCAGGCAGTGAACGATATCACGTCGCAGAATGCGATAGATTTGCTGATTAACAGGCTGGGTAGGATTGAGTTGCGATTCAGCGGCCATGTGTTGTGGTTTCTCAGAGAGTTAACCTGCACATACTACCATTCTTTTGTCTGTCATCACATCCCCGGCCCGCAGGCCGGGAAGGGTAAATTAACCACGATGGACGCTAAGTCCGGCAAAACTCTGGCTGACAGGCATCATTTCAACGGTGTTGATATTAACGTGTTTTGGCAAGGTCGCGACCCACCAGACGGTCTCGGTAACATCTTCCGGCGTCAGCGCATTGGCATTTTCGTAGGTTTTATCCGCTTTTGCGTCGTCGCCTTTGAAACGGACGTTAGAGAACTCCGTACCACCAACCAGACCAGGCTCGATATCGGTCACGCGAATCGCAGTGCCGTGCAGGTCGGTGCGCAGATTCAGGCTGAACTGGCGTACAAACGCTTTGGTCGCACCATAGACGTTACCCCCCGCGTAAGGCCAACTGCCCGCGGTTGAACCGATGTTGATGATATGGCCGCGATTGCGTTCAACCATGCCAGGCAACACGGCGCGGGTCATATACACCAGCCCTTTATTGTTGGTGTCGATCATATTTTCCCAGTCTTCCACGCTGGCTTTATGGGCAGGTTCCATACCCAACGCCAGACCGGCATTGTTCACCAGCACGTCGATGTCACGCCATTCGGCAGGCAGGTTAGCTATCATCTCTTCAATGGCGGCACGGTTACGCACGTCCAGCTGTGCGGTCAAAATGCTGTCACCCAGCTCATCTTTCAGCTCCTGCAGACGTTCCTGACGACGGCCTGTCGCAATCACTTTATGACCGTTGGCGACGAAGCGGCGCGTGATGCATTCACCAAAACCTGCTGTCGCCCCGGTAACTAAAATAATCATCTCACTGTTCCTCAACGCTTTTTGTGTTTTACTACCATAGCACGCTCTCAGGTACCCCGTTAAGGCAACATTTGTATGACGGCATTGCAGGGCGCGGCGGCCTGGCCTACTCTGGGGAGATATACCGTTCTCAGGAGTAAACGATGTCGGTCAACAATCCTTTCTTTGAAATCAGTCCGTTACCTTATCAGGCTCCTCGTTTCGACGAGATTACCGATAGCCACTATCGCCCGGCATTTGACGAAGCCATGCGCCAGAAACGCGCGGAAATCGACGCTATCGTCGCGCAAACGACAGAACCGGACTTTAAAAACACCGTGCTGGCGCTGGAAAAAAGCGGGGCCATGATGTCCCGCGTCAGCAGCGTGTTCTTCGCGATGACTTCCGCGCATACCAATGATGTTTTACAAGCGCTGGACGAACAGTTCTCGACGGAACTGGCAGCGCTCGCGAACGACATCTGGCTTAACGAGTTGCTTTTCTCCCGCGTGGAGGCTGTCTGGCGGGAGCGCGCGGCGCTGGATGCCGAGTCCCGCCGTCTGGCAGAAGAGACGTATCAGCACTTTGTTCTGGCGGGGGCTCGTCTGAATGATGCAGAAAAAGCGGAGCTGAAGGCGTTAAATACCGAGTCGGCTTCCCTGACGAGCCAGTTTAACCAGCGACTTCTGGCGGCAAATAAAGCGGGCGGGCTGGTTGTGGACTATGTTCACCAGCTTGATGGACTCAGCGCCGATGAGATTGCAACGGCGGCGCAGGCCGCGGCAGAAAAAGGGCTGAACGATCGGTGGCTGATCCCCTTGCTTAATACCACGCAGCAGCCCGCGCTCTCTGCACTTCGCGATCGTCAGACCCGCGAAAATTTATTCAACGCGGGCTGGGTACGTACGCAGAAGGGTGATGAAAATGATACCCGTGCGTTGATCCGCCGTCTCACGGCATTACGCGCGCGTCAGGCGCAACTGCTCGGCTTCGAAAACTATGCCAGCTGGAGCATTGCCGATCAGATGGCGAAAACGCCAGCCGCGGCGCTGGCGTTTATGCGGGGTATTGTTCCTGCGGCGCGCTCGCGCGCAGAGCGTGAGCAGGCCGACATTCAGAAAGTGATTGACGATGAGCAGGGCGGATTTACGGTTCAGGCATGGGACTGGGCGTTTTATGCTGAGCGCGTGCGTCTGGGGCAATATGCGCTGGATGAGTCGCAAATAAAACCGTACTTTGCGCTCAATACCGTGCTGCATGACGGCGTATTCTGGGCCGCGAACCAGTTGTTTGGGATCAGTTTCGTGGAGCGTTTTGACATTCCTGTCTATCACCCGGACGTTCGCGTATGGGAAATCTTTGACCACACCGGCGAAGGAATGGCGCTGTTCTACGGTGATTTCTTCGCCCGCGACTCCAAAAGCGGCGGTGCGTGGATGGGGAATTTCGTTGAGCAGTCATACGAATTTTCCGCGCGTCCGGTCATATACAACGTGTGTAATTACCAAAAGCCGGCGCAGGGGCAGACAGCGCTCCTCTCCTGGGATGACGTCATCACCTTGTTCCATGAATTCGGACATACGCTGCACGGCCTGTTTGCAACCCAGCGGTACGCCACGCTCTCCGGTACTAACACGCCGCGCGATTTTGTAGAGTTTCCGTCGCAAATTAACGAGCACTGGGCCAGCCATCCGCAGGTATTTGCGCATTATGCGCGTCACTATGAAACCAACGAACCAATGCCGGACACGCTACGGGATAAGATGCTTAGCGCGACCCAGTTCAACAAAGGCTACGACATGACGGAGCTGCTGAGCGCCGCGCTGCTGGATATGAACTGGCACGAGATCAGCGAGCCAGTGGAGGATGTTGAGGCTTTTGAAGCGCATGCACTGAAAAAAGAGGGGCTGGATCTCCCCGCCGTACCGCCTCGCTATCGCAGCAGCTATTTCGCCCATATTTTTGGTGGCGGCTATGCAGCAGGGTACTACGCGTACCTTTGGACGCAAATGCTCGCGGACGATGGCTATCAGTGGTTTGTTGAGCAGGGCGGCCTGACGCGAGAAAACGGGCAAACGTTCCGCGAGGCGATTTTATCACGCGGGAACAGCAGCGATCTGGAAGCACTATACCGCGACTGGCGCGGGCACGATCCGAAGCTGGAGCCGATGTTGAAGAATCGTGGGTTAAGTTAACGAGTTAACGCTTTCACTTTGCCTCTCTCCCACAAGGAGAGGGGCGTCTGAATTAAAAAAGCGAAAAGAGTTAGATATAATATAAAAAGCCCCCCTGTAATTAATATATTTAATTTTTATTGTTGGGGGTAAATTTATTCTTTTGATAAATGTATTGAATTAATAGTAGATGAAAACGTATTTCTCTCCGGGAAAAGTGGTCGTATAATTTTTGCGGCTTACTTAAACGGATGTTCCTATGAAAGAGCAATTTCCCCTACAACAGCAGGACACATTAAACAGGTATCTCCTTTTTTTTTATAGTAAGGATGTGATAGCCGATGTCCATTCCTTTATAGCAACGGAAGCGCTTAGTACCCCTTATCGTTACACGATACGTTTCACCTCTAAAGAATCAAATATCCCGGTAGAAAGAATACTCAATCATTGTGCAGAATTTCATATTCGCGAGCCTAACCCTAAAGCCGCCTGGCATGGACAAACCCCCTGGCTTCCTGTCAGACGGGTAAATGGCACCATCACCTCGTTGGCGCGTATCAAATCATCGGCTGATGAAGCGTTTTATGAATGTGTTCTGGAACACGAACTTTCGTTACTGAACAGAAATTATCGCTCCGCTGTTTATATGAATTTGTCTGTACCGGAACTGGTTAAAAAATTAATGACAGACAGTGGCTACTTTGAAGGGTTTAACATCGATTTTGATAAGCTCAGCCACCATTACCCTCGGCGCGAAATGGTCATCCAATGGAAAGAGACGGATCTCCAGTTTATTCAACGTTTACTGGCCGAAGTAGGGATCTTTTTCCGTTTTGAAAATCACGAAAAAGTGCAAAGCGAAGTTGTCGTCATTTTTGGTGATTCCTCCGGCCAGTATGTGTTTTGTGACCGGGCTATCCCTTATGTACGCCGTTCAGGCATGACTAGCTACAACGAATATATTACCGACCTGGAAGAAAAACATACTCTGGTTTCCGGAAGCGCATTGGTCCGAAGCTATAACTACCGAATTCCCTTTTCACCGCAAAAAAATAAAGCAATAGCCTCTCATGACATACCAGAGGGAATTACTTGCGGACAGGAATACCACTATGCCGATCCCTTCAGGGAAGAAGGTGATTTGTTTGGCGATGAAACCGAAACCGCCGCATTCTACGCACGCGTCCGGCATGAGCGACTCCTTAACGAGCAGTGCCTCCTGAGCGCAACCACCAGCGATCCTGTTCTAATTCCAGGCACTGTGTTTACGCCTGGCGGCCCTGTACCTCAATCGTTCACACGGGGCCTGGTGGTGACAAGGCTGACAATTACAGGCAGTCGCTCAGAATATTATCAGAGTGTCATCAACGGCATACCCTACGTTGACGGTTATAGCTATCGTCCAGCTTATTCTTCCCGCCCTGTGATTACCGGAACCGTACCTGCACGCATAGCCTCCCTGGGCAGCAATAAAACCTATGCAGGGATAGACGCTCAGGGCCGCTACCGGGTGAAGTTTGATTTTGATTTAGCTGAAAAGCGTGAAGGGTTTGAAAGCGCATTGATACGGTTAGGCCGTCCTTATGGGGGCGAGACTTACGGTTTTCATTTCCCGCTACTCAATGGCACCGAAGTGGCTGTTTCGTTTGAGGGAGGCGATCCGGACAGGCCGTTTATCGCGCATGTTTTGCATAATGGCAGAGCGCCGGACCTGGTGACAAACAGTAACAACACCCGCAACGTTATTCGCACTGCTGGCCTGAATAAAATCCGGCTTGAAGACAAGCGGGGGCAGGAACATATCAAGATTTCCACAGAGCACGGGAAAAGCCAGTTAAGCGTAGGCAATCTCGTCGATGCGCAAGGGAAACCGCGCGGAGAAGGTATTGAGGGGCGTACTGATGACCGCATAGCGCTACGTGGCGGTAAAGGCGTTTTAATTACAACAGAGCCTCAGCCTCGCGCGCAGGGCAAGCAACTGGATATGGCCGCTGCCATTACGCAGCTTGAGAAAGCGTTAAGCATCGCAAATACGCTTCAACAATGCGCCGCCGCGGCCGGAGCCAGTGAGACGGAGACGGCGTCACAACATGAACTAAAGGCCATGCTTGATAAGCTGACGGGAGCGGGGCTTCTGAGCTATGCCGACCAGGGGCAAGCGCACGTAACTCCACAAACTCTGCAGCTTTCAGCGGGTAACGATTTGGTTGCCACGGCGGGGAATAACGGCAGTGTGAATATTGTCAAAAAACTGTCGGTTGCCGCAGGCGAAAAATTCTCTTTATTTGTGCGCAAACTTGGCATTCAGTTGATCGCCAGCAAAGGCGATATCACTACTCAGGCACAACGCGGCGCAGTACATCTGTTTTCACAGCAGGATTTCACGCTGATGAGTTCAGAAGGGCGGATGAACGGCAGCGCGAAAAAAGGGATTCAACTTAGCTGTGGCGGTGGCGGGATTCGTATTAATCCCAATGGGCTTGTAGAAATATTTTCGCCGACAGGCGTAGAAATAAAAGCCCCTGGCTTTAAATACGATGGCCCTGAAAGCGTTCAGGTGCAAGCGCCGGCATTTAAAGAGGGGACTTTCCAGAAACGCTATCAACTGCAGACGGACGGGCAACCCATTGCGAATCAAAAATTTAAACTGACAAGTTCCTCCGGCCAGGTCACGGAAGGTATGACTGACAGTAACGGCAATTCGCCGCTACTTGATGCCACAGACTTAGATACCTACATCATGGAGTTAGTTGAATGACGGAACAGAATAAAAGCCCTTATCGGCCTCGTGTTGTTTCTCAGGGGGATATTCCGGCACATAAAGGTGCCGGACTTGCAGCCTGTACCACCGTCGTGAGTATCCCTCGTCCTATGCCAGGGATCGTCATCCTTATTCATGGTGTGAATGATGTAGGTGAAGCCTATCAGAATCAGGAAAAAGGTATTATTGCCGGATTATCGAAGCGGCTGAATCGCGATGATATGTATCCTCATGGATGGAATCATTTTCAGATTTCAGACGCTGGCGAAAATTGTGCAAAAATCTGTAAGCCGGGCAGAAGCCCCGTTATTCCTTTTTATTGGGGATATAAACCCGTCACATATGCAGACTGGAAAACAGACCAGCAACGCTACCGTGATGAAGTGGGTAAACTTTCCGGAGATGCCAGGCTGCCTTATGACGCTTATCAGGAGTTTGACCCTGAGAAAAAAGCCGCCGCGGGTAATGATGGTAAAGGACCATTTAAATTTCAAAATGATAACTTTGCTAACGCACTTGATGAGAACTATGCCAAAGGCGGTGGTGTGTTCGCCAATGCGACAACCTGCATTCCGGATATGTTAGGCCCTGGTTCCGCTGGGTTAAGTTATGATTTGGTAGCGAAAATGTCTCGTAATCCCTCAGACGGGGATTACACCCATGCGATGTATTCCAACCCGCACCGGATATACCAGTTTTTTGCGGCGCAACGGCTTGCTGATTTAATACTCCAGATTAGACGTGAGCCCGTAACCAAAGATGATGTAATTAATATAGTTGCCCATAGCCAGGGGACAATCATTACTATGCTGGCGAATATGCTTGTTAAAAAAGAGGGGGTAGATCCCGTTAACTGTGTCATTTTGAACCACTCCCCTTATTCACTGGAAAGCCGGATTCTGGAGGATGCCTCACCGGGTTACCAGCAAGATGAAGACGCCAGAGTCCAGACCTTTAAAAATTTTTGCGCACTTATGCAGACAATGTACAAAGGTGATTATTTTTCAGACGCTGAATTACTGGCGATGGAAAGCACTATCACACTGCGGAAACCGTCTGACAATCCATTGCGTAAGGATGAAAAGTTCAGGCGAAATAACAGTGGCAAAGTCTATAACTATTTTTGTCCTCAGGATGGCACAGTATCACTTCTGCCAGTTCAGGGTTTCGGCTGGCGTGGGATACCGCACGCTATTGCAGATGGAATTCCCAACTTACGGCAACGGGTATTTTGCCAGCACCACAAAGTCGGTGTTAAAGAGACTGAAATGTTTAAAATGCCGCCTGAGCAGGAGAATGATTTTTCTTATTCCATTGCGAAAAATGCCGCCTATAAATTTAATGACATCAGGATAAACGGAGAGGAATTACCTGAACCGTTTGATTTTGAATTGCAGGGCCAGGGGAATCATAAGGATAACGATCCAAAAACGAGCGATAAGCCCTATACCGCCTATATCGATCCGGACAGCCCGGATGCTTATATCTCTTATTCTGCCAAAGCCTACGCGCTTAAACGTACCGAATCTGCAACCTATTCCGTTAACAGTTATCAGAGTATTGGCTGGTTCCCCGGTCATGTGCTGTCAAAAGAAGAACTGGCAGTGGAGAGCATCAGCCACAAGAAAACAATGATCCACGGCATTGTGACCGGGACCAGAGATTTCCAGAATCTCCGACTGACGTGGATGAAATCAGAGGAAGACCTACGTAAGGAATGGCAGAGGACCGACCCGGTGGGTTACAGCCAGCATTCATCGATTGTTATGAGCAAATATGCACCATCTCACGCAATAGCCTACGACCTGGCAATTGGTCAATGTAAAGCATTCGATTACAGGGCTGGAAAGTTTTGGGAAGATTTATTGCATCGTGCTGACTGGCGGGATCATCAGAATAAAAATCCGCAAGCGAGAGAGTATTTCCTTACGGGAAGGTTAAATGCAGCACTAACCAAAGATTTCATGAATAAACCTGATGGTGCTTTACCCGTAGGTAAATATGGTGTAGTGAACTCCTTCAAAGGTGGTAAAAAAGTTATCCCGTCACGTGATCTCGCCGCCGGGAATCAGGAGGTGTCGATCCTACAATGGGATATGCCAGAACCAAAAAGTGACAGTGAATTAATCTAAGGAAAGATATGAAAAAATTAACAAATGTGCTAATCCTTGCGGCTAGTATGCTGGCAATGAACAGCCAGGCCAGACAATTACAGGAGCCGCCGACACAGGTTATTTATCGGTTCGACGATCACCGCTATCTTGAATTGAAAGGCTGGGATTGTGAGGGAGAACTCTGGTTTACCGATACAAAAAGAAATATACATTCACAAATTTATTATCAGTTTTACCGGATATTTACACGAAATTTCGTACATCCGTCCGAGCGTTATTTAGCAGTCACTGGCTGGGGGGGAGGAGCATTTCGGGTTTCTAAGGATTATGGAAAAACATGGCAACTCGTACAGTTTTCACCCGGTGAAAATGAACCGAATGGAGATTCATCCCCACCCTACGACGATATTATTTCGTTCACGGTGGTAAACGATCAGGGATTTTTACAGACAAAACACAGTCTTTATATGTCCTCAAAACCATTTGATGATCCTCGTCTGGCTGCTGGCGGACCAGGGATAACTTATACGCTTGATGACGGGGATGTATATCATATCGATCCGCGTTCACCGGGACCTGCCTGGGGACTGGATTACATTACAAAACGCGCATTAAAAAACGATATAGCGAAATATCATACCAATTATCAGAACTTGCCAGATAAAACTCCGGAAGTGAAAAACTACACCGGGTGGGATCATATGCGCTGCGATATGGATGCGGGCCGATGATAAAAAGACTACTTTCCGGACTGATACTTATGGTCGCAGTGAACAGCCAGGCCAGACAACTACAGGAGCCGCCGACACAGATCGTCTATCGGTTTGACGATCACCGCTACCTTGAATTAAAAGGCTGGGATTGTGAGGGGGAACTCTGGTTTACAGATACAAAACGAGGCATACATAGTCAGGTATGGAGTCAGTTTTATCGGATATTCACTAAGAGATTCGTTCATCCATCAGAACGCTATATTGCCATATCCGCATGGGGAGGAGGGTTTACAGTATCAAAGGACTATGGACGAACCTGGAGCGGTGCTCATTATTCTCCCGGAGAAAATGAACCAGACGGAATGAACTTACCACCTTACGACGATATTATTTCGTTCACGGTAGTAAACGATCAGGGATTTTTACAGACAAAACACAGCCTTTATATGTCCTCAAAACCATTTGATGATCCTCGTCTGGCGGCAGGCGGACCAGGGATAACTTATACGCTTGATGACGGAGATGTATATCATATCGATCCGCGTTCACCGGGACCTGCCTGGGGACTGGATTACATTACAAAACGCGCATTAAAAAACGATATAGCGAAATATCATACCAATTATCAGAACTTGCCAGATAAAACCCCGGAAGTGAAAAACTACACCGGGTGGGATCATATGCGCTGCGATATGGATGCGGGCCGATGATAAAAAGACTACTTTCCGGACTGATAGTTATGGTTGCAGTGAACAGCCAGGCCAGACAATTACAGGAGCCGCCGACACAGGTTATTTATCGGTTCGACGATCACCGCTATCTTGAATTAAAAGGCTGGGATTGTGAGGGCGAGCTTTGGTATATCGATACGCAACGAGGAATTCGTTCTGAACCAGTGAGCCAATTTTACCGAATATTCACGAAAAAATTCGTCCATCCGTCTGAGCGCTATATTACCATTACTGGATGGGGGGCTGGTGGTTTTATGGCATCAAAGGATTATGGAAAAACCTGGCAGCTTGTACAGTTCTCCCCTGGAGAAAATGAACCAAATGGTGATAACCATGCGCCTTACGACGATATTATTTCGTTCACGGTGGTAAACAATCAGGGATTTTTACAGACAAAGCACAGCCTTTATATGTCCTCAAAACCATTTGATGATCCACGCGTTGTAACTGGTGGACCGGGAATACCTTACACAGCCTCAGATGGCTCCGTTGGTCGCTTAGAGCCCGGCTCTGCTGGTGAAGCATGGGGAATGGTATATATGACGAAACGAGCGCTGGTGAACAGTATCCATCAGTTTAAATCCAACTATCAGAATATGCCTGATGCAGTCCCGAAAGTAATAAACTACACCGGGTGGGATCATATGCGCTGCGATATGGATGCAGGGAAATAAGGATAAAAAATGAAAGGTGTTATTAGATTAGGTGATCCGCTGGTAAGCGGTGGAAAAGTTATCAACGCATCCGGTGCTGATTTTATGGGTAAACCTGTCGCGCTTAAAGACGATTTAGTCGAGTGTCCTCTTCATAAGGGAACATTTGCAATATCTGAATGTGATCCTTCCTGGACAATGCACGGTCGCGGAGTCGTGATTGATAAATGCAAGGCTGAATGCGGTTGCGAAATAATATCAACCTTACCCGTTGCAGGAGTTGTCTGATGAAATGGTGGCTTTACCCTGAACAACCGGAACCGAATCGTAACGGGCTTCCATTGCTCGTTACCGGCACTGTTATGTTAGTTGTTATCATTATCTGTATTGGCATTCAGGCTGTTGTCTGGCCTGAAAATAAGCATGTGGATCTGTCATTTTTCTTGCGACCTGTGGTTTTTCCTTTTTTCCTTATGCTTGCATTGATCAATTTTGTATTGATATTTGAGAATACGGTCAGGCATTACTACGAAACAAGAGTTTACAACGAGAAAGTACGCGAGTATGGACTCAAACAATATGCCCATATGCGGTTGTTTCTGGCCGGATGGTCGACGTTAAGTACGCTCGATGAACCCGCGTTGAATATGCTTAAACTTGAGGGCGAGTTTCCTCTTTCACCGAAAACTCCTTTAACAATTCCACTGGAAGAGACGTTTGAGCTTACCCGCAATCAGCAGATTTTTAATCAACTGTTAACGCCACTGGTGGATAAATTAAAAGCATCCTGTAATGGCTTCAGGGCCTGTCTCTGGGTCCGCGGCGGGAATGAAAGCTGTAGTGAAGAATTAAAATATTCCTTAGAAAAGCTCAATATCCCGGCAACGGAAATCTCTTATCTGGCTGAATGTCCCGGCTACACGTTGTTAAATGAATGGATGAGGAGTGATTATGTAATCAAACGCCTGCTCATCATCATTGATATGCATGAGGAAGATAAACCGTCAAAATCGATGGAGAATGCAACGGCATTATTATTGACAAACAGTTATGGGAAAGTAGAAGGCGAAAAGACGATATATATTTTTCGTCCGATAACTGACATAACCGATCCGGAAGAAACGATACCTGTTTACCTTAAAACCGAGCAGGTGAAGGAACCAAAGACGTTATGGTATACCGGTTTAACTAAATCGCAAAAATATCCGCTGTTGAAGATATTAGACGACTGGAAAATGGCAACAAACAGGCTGGAGCTGGAAGGATCATTCGGTTCGTCAACGGAAGGTTATCGGTGGTTTGCGCTGGCTCTGGCGGCAGATGGCGTAAAATATGCTCAGGGCCCGCAATTCATTGCGGCGTCAACAGATAATAAACTATCACTGGTTGCCTTATCCTCAAAAATCCCCAAGGCATTAATAACAAAAGTTAATACCAGCTATCGTAGCCCGTGGGAAGCAGGGGGAATGTTTGGAGTTTGCACTATGGTGACTATTTTAATTGGGTTAGCAGCATTTGCTCCACAGGTTGTAGAGCATATGTCAGGATGGCTTTTTATATTTATTATCGTTCTGCCCTTATTTGTTGGGCTTACAACAGGAGCAGTATTGACATCGATCGCAGATAATAAAGCAGATCAAGATATGTGGTTATAACCAATGGCAGATAATATTGCAAAACGGCAACCCTCGGTTGCCGTTTATGTTTACCTACGCAATTGCGTTAGGGCACTCTTCACCGCTTTCCAGCTGCTGCAAATTCCCCAGTGTCGTTTCGGAAATGCTGATCAGCGCTTCGGCGGTCAGGAAGGCCTGATGACCGGTAAACAGCACATTATGACAGGCGGACAGACGACGGAACACGTCATCCTGAATTACGTCATTAGACTTATCTTCAAAGAACAGATCGCGTTCATTCTCATACACGTCCATGCCCAGTGCGCCAATTTTCTGCGTTTTCAGTGCTTCGATGGCGGCCTGAGAATCAATCAACCCCCCACGGCTGGTATTGATGATCATCACACCATCTTTCATCTGGTCAAATGCGGTCTGGTTGAGCAGATGATAGTTTTCCGGCGTCAGCGGGCAGTGCAGTGAGATCACGTCTGACTGGGAGAACAAGGTTGGCAGGTCGACATACTCTACGCCGAGATCCAGCGCAGCAGCGCTTGGGTAGGGATCAAATGCCAGCAGACGCATGCCAAAGCCTTTCAGAATGCGAAGGGCGGCCACACCGATTTTACCCGTACCGATAACGCCAGCAGTTTTACCGTACATGGTAAAGCCGGTCAGACCTTCCAGAGAAAAGTTGGCATCGCGGGTACGCTGATAAGCGCGGTGAATACGACGATTCAACGACATCATCATACCGATGGCGTGTTCGGCCACCGCTTCAGGCGAGTATGCCGGAACACGAACGACCTTCAGACCCAGCTCTTTCGCTGCGTCAAGATCCACGTTGTTGAAACCTGCACAACGCAGGGCAATATACTTCACCCCGTGTTTTTTCAACTCTTCCAGCACCGGGCGGCTACCGTCATCGTTCACAAAGATACAGACGCCTTCACAGCCGTGCGCCGTTTTGGCGGTTTTTTCGGTCAGCAGAAAGTCGAAAAATTCGAGATCGAATCCGTAATCCTCGTTAACATGTTGCAGATACTTTTTATCGTACTGCTTTGTGCTATATACCGCGAGTTTCATAAGACTTTCTCCAGTGATTTTGCATTCACGTTAGCATGATTAAAATAATCTTACAATTTATAAAATATTATTGAATTCAATAAGTTCTATGAATCATTGTAGAGCATCTATCCTTAAAAATGGCGTTCACTTCAACTGACTGGCTAAACATGCGACAATGATCGGCAATGTCGGCTTATTTTTCTCGCTAAATCAGGATATTAACCGCCCATGAAGGGTAAATACAAAGCCGCGATTGCGCTCTTACTGCTGTTGATACTCGTGCCGCTGACGCTGCTGATGACGCTTGCCCAGTGGGTGCCCACGCTTGCCGGGATCTGGCTGCCGGTGGGAACGCGTATCGCCTTTGAAAAAAGTCCCCGTCTGACGCGTCACTCCCTCCAGATCCCCGATCTCCGTTATCTGGTGGAAGACTGCGAAATTGCCCGAATCGACAATATCACCTTATCGCATCCCAGCCGTTGGAATCTCGATATTGGTGCGCTTGAGCTTAACTCGGCGTGCCTGAGTCAATTGCCCCAATCTGCGCCGTCAACCGTCGCGCCAAAAACGCTGGCGCAGTGGCAGGCCATTCTGCCCAACACCTGGCTGACTATTCATCGTCTGACGCTTGCGCCCTGGCAGCAGTGGCAGGGAGAACTGCGAGCCTCGTTGACGCCTGCCAGTCAGTCGCTGAGCTACAAAGGCGAGCAGGTGAGCATCAAAGGTCAACTGCGCGGTCAGATGCTCTCCATCAGTCAGTTTGATGTGCAACTTCCGAATCAACCTCAGCCGCTGAAACTGGTGGGTGAGTTTACAATGCCGCTCGTACCGGACGGTGTGCCGGTCAAAGGCCATGCGCTGGCAACCTTTAACGTGCCACAGATCGATTCGCTGGTCGATGCCGAACTGGACTGGGAGAACAGCCAGGGGCAACTGGTGGTCATGGCGCGGGATAATCCCGATCCGCTGCTCGATCTGCCGTGGCAAATCACCGCGCAGCAACTGACTATTAGCGATGGGCGCTGGAGCTGGCAACAGTCCGGGATGCCGCTGAGTGGACGCCTGGGCCTTAAGATCGACAACTGGCAACACGGGCTGGAGAAGGCCACTTTCGCCGGACGACTGAACGTATTAACCGAGGGCGATGCCGGTAAAGGTAACGCCGTTCTGAATATCGGGCCCGGCACGCTGAGCATGGAAAACAGCAACATGCCGCTGCATCTGAGCGGTGAAGCCAAACAAAACGATCTGATCCTCTATGCAAAACTCCCGGCCAGGCTGACGGGAAGCCTTAACGAGCCGCTGCTCACTTTCGAGCCAGGGGCGCTGCTGCGCTCGCGTGGTCGCATTATTAACTCGCTGGATATCGATGAAATACGCTGGCCGCTGGCAGGTGTAAAGCTGACGCAGAAGGGAGTGGATGGCCGTCTGCAGGCCATTTTACGGGCGCATGAAAACGAGATGGGGGATTTTGAACTTCATCTGGACGGCCAGGCCAGCGATTTTTTACCGGATAACGGCCTGTGGCAGTGGCGCTATTGGGGGAAAGGGAACTTCACGCCAATGAACGCGCGCTGGGATGTGGCGGGTAAAGGGGAGTGGCGTGATAACGTTATTGAGTTGACGGATCTCTCTACCGGCTTCGATAAACTCCAGTATGGCACCATGCTGGTCAGCAAACCGCGCCTGGCGCTGGACACGCCGGTGCGCTGGTATCGCGACCCTGACAGCCCGACATTTAGCGGCGCGTTATCGCTCAATGCCGGGCAAACGACATTTTCCGGCGGAAGCGTGCTACCTCCATCGGTACTGACTTTTCGCGTTGACGGCACTGACCCGACGATCTTCCAGTTCAAAGGCGATCTCCATGCCGATAAAATCGGGCCAGTGCGGGTGAATGGACGCTGGGATGGCGAGCGTCTGCGCGGGCAGGCCTGGTGGCCGAAACAGTCTCTCACCGTTTTCCAGCCTTTGCTTCCACCGGACTGGAAAATGACGTTGCGTGAAGGTTCGCTGTACGCGCAGGTGGCGTTCTCAGCGGCGGCGGAACAAGGTTTTGAAGCGGGTGGCCACGGCGTGCTGCAATCCGGCAGTGTGTGGATGCCCGATAACCAAATCAACGGCGTCGATTTTGTTCTGCCGTTCCGCTTTAGCGAGGGCACCTGGTCGCTGGGCACGCGTGGCCCCGTGACCTTACGCATTGGTGAAGTGCAAAACCTGGTAACCGCGCGCAATATCACGGCGGATTTGCAGGGTGATTATCCATGGTCAGAGAACCATCCTCTGTTGCTCTCCAACGTGAAGGTCGAGACGCTCGGCGGGAAGATCACTCTGCAGCAATTGCGTATGCCACAGCACGATCCGGCACTACTGCGCGTAGACAATATCTCCTCCAGCGAGCTTATCAGCGCCATCAATCCGAAGCAGTTCACTCTGTCTGGTCCGGTGAGCGGGGCGCTGCCATTCTGGCTGGACAATGAAAAATGGATCATCAAAGATGGCTGGTTAACCAACCCAGGGCCAATGACGCTGCGTATCGACAAAGACACGGCAGATGCCATTGTGAATGATAATATGGTGGCGGGGGCGGCGATTAACTGGCTACGCTATATGGAAATTTCCCGGTCATGGACGAAAATCAATCTGGATAATCTGGGTGAATTAACGATGCAGTCGACCCTTAAGGGAACCAGCCGCGTGGAAGGTAAAAGCGGCTCCGTGAACCTTAACTACACTCACGAAGAGAATGTTTTTACGCTCTGGCGCAGCCTGCGCTTTGGGGACAATCTGCAAACCTGGTTTGAGCAACATGCGACGATACCCGGTATCCGCAGTTCGGCTGGCAAGGAAAGTGAGGAACAACAATGAAAAAGAGGGCTGGTGTACTCACCGTCGCCGTTGTCGGGTTGCTGACAGGCTGTACGCCGCGCATTGAAGTCGCAGCGCCGAAAGAACCGATAACCATCAATATGAATGTCAAAATCGAACACGAGATCCATATCAAGGTCGATAAAGACGTTGAAGCCCTGCTGAAATCACGCAGCGATCTGTTCTGAGGACGCCATGAAACGACTCGCTTTAGCTTTGATTCTACTGGCGCTGGGGATGAACGTGCAGGCTGCAACGCTCACGCTGAACGACGCCCGTGCCCAGGGGCGTGTTGGCGAAACCCTGAGCGGCTATATCGCGCCGATTAAGCAGGATGCAGAAACGCTGGCGCTGGTGAAGCGTATTAACGCGGCACGCACGGAGAGCTACCAGCAACTGGCCGACAGCAATAATCTGCCTGTTGATGAAGTGGCGAAAATGGCGGGGCAAAAGCTGGTGGCACGCGCACAGCCGGGCGAATACGTGAAGGGAATTAACGGGAAGTGGCTGAAAAAATAGTTAGCGAAAACGCTTACGATATTCGCCAGGTGAGACGCCAAAACGTTGCTTAAAGGCCGTCGAAAAATGGCTGTGGTCAGAAAAACCCCAGCTAAAACCAATTCCCGCCAGTTTTTCGTCATCGCTGGCGGTGCGCAGTACCTGAGCGCACAGGTCGAGACGACGATTCTTAATGTACTGGGCGACCACCAGACCTTTATCGGCAAACATACGGTATAAGCTGCGCACCGACATGCCGCTCTCCGCGGCAATCCACTCCGGGCGCAATGCTTCAGACTGGATATGGTCATCAATCAGAGCAAGCACGTTGCGGAACTGACGCTCCTTGCGCGGCGGCTGCGCGGGCTCACGTTGCACAAACGCCGGACGCAGCAGACAGACCATCGCTGCCAGCGCGGCTTCGCTCTCAAGATCGCTCAAATCAGGATTTCCCATACTCTCCTGCAACAGTCGGTGGCTCAGTTGCACGGTAGGTAATGTGCGTGGGAGGGGCAGCGCACAGTGCACCTCCTGGAAACGGTATTGTTGCTCAACAATCTGGCGGGGCAGCAGAAGTGAAATCTGGCGCGATTTGTCGTGCCAGGATATCGAGCAGGGGCGCGATGCGTCGAGAAGGGTAATGTCACCGGTTTTAAGAATGGCGCGACGGTCGTCCTGTTCAATTTCCGCGCTTCCTTCCAGCTGGAACACGGTATAGAACCAGGCATCATTGCCGTTTTTAATCTCATGGCGGCTACGGAACAGGTTTACGCCAGCGGTGGTCACGGTGCTTAACTTCAGACTACGGGCGTAGCTGGTCTCCAGTTCGCCAATAAACTTACCCTCCAGCGGACGGGCCGCAAAGCGTCCACACACCTGGTTTATTTGCGCCAGCCACTGTTGATATTTTTCCTGTTCGCTTGCACACGCCATTGTTTATCCCGATGCATCGTCAATGTTTTTGCATTGTTGCATTTATGTTGCAATTTGTCAGAGCCATGAGGCTGACTATAGGAAAGAACACTCACTGGTAACAGCGTAATAAGCGGGAATTATCACGAATTGCGGAGCCTGTCACAGGTGGCAAAGCGAATGTCACACAGACAAAAGCGGGAATGCGAAAGCCCTCGTAGACTGCATTAACACCCTGCGAAGAATAACAAAGGAGTTCCCGATGTCTGAATCACAGGTAGCCGTCCTGCCTGCCGTACAGCAGTTTTTAGACCGACACCACGGCCTGTGGATTGAAGGCCGCCAGGTGGCGTCAGAGAGCGAGAAGCGCCTGAATATCTTCAACCCGGCCACGGGCGAGGTTATTGCGTCGACGGCGGATGCGAGCGTGGACGATGTGGATCGCGCTGTGATGTCTGGCTGGCGTGCCTTTGTGGCCCGAAGCTGGGCGGGAAAATTACCGGCGGAGCGTGAGCGCATCCTGCTGCGTTTTGCCGATCTGCTGGAACAGCACAGCGAAGAACTGGCGCAGCTTGAAACGCTGGAGCAGGGGAAATCCATTAACATTTCCCGCGCCTTTGAAGTGGGCTGTACCCTGAACTGGATGCGTTATACCGCCGGGCTAACCACCAAAATTGCGGGCAAAACCCTCGATCTTTCGATTCCCCTGCCGCAGGGCGCGCGCTACCAGGCGTGGACACGAAAAGAGCCGGTTGGCGTGGTGGCCGGAATTGTGCCGTGGAATTTCCCCCTGATGATCGGCATGTGGAAAGTCATGCCTGCGCTGGCGGCTGGCTGCTCCATTGTGATTAAACCGTCTGAAACCACGCCGCTGACCATGTTGCGCGTGGCGGAGCTGGCAAGTGAAGCCGGTGTACCGGACGGTGTATTCAATGTTGTTACCGGCAGTGGTGCCGTCTGCGGCGCGGCGCTGACCTCGCACCCGCGCATTGCCAAAGTGAGCTTTACCGGTTCGACCGCCACGGGCAAGCAGATTGCACGAACGGCGGCGGATACATTAACGGGCGTAACGCTGGAGCTGGGAGGTAAAAACCCGGCGATCGTGCTGAAAGATGCCGATCCCGCGTGGGTCATTGAAGGGCTGATGACCGGAAGTTTCCTCAATCAGGGGCAGGTATGCGCGGCCAGTTCCCGTATCTATATTGAAGCGCCGTTGTTCGATACGCTGGTGAGCGGGTTTGAACAGGCAGTGAAATCCCTGAGCGTCGGGCCGGGCATGTCGCCGCAGGCGTTTATTAACCCGCTGGTTTCCCGTGCCCACTGCGACAAAGTGCAGACTTTCCTTGATGAGGCGACGTCGCGCAATGCGGAGCTGATCACCGGTAATAAAGGGCCGGAAGGGAACGGTTATTACGTCTCGCCGACGCTGGTGGTGAACCCGAATGCCAGTCTGCGACTGACCCGCGAAGAGGTGTTCGGCCCGGTGGTTAACCTGGTGCGCGTGGCCGACGGGGAAGAGGCGCTGGCACTGGCGAACGATACCGAATACGGGCTGACGGCCAGCGTCTGGACGCAAAATATCAGCAAAGCGCTGGAGTACACCGACAGGCTGCAGGCCGGAACGGTGTGGGTGAACAGCCACACGCTGATCGACGCTAACCTGCCATTCGGCGGTATGAAGCAGTCCGGCACCGGGCGCGACTTCGGCCCGGACTGGCTGGACGGCTGGTGTGAAACCAAATCGGTATGTGTTCGCTACTGATATCTGGCCGGGTCGCGCTTTGTTGACCCGGCAGGCTTATCGTGACCAGCGATCCCGTCCGGCCTCTTTCGCCCGATAAAGCGCCGCATCGGCGCGGGCGATAATCTCTGTACCAGCCAGACCTTCGGCCATTTCCGCAATTCCCATGCTGACAGTGACATAATCGCTGACCTTTGAGGCAACATGTGGCACTGCCGCTTTGCGTAGACTTTCCTGAATACGTGCAGCAATCTGCTCGGCCATTTTCGCCGGACAATCAAAGAGGATCACCACAAACTCTTCGCCGCCGTAGCGGGAAACGACATCATCAGGCGTCCGCACCGACGTTTTTAGCACCTGCGCCACGCGCGTCAGACACTCGTCTCCCGATTGATGGCCATATGTGTCGTTGTAGAGTTTGAAGTAATCGACATCCAGCATAATCAGTGAGAACTTTTTTTTCTGCTCGACGGCATTTTCCAGCACCAGTTCCATCGATCGGCGGTTCGCGGTTTTGGTCAACGGGTCCTGATGGGCCAGCGCATCCAGGCGCGAAATCAACAGCTGATTCTGCTGGTTACGTCGCCAGGCCTCTTCAAACCAGCTTAAGAGTATAAAGCGGCCGCAGATAAGGATGAGGGTAAAAACACCCCAGACGCCAGCAAACCGAATATTAACCCCATGGTTCAGCGTCATGCTGGCGATTGGCAGTGAGAGCCAGAGGGGGAGAATAAAACACAGCAGTCCCGCCGGGTAAAAATAGAGTGCGGTCATTCCCGCCATCAATAATGTGATAAACATCGGCCACGCATGGGGAAGCTGTAATTCGGTAATAAACCAATAGCAACAGACTGACCAGATCAGGCTGCATAAGAACAGAACAACGCTAATACCGGGGATGTGCCGCCAGATCATGATGATTAAGGCGACGGACAGCACAATGATCCCCAGCATTGATGCATCGACAACCAGAATAAGTTGCTGACGTACACGCAAAAGGGTGTCGATATCACCGAACAACATATTGCGCAGCAAGAGCATGAGGGCAAAGCTGACGTTCACAAACGCCAGCCATGGGAGGTTCATCACCAGCCCGTGCAGTACCATTGATTTGCGCGTGGGCCAGGTGGCCAGCTCTGGTGCCGTTGTGTGTCGTTTTTCCATAAAAATTGTTTTCCTGAAACGGGCGGAAGATCCGCCCGTAAATACGCGTTACGGTGTCACAATGTGGTCGCCAAAAAACTTCTCTGGTGTCCTGGCTGAAAATGTTTCAAGAGATGCAAAGGGAATACGCGAGGTAAAATAACTATAATCTGGATGCGGTATACAGCAAGTCAGCCGATGAAAACCGGGCATTGCGCCCGGTCTGTTTTATTTCTGTTCGTCTTTCTTCTTGCCGAGCGTTGGTGTCTCGTCAAAGAAGTTCCACGGTTTGAGCAGGGTATGAACCCACTCCGTTGGCATGATAGGCCACTCTTCGGCGCGGGCGACGTGGGTTGTTCCCGTTGTCATCCAGACGACGTCGTCCTGGTCGTTCAGCGACTCGTTATCCTTGCTGTACTGGCCTAGCCCCGTGTCATGCGTCGAACGGTTCGGGAATTTCCCTTCCGGGTACAGCTCATTCTGATGATAACGCGTCACCCACAGTTGCTTATCCATAAAGCTCAGACGGTGGTAAATCCATTCGTCCGGGGCGAATTTCGCGCCGGTGGCGACCGGATGTGTCCCCCCTGCATACGGGATAATCTGATACGAAACCGGGTTACCCATGCGGTTCTCTTTGCTGGTGTTGCTCAGCAGGCGAATCGTGCCGGGGTCAAATTTCTGCGCTGCCTGCTGCTCGGTATCAATGTCGTACTGATTGACCTGCATGGTACTGGTACGTGGGCCGCCCGCCGTGTTTGGCTTCACTTCAGGGTCCATCGCCACCAGTTTGTTGTTAATACCATCCACGTCCAGATCCAGGCGGAAGTTATAGATATGCTGGTGCGTGGTGCCCACAATATTATGGTCGATCAGTGTTCCGTATCGGGTGTCATCTTTGGCGGTGGCATCGTGCATGGTTTTTGCCATAACGCCTTTTACCGCTTCAATACCGGTTGCACCGGCATCAATGCCAATGGTGCCATTTTCGTGGAACACCCAGTCGAAGATATAGTCGTAATTACCCACGGTGCTTACCCAGCGCACCACCAGTTCGCGACGTTCGGTGCTGACGTTTGGCTGGCCCATCTCCTGGTGCTTATACTCCGGCCCGGCATAGCGCTCGAAGATAGCGATCGCGCGAGGGATTTCCATCGGCGTGCCGGTGTAATCCGGGATGGTTTCATTGAGCAGCACGGCGTTAGACGGCACATCTTTGCCGCGTACCAGCGGGGAGGTCAGGGTGCCCATGCCGTAGTCGCCGGAATCCAGATAGGCTTTGAAATACCAGCCCACGTCCGGATCGCCGTAGGGAACGATCATCCCGCCAAGCGATCCCTGATACATAATCTGCCGCTTTTTGCCGTTGTCGTTGTAGGTTACGGTAGAAATCATCGGGCCGACGCGGGAGTCCAGGCTCAGGTGGAAATCCCAGTTCTGCCAGTGCACCATATCACCGGTGATCGTGTAGTTCTTGCCTTCTGGTTCGATGATCTCCAGCGGTTTTTTCGCCGTTTCTACGCGATCGCGGCCGTCATAAGGCCGCGGGGTGAGCGGAACCGGCACCACCGGACCTTCTTCAATTTTCTGGATTTTTTTCTGCTCCAGATCAACCACGGCGACCAGGTTTTCAATCGGATGCGCCCAGTAGTTACCGTCGCCCACATCCAGATAGCTCACCACTTTCAGCAGGCGATCTTCCTGCCTGAGACCGTCTTTGCCGTCAAAGTAGCCGACGGTCAGCGGCGTGGTGATCACTTTCTTCGTGTCGGTAATACCGCGTTTTTTCAGCACGTCGGCAAACTCTGTGCTCTCGTTAATGATCTGCTGAACGGCGGTAAAATCATCCAGCAGCACCATGCCATGTGCGTCTTTGACGGGCTCCTGGCGCAGGATTTTTTTCTCTTTCAGATCCACGAGGCTTTCAATTACATGTTTGCCATCCAGCATGGTGATATTCGCCTGACGTGGAGCGTCAACAGCGGTGCCGTTCAGCACGAAGTCCCAGACTTTGGTTTTTTCCGGCTCGGCAAGGGCGATCTGGGTAAAGCGGGTATTCGGTTTAAAATCCGCAGAGGCTTTTACAATCTCTACGGCCTGCTTAATTTCGTCAGCCGTCAGTGCGTTTAACGGGTGAGGGCGTTTTTCCACCTGAAATGTCTGGTCGAGACCGGACTGAAAAACATCGTTGATGAAGGTCTCAGAGATAAAGGCTTTTTTGTTTTTCATCACCACCGGCACCTGTAGCGTCAGGGGCTTGCCGTTGACGATCGCGGTTTTCGCGCCCGGTTTGACCTTCACAAAGGCACCGTCTTTGGCGATGGTGAACATCTGAGCGTAATCATCCCACTGCACGTCCGCGCCAAATTCCTGCAGCGTTTTGTCCATCGGAACCATATGCGCTTCGCCGCCGTGGGCGAAAACAGGGGATTGCCAGGCGCAACACAGCGCAACGGCCATAGCCAGTGCCGTTCTACGGGCAGAAAAAGAAGAATTGCTTCCCATCGCAGACCTCATCTTGTTGTGTTTATTGTGTTGTGACAGCCTTATCCTGACAGGAGCCCACGCAAAACGTTTGCCTGCATCTGCCAGGTTGTTTGTCAGTCTTGCCAGGTTAAAAAAAGACCGGGAGTGGATCACATCCCGGTTAACGTGAAATGTCGTGTTCAGTGCGGTGAGCTATCAAGATGTATGCGTACGTCATAACCAACTGTTGTGAAAGAGTACACATTGCCGTGAACGCGTAGATAAATCTCTCCGTCTGTTGCTGTGGCCGTGGCCTTTTCATCATTGGTGATCATGACAGGTTTGATGTCTTTAACGTGAGACATGAACTCTTCGGTGCTTTTTCTCGCATCATAGAGATAAAAGTGAAATGTATCCCTGGATAGTGAGCTAGCCTCTACCTGGGTGATGTACAGGGTTAATTGATCATTAACTTTAATCTCCCCCCGTAAATTTTCATACACGGTAAACAGATCGCGGAACGGGTATACAATAAAACCCAGGAAAATCAAAAAAAGCAGCCCGACTCGCCAGTTAAAATCCCGACTTTCGCGCATAATCTATTCCCGTCCTTATCCATAACTGATCAACCGGATCATCGCCGTATGAATTACCATCCTGGTATTTTGCGAATTCTACCGGATCGCTTGTGCCAGCGAGAATCTGTGCGGTACCCGCACCACGTAACAATACTCCATCTGGAATGCCCGCAGCCGCACCGACAGCACCGTAATTAAGTGTTTGTCCAGTCGCTACGGCTTTCATCAAATAAGGGGAAGAGGAGTCAATCTCTTTTTGAAAAATGACAGGAGCGTGGCTGCGTTTACTGGTAATTTTTCCAGTCAATGGATCTGTTGGCTGGCGTAGGTTATGAGTAAAACCAGATACTTCAATGCTCCCCTCACGGCCACGGACATCTACCGAGCCTGTGATTTTTGCGCCGCCATCGTCAGTTAAGAAAAGATAAACAGGAATTGCCATATATCTATCATCCATGTGATTTCACCGGGGAACATTCCCGGACGCAAATCATATCCCTGCATTCTGTATGGTCAATTTCTGTAGTGTTTCTGGTTGTAAGTTAAACAAGTTGTTCAGTCTGGATGGTTTGGTTACCCAAAGCCATCCAGACCATCTTTCTCTCTTATACTTGCCTTACAAGTCACCCTGCTGGCGTGCCACCAGCGTCAGAATGGAGTAGAGCGCAACCGCCTGGTGATGCTGGTTGAAGATCTCCACGGACCACTCCACCACGCCGGTCGGTTTCTCGTCGGCGCTGCGCTGTTTCTTCAGCGTTTTACGTTTACAGGTCAGGCGTACCTGAATGGTGTCGCCCGGTTTAACCGGCTCGATGAAGCGCAGGTTTTCCATGCCGTAGTTGGCGATCACAGGCCCCACGCCCGCATCGACAAACAGCCCGGCGGCAGCGGAAATCAGGAAGTAACCGTGTACCACGCGCTCGCCAAAGATCGACTCAGCCGCACCAATCTTGTCCATGTGAGCGTAGAAATGGTCTCCGCTCAGGCAGGCAAAATTAACGATATCCGCTTCCGTCAGGGTTCGCCGCGGCGTCAGCAGGCTGTCGCCAGGCTGCAGCTCCTCGAAGTATTTGCGGAACGGATGAACGCGATCTTCCTGCACCTTTGCGCCCCGTACCCACTGCTTGCCGATGGCGGCCAGCATTGTCGGACTGCCCTGAATGGCGGTGCGCTGGAGGTAGTGCTTCACGGCGCGCAGCCCGCCCAGCTCCTCACCACCGCCCGCACGTCCCGGACCACCGTGTACCAGCTGCGGCAGAGGAGAACCGTGCCCGGTCGACTCTTTGGACGATTCTTCGTTGAGGATCTGAATACGTCCGTGTGAACGCGCAGCCCCGGCAATAAACTGGCGAGCAGTCCCCGGATCAGCCGTCACCAGCGTTCCCGCCAGACTACCGCCGCCCGCGCGGGCAAGCTGCAACGCGTGGTCTGCGTTGCGATACGGCATCAGCGTGGCGACGGGGCCGAAGGCTTCGGTAGCATGCACGGCTGGCGTTTCGTCCGGCTGTGGACAGAAAAGCAGCGTTGGCGGGAAGAATGCACCGGCCGCCCGCAAATCCGCTTTGCCACCCAGACGGATCTGGCAGCCTGCGGCAACCAGAGAGTCCACTTTTTCCTGTACGTCGGCGCGCTGATCGCTGTTGACCAGTGCGCCCATCTTCACACCGTCCTGTGCCGGATCGCCCATTACCACCTTTTCCAGCCGCGCAATCAGCGCCTGGCTGACGGCTTCCGTCTGGCTTTGCGGAACGATGATGCGGCGAATGGCGGTACATTTTTGTCCGGCTTTGGCGGTCATCTCGCGCACCACTTCGCGGATAAACAGGGCAAATTCCGGTTGCTCTGGCGTAACGTCTTCACCCAGCACGCAGCAGTTCAGGGAGTCGGCCTCCATGGTGAAGGGAATGGCGTTCGCCACAATATTCGGGTGAATGCGCAGGCTCTGGCCGGTGGAGGCGGAGCCGGTGAAGGTCACCACGTCCTGGCTGTCGAGATGGCTCAGCAGATCGCCCGCACCGCCGCAGATCAGACTGATGGCACCGTCCGGCACCAGACCGCTTTCCACGATGGATTTCACCATCGCTTGGGTCACCTGCGCGGTAGCGGTCGCGGGTTTGATAATGGCGGACATCCCGGCAAGCCAGGTCGGTGCCAGTTTTTCCAGCATGCCCCAGCAGGGGAAGTTAAAGGCGTTGATATGCACCGCCACGCCGGATTTTGAGGTTAATACGTGGCGTGCCGCAAAGCCGCCTTCTTTCGACAGGGGGATCAGCTCGTCTTCCGGCCACAGCGTGTCGTCCGGCAGTTCACGGCTGCCGAGGCTGGCGTAGGTGAAAAGCGTACCGATCCCGCCTTCGATATCCACCCAGCTATCGGCCCTGGTTGCCCCGGTCTGGGCAGACAGCGCGTAAAACTGTTCTTTCTGGCTGAGCAGATGTTTCGCCACCGCCTTCAGCATGGCGGCGCGTTCAATAAAACTCATTGCACGAAGTGCTTCACCGCCGTGTTCAATGGCGTAACGGCGAGCGGCTGCCATATCCAGCCCTTCGCTGGTCACGGTCCATAAGGCTTCGCCGCTAATGGCGTGATGAATGTTGCGTTCGCGGCCCCGGCCAGACTGCCAGGCACCGGACAAGAAGCTGGCTAACTGCTGCATCGCTTATCTCCAGATGTTACGTGATTTCACTATAGATAGTTTAATCATGAATCATAAAAATCAAGCTGAGTTTTAATGAATTGTTAACATTGTGATCTGGCTTGTTGGGATGAAACCGCCAACACTCCAGAATTCAAGGCATTTGCGAAAAGCCTTGCGAGCGACATCACAAAATAAACAAACACTCCTTGGGGTTATGTTTAACCTTTGTGTAACTTTTACGAAACAAAGTGATTCGTATTGTCGCGATGTTAAATGTTTTGGTGAATCATAAAGGGTGAGGGTGTGATGCAAGAACAACGCTTTGAGCAGCGCATAGCGCAGGAGACGGCCATTGAGCCTCAGGACTGGATGCCGGATGCCTACCGCAAAACGCTGATCCGCCAGATCGGTCAGCATGCACACTCCGAAATTGTCGGCATGCTGCCGGAAGGAAACTGGATCACCCGTGCGCCAACGCTCAGGCGTAAAGCGATCCTGCTGGCAAAAGTGCAGGACGAAGCCGGACACGGCCTGTATCTCTACAGCGCAGCAGAAACGCTCGGCTGCGCGCGGGAAGACATCTACCAGAAGATGCTCGACGGCAAGATGAAATACTCCTCCATCTTCAATTACCCGACGCTCAGTTGGGCCGATATCGGGGTGATTGGCTGGCTGGTGGACGGCGCGGCCATCGTCAACCAGGTGGCGCTGTGCCGCACCTCCTACGGCCCGTATGCCCGCGCGATGGTGAAAATCTGCAAAGAGGAGAGTTTCCACCAGCGGCAGGGCTTTGAAGCCTGTATGGCGCTGGCGCAGGGCAGTGAATCCCAGCGTCAGATGCTGCAGGACGCCATCAACCGTTTCTGGTGGCCCGCGCTGATGATGTTCGGGCCAAACGATGACAACTCGCCAAACAGCGCTCGCAGCCTGGCCTGGAAAATCAAACGCTTTGGTAACGATGAGCTTCGTCAGCGTTTTGTGGATAACACCGTCCCACAGGTGGAAATGCTCGGCATGACCGTGCCGGACGCGGATCTGCGTTTCGACGAAGAGAGCGGACACTACCGCTTCGGTGAGATCGACTGGCACGAATTTGAGGAAGTGATTAACGGGCGCGGCATCTGTAACCACGAACGTCTGGCGGCGAAACGTAAAGCCTGGGACGACGGGGCGTGGGTACGCGAAGCCGCCCTGGCTCACGCAGAAAAACAACGTGCCCGTCAGGCCGCATAAGAGGAAAGAGCAATGAGCAATGTCTACTGGCCGTTATATGAAGTTTTTGTGCGATCCAAACAGGGTTTGTCCCATCGTCATGTGGGCAGCCTGCATGCTGCTGACGATCGCATGGCGCTGGAGAACGCGCGAGACGCCTACACCCGTCGCAGCGAAGGCTGTTCCATCTGGGTAGTGAAGGCGAGCGAAATCGTGGCTTCACAACCGGAAGAGAGCGGTGAATTCTTCGACCCGGCGGAAAGCAAGGTTTATCGCCATCCGACGTTTTACACCATCCCTGATGGCATCGAGCACATGTGAGGTTGGGGATGAAAACAGTATCTGCATATGCCCTGCGTCTGGGCGACAACGGTCTGGTGCTCTCCCAGCGTCTGGGGGCCTGGTGTGGCCACGCGCCGGAGCTGGAAATTGATCTCGCGCTCGCCAATATCGGCCTCGACCTGCTGGGGCAGGCGCGCAATTTCCTGACCTATGCCGCCGAACAGGAAGGCAAGGGCGACGAAGACACGCTGGCCTTTGGCCGCGATGAGCGGCAGTTCCACAATCTACTGCTGGTGGAGCAGCCAAACGGCAGCTTCGCCGACACCATCGCCCGCCAGTATTTCATGGACGCCTGGAACGTCGCGCTGTACGAGCGCCTGATCCACAGCAGCGACAGCCAGATTGCCGCCATCGCTGCAAAAGCGATTAAAGAGGCGCGCTATCACCTGCGCTTTAGCCGCGGCTGGCTGGTGCGTCTGGGGGACGGCACCGAAGCCTCCTCGCTAAAAATGCAGCAGGCGGTAGACAACCTGTGGCGCTTTACGGCCGAGCTGTTCGAGGCCGATGACGTTGAGCTGGAACTGATTGCCTCCGGCGTGGCGGTTGACCCGCGCACCCTGCGCCAGCCGTGGGAAAACGAAGTGTTTGCCGGTCTGAATGACGCCACCCTGAATGTGCCTTCTGAAGTGGCGTATCGCACGGGTGGCAAGAAAGGGCTGCATACCGAACATCTGGGGCCGATGCTGGCAGAGATGCAATATCTCCAGCGCGTCTACCCAGGCCAGCAGTGGTAAGTGCGGAGGTCGCAATGCAACGTTTTGCTGAGATTGCCCCTGCGGAGATCCCGCAGATCTGGTCGCTGTTAAGCCAGATCCCGGACCCGGAAGTCCCCGTGCTGACCATTACCGATCTGGGCATGGTGCGCAGCGTGAAAGCGCAGGGCGAGGGCTGGGTTATCGGCTTCACACCAACCTATTCAGGCTGTCCGGCCACGGAACATCTGCTGGGTGCCATTCGTGAAACGATGACCGCGCATGGCTTTGCCCCGGTGCATATCGTGCTGCAGCTTGATCCCGCGTGGACCACCGACTGGATGACTGCCGATGCCCGTGAACGTCTGCGCCAGTATGGCATCAGCCCGCCCGTGGGCCATAGCTGCCACGCGCATGCACCTGCAGAGGTGAGCTGCCCGCGCTGTGCCAGCACCGATACCTCGCTTATCAGTGAATTTGGCTCAACGGCCTGCAAAGCGCTCTATCGCTGCAATACCTGCCGTGAGCCCTTCGACTATTTCAAATGCATCTGAGGCTGCCATGACAACGTTTCATTCATTAACAGTGGCAAAGGTGGAACCCGAAACCCGCGACGCGGTGACCATTACTTTTGCGGTGCCACAGGCTTTGCAGGAGGCGTACCGCTTCCGCCCAGGGCAACACCTGACTCTGAAAGCCACGCTTGACGGTGATGAACTGCGCCGCTGCTACTCCATCTGCCGAAGCGCCGCGCCGGGTGAGATCAGCGTGGCGGTTAAAGCCATCGAAGACGGGCGTTTCTCCCGCTATGCCCGTGATGAAATTACACAAGGTATGGCGCTGGAGGTGATGGTTCCGCAGGGGCATTTCGGCTACCAGCCGCAGGCCGACCGGGAAGGCCACTATCTGGCGATTGCCGCAGGCTCCGGGATCACGCCGATGCTGGCGATTATCTCCGCCACGCTCGCCACCGAACCGAACAGCCATTTCACGCTGATTTACGGCAACCGCAGCAGCCAGAGCCTGAT
>OJJJ01000149.1_pt1 | contig 44028 bp, 37 predicted proteins | sample 1596311 | NCBI WGS metagenome assembly OJJJ01 (sample SAMEA4350140, study PRJEB24818) | metagenome | biome: human; feature: gut; material: faeces | place: Denmark | collected 2013-09
GCTATATTACCTTGACTGACTATTACTTGAAAGTATGTGAAAACTAAAGAACCGCCGTGTACCGAACGGTACGCACGGTGGTATGAGAGGTCGGCTAATCAACTAATGATTAGCCTCCTACTCGATTGAAAAAACAAATCCCTTACTCCATAAAGTAAGGGACTGTACGTTAGCGCGAGAATATGCTATGCACATTCTTTACTGGGCTTTATTTTAATTTTATACCATTATCTAAAATACTTATCTTACCATCTTTCATTAGACGGCCAATAGCGCGTTTAAAGGCGTTTTTACTGAGATTGAATTCTTGTTTGATTTCCTCGGCATCGCTTTTGTCATGGTATGGTAAGAATCCATTGGATGCTACTAACTTTTCATAGATTCGCGTGGAATCTTCATCCATTTGCAAGTATGCCTTTTGGCGAAGACTTAAATCTAATTTACCATCTTCATGAACCATAGTAACACGTGCTTCTACTTGATCACCAGGTTTAACTTCGTGAAAAAGTTCATTTTTTGGAATCATTGCAGAATAACAATTATCAACGGCAACAAATGCTCCAAATGCATCGATGATTTCATACACCGTTCCTTTTACCATATCGTCGCGTTTGTATTCAGAGTCTGTACGTAAAACTTCGTATATCTTCATCGTAGCACATAAACGCTTGCTCTTGTCGATATATAACTTAACTAATACAGAATCCCCAATGTTAACCTTATAGGTTTGCTCTTTGAAAGGGAGCAAAAGATCCTTTGCAAGGCCCCAATCCAAAAAAGCTCCTATTGTGGAAACTTCTTTTACGGTCAAAAGAGCAAACTCATTCAATTCCAATGGAGGAATTGTTGTGGTTGCGATTGGACGATCTTCGGAATCTTTGTAAATAAAGACCTCATAAGAGTCTCCTAAATTTGTGTTTGGCTTTAATTGATTTTTTGGTAATAATACTTTGCTGATTGGAAGTTCAGCGTCGTTTCTCTTTTTTGAGTATTTATTTTCATCGCCTTCTCCAGCGAGATAAACACCAAAATCAGTAGTTTGTACTACTTGTAGTGTCTGTTTTTTTCCTAATAATATCATTTTATGTGTCCTTTCTTCGTGTAAATTCAATTACAACATATGGGCGTTGTGATTCATCTGCCAATACTACAGTGCATAGATTGTCCTGATAAGATACAAAAGGTAAAATGGTATCACCTAAGACTGCGGCTCTCTTATAATCGGCTCGCATTTGGTAAATAATGAAGTCGTCAGGTAAATATTCTTCTGCCATTTTAATATATTCACAGTTATTCACGTGCATATTGGTATCAATATTGGATTTCACTACAAGGAAGGAATCTTTAGATTCTAATAATTGTGGGATTGTTATTTTACGATCTGCATACTCCATATCAAATTTTTCTTCTTTACCGTATGGAGCGGCATTTTCATCCATTACTTTTGTAGGTTTTCCTGTATTTGTATCTACCAAAATCCAAATAGAGTTTGCGACTGCAGCAATTTCATTATTTTCGTCATAAATAATAAAATTACGATAGCCATACATGCTAGTAAAATCGTATGCCCATGTTCCTATTGTAATATTTTCCCCGAGTTTTGGATATCGATTCACTATGATTTGCCAAGAACTAACCATCCAAACTCGATTTTGCGTTTTTAATACATCAACTCCCAAACCAAGATCTTCGGATTGGAATGTTGAGCAATCTTGAAAATAATTTATAATGGAAGATAGATCCATATATTGATTTTGAGCGATTTCACTGTATCGAACTCTACTCTTAAAACTGTACATCTATCATCGCCTCCTTAGATTATACCCATCGTAATGCAGGTTCTCTCTATTATAGCATGATTTTATTATAAAATATATATTTATAATCTACTTTTTGGTAGAAATGAGTGCGCTTATTTGATATAATTGACAAATGACTGAAACGCTTGGTTCTTTTAGAAAGGAGGTTCTAGTGAGAAAATGTATTTATTCATATAAAATCATAAGACTCACTAAGTTCATATGGAAAGAGTAAAAAAAATAAATTATGTATTTCTATGTACGGTATTTATTATGTTAATTTCAGGCTCTGGATTGATACCGTTTGAGAAGTTCGTTCATACGAATACACAATTGTTAATCGTTTCTCAACTTCTTATCGTACTCCCATCTGCAGTTTATTTGATTATGAATCGACTACGTTACAAAGAGGCAGTTCGATTTAAAAAAGTACGGCCTGCTAATGTAGTATTATTAATTGTATTTACCTTTTTATTGCTGCCTGTAATGACATTCATCAACGCACTTTCACAGCTGTATGCGGTTGATACAACAACGGATGTCATGTCTTCAATAGCAAATAAAAGTCCTTTTTTAATTGCATTATTTACGGTAGCATTTATACCTTGTATCTTTGAAGAATCGGTATATCGTGGTGTTATTTTTAATGAATACTCAAGACACAATAAATTAGGGGCTATTTTTCTTAGTGCCTTTTTGTTTGGGATTCTCCACGGAAATTTAAATCAGTTTACGTATGCCTTTGCAATGGGAATTGTATTTGCATTTGTGATCGAAGCAACTGATTCCATTGTATCAACTATGATTATACATTTTATAATCAATGGAAATTCTGTTTTACTACTATATTTATATCCAAAAATTCTAAACTATTTAGAACAATTGCATCAGAATGCAATGGCAAGTGGTGATAGTTCAATGGTAACCATGATTGAAAATGCGGTTGGTGGAAATAATTTTAATGTAGATGAAATCATGCAAAATGCATCTTCAGTTATGAGTGAATATACCCTATCAACGGTGATTGTTACGTATGGTTTTACAGCACTTGTTTGTGGTGTCTTAGCATTTTTCGTATACCGTACCATTGCAATGAATGCGAATCGCTGGGAAGATGTGAAATCTATGTTCCAAAAAGAACGTAGAGAGCGTGAAGAGCGTCTTTTTTCTAAGAAGAATTTCCCTTACTTTGTTCCACTTTATATTGCAATGGCGATTTGTATCATTAGTATGATACTAAATGAACTAATTGTCCGTGGAGTGATTAACCTTTATTAGAGAATAATAGATGGAACTGATTTTAAGAAAAATAAATCCTTTGAAGAGAAGGGATGAATATAATAGTTATATTCATTAGAAAGAAAACAACGATCTAGATTTGTATAAACAGATCTTATATAAGGATTGAACTGAAAAAAGCGGTGAATTAAAAGTAAGAATATTTTTAATTCACCGCTTTTCGTATGTATTTGTTTATCACCATTCTTAGAATCGATTGACTGAAGCTTTATGCTAAAGTTTAATATCTATTGATTGTCCTAATTCAGGGGTCACAGATTGTTCCATCATCTTAATCATTGCATCGCCTGCTTCTTCTACAGTATCCATACTCATTGATAAAACAGAAAGGTTTACAGATGACATAAGATTTGCTTGACTTAATCCCATAGATAATGCTGCAATATCCATTTTAATTCCTCCTTTATGTATTGTGAAAATCTTAATCTTACGCTTACTTGCATATTATGATGTTTCTTTGCTATAATAGAATTATCAGAAGTTGATGTTTCATTTACTGATAAAGGTAGAATACGTATCATAAAGCGTTCATTTTATTAATATCCTGTTTTTGATATTGTAGATACGAATCGTTATATGCTACAATTATTATAACAACTATATATGGAAATAACTATATATTTTAAAATTATTTTCTAGGTATTTAGGATGAGAGTATGTACTACAGATTGTGATGTGAAGATTGATGTACTTCATTAATGTTTCATATGATGAAAACTGTTTGAATCATACTTGGGTTGGAAGAAAATAAGATGAGAAAGGTCTGCCACAAAAGAGTTTAATAAAAAGCTCAATTCTTTCAACACACTGGCAGAGAAAAGGAAATTATTATGGATAAAAAAATACATGATTTGATGATTATTGGTTCAGGTCCTGCAGGACTTACAGCAAGTATTTATGCTGCGAGAGCGGAACTTGATACCATTGTAGTAGAAAAAGCACCAATGAGCGGTGGTCAAATAATTAATACTTATGAAGTTGATAATTATCCTGGTTTACCAGGTATCAACGGATTTGATTTAGGAATGAAGTTTAGAGAACATAGCGACCACCTAGGTGCTGTGCATGTGATTGGTGAGGTTAAAGAATTTGGTGTTGAAAATAACATTAAAAAGGTAGTGCTTGAAAATGGTGATGAGCACTATGCCAGAACAGCAATCTTAGCTACAGGCGCTGCTTATAGAAAACTTGATGTAAAAGGAGAAGCAGAGTTTTCTGGAATGGGAGTTTCCTATTGTGCAACTTGTGATGGTGCTTTCTTTAGAAACCGTACCGTTGCCGTTGTAGGTGGTGGTGATGTTGCTGTAGAAGATGCAATCTTCTTAGCAAGAATATGTAAAAAAGTATATGTAATTCATAGAAGAGATGAATTCCGTGCTGCCAAAACATTATCTACTAAATTAAATGAATATGAGAACGTAACAATTTTATGGAATCATGTTGTGGATGAAATTAAAGGAAATGAAAAGGTAGAGGGATTACTAATTCGTGATATCAAAGAAAATAAACAGTCTGAAATAGAAGTAGATGGCGTGTTTATTGCGGTAGGAACAATACCAAATTCACAACTATTTGTAGATACGGTTGCCACAGATAAACAAGGTTACATTATTGCAGATGAAATGTGTGAAACTAATGTGCCAGGAATATATGCTGCAGGGGATATACGTACCAAAGGATTAAGACAGGTAATTACAGCAGCATCGGATGGCGCCAATGCGATAACTTCAGTAGAACGATACCTTTATTCTGTGAGTGAATAAAAGAATAATATTATAAGGAAGAGGATACAATTGTGTAGACAGTGTATCGTCTTCCTTTTTTATTATAGGAATGTGCCTAATGAAGTTGGACTATTCTAAGGCAGGATGTATCAACATTGTACGTTCTTTCGTATTAAGTACGTTCAATTCTTAGGTTTAAAAATCTTCCACATACAAGATTCTTTAAAAATAAATATTATGACAATCTTATAAGTTATATGCACAATTGATCTTAATATGAATGAATTATTATAAAAATGAAGGCCTGTATGAAAATTACAGAGTTTGTGATTTTCCAAAAACAAGTAGAATAATGGTGGCTAATATTGACATATGGTGTTGATTCGTTCAGATAATTGGATTAATATATTAAATTAGTGAAAAATTTAGTGTTGCAAAATATGCTATTGACTTTGTATAACCTATACATAATGCACAAAATAGTGTTGATTAATAATAGTTTTCTATAAAAAGGAAAATAAATATCCCAAGATAGGGTAAAAGTTATCCACAGTGGAAAAGCCTTTTTTTCTAACGAAAAGAACTTATACACAGAGTTATCCACATTATCCACAGTTAATAAACATAATAGGGAGGTCAGAAAATCTTATAATTCTCCGAATGTTTGTTTTGTCATTTGTGATAAAAACACGAATTCGACTATATTTTTGAATAGAAGTACTTGACAAAACTATTGTCGGATAAAATGCAATCGCGACCTTGTAATTGTCATAATATTGTCGAATAAAAGTATAAATTAATGAAATAAATAATATTATAGAAGACTATGGAAGCTATGTGATACATATATTTGTAAATTTCGACAGCAAAATCTGATGTTAATAATACTTTATACCTATAAATGGGCGATACGAATTAAACGAATGGTGCATTTAATGCCGAAAATACTGCATTTATCGTATATTTGTAAAGACAATTACATATATTAATAAATACTTGCTGATAATTCGCTTTTGTGTTATAATTATGTTAGCAACACAAAGAAACACAGTGAAGCTAAATTCAGACGAGAAGGAGTTGGGCAATATGCGTTATATAATTAGCGGTAAAAATATTGATGTGACTGAAGGACTTAAAAGTGCGATTTATGAAAAAATCGGTAAATTGGAAAAATATTTTACCCCGGAGACGGAACTCCATATTACATTAAGTGTTGAGAAGGATAGACAGAAAATAGAAGTTACAATTCCTGTAAAAGGTAATATTATTCGAGCTGAGCAAGTAAGTAATGATATGTATATATCAATTGACATGGTTCAAGAAATTATTGAAAAGCAATTAAGAAAATATAAAACAAAATTAATCGATAGAAAACAAGCAGCAATAAACTTTAATCAAGCATTTATTGAGGATGACAATTTAGAAGATGAAAAGATTCAAATTAAACGTGTTAAAAAATTTGCAATGAAACCTATGGATGCAGAAGAAGCTTGTGTACAGATGGAGTTATTAGGACATAACTTTTTTGTATTCCGCGATGCAGATACCGATGAGGTAAATGTAGTGTATAAACGTAAGGGAAACACCTACGGACTCATTGAACCAGAATTTTAGAATAAAAAGACGAACAAAGGCTATTAAATATAATGAAATGGACTGATTCTTGTACACAATCTTATAATAAGTGTATAAGAATCAGTTTTTTGTTGTAAAACAAAGATTAGTAAAATTATGTTGAATAGTAGAATAGTAAATGTTACAATAGATAGGTATTAATATGCGAAAATATTCGTTTATATAGATTCATATAAAGCGATGAAGAGATGTTAGGAGTGAAAACGTCATGGGAATTTTTACAAAGATATTTGGTACTCATAGTGAAAGAGAATTAAAACTTATTTATCCTTTGGTTGATAAGATTGAAAATTTAGAACCTTCTATGGAGTCACTAACGGATGATGAGTTAAGAAATAAGACGGCTGAATTTAAAAAGCGCTTAAAGGATGGGGAAACCTTAGATGATCTTTTAGTAGAAGCATACGCCGTAGTTAGAGAATCCGCAAAAAGAACACTTGGGCAAAGAGCGTATCGTACACAGCTAATCGGTGGTATCATTCTTCATCAAGGAAGAATCTCCGAAATGCGTACAGGTGAAGGTAAAACATTAGTTTCGACATTTCCTGCATATCTTAACGCTTTGGAAGGTCAAGGTGTTCACATTGTAACAGTAAATGATTACTTAGCAAAACGTGATGCTGAGTGGATGGGACAAGTACATGAATTCCTTGGTCTAAAAGTTGGATGTATTCTTAATAGCATGGATAGTGAAGAAAGAAGAGCAGCATATGCTTGTGACATTACCTATGCAACAAATAATGAATTAGGCTTTGATTATCTACGTGATAACATGGTTATTTATAAAAAGAATTTAGTAATGCGTGATTTGCATTTTGCTATTATCGATGAGGTTGACTCTGTATTAATCGATGAGGCTAGAACACCTTTAATTATTTCAGGTCAGAGTGGCAAGTCTACTAGTTTATATCAGGCATGTGACATTTTAGCAAGACAGTTGACTCGTGGTGAGGGAACTGAACTTACAAAGATGGCAGCTCTTATGAAAGAGGAAGTTGAAGAAACTGGTGATTTTATTGTTAATGAAAAAGATAAAAACGTTACGTTGACTGCAGAAGGTGTGGAAAAGGTTGAGAGATTCTTTAAGATTGAAAACCTTGCAGATCCTGAAAATTTAGAAATTCAACATAATATTATCTTAGCGTTACGTGCACATAACTTAATGGCAAGAGATAAAGATTATGTTGTAAAAGACGATGAAGTATTAATCGTAGATGATTTTACAGGACGTATTATGCCAGGTAGAAGATATTCCGATGGTTTGCATCAAGCAATTGAAGCAAAAGAACATGTAATGGTTAAGAGAGAAAGTAAAACTCTTGCAACAATTACATTCCAGAACTTCTTTAACAAATACAAAAAGAAATGTGGTATGACTGGTACTGCTCTTACAGAAGAAAAAGAATTTAGAGAAATCTATGGTATGGACGTTGTTGAAGTACCAACGAACCGTCCAGTAGCACGTATTGACAAAGAAGATGCTGTTTATCGTACGAAGGCTGAGAAATTAAAAGCAGTTGTTGATGCAATCGCAAGTGCACATGCAGTTGGGCAGCCAGTGTTAGTTGGTACGATTACAATTGAAGCATCCGAAGAAATTAGTGCTCACTTAAAGAAGAGAAATATTCCTCATAAAGTCTTGAATGCTAAGTTCCACGAATTGGAAGCTGAAATCATTGCAGATGCAGGTCAAAAAGGTGCGGTTACAATCGCTACTAATATGGCTGGTCGTGGTACTGATATTAAGCTTGGTGAAGGTGTTCTTGAAGTTGGTGGTTTAAAAATCATTGGTACAGAACGTCACGAATCAAGACGTATTGATAATCAGTTACGTGGTCGTGCTGGTCGTCAAGGTGATCCAGGTGAATCTCAATTCTATATTTCACTTGAAGATGATTTAATGCGCTTATTCGGTTCCGAACGTTTAATGGCAATGTTTAAATCTATGGGTATGCCTGAAGGTGAACAAATTCAGCATAAGATGTTAAGCAGTGCAATTGAAAAAGCTCAGAAGAAGATTGAAGATAACAACTTTGGTATCCGTAAGAACTTACTAGAGTATGACCAAGTAAATAATGATCAAAGAGAGATTATTTACGCGGAAAGAAGAAAAGTTTTAGATGGCGAAAGCATGAGAGATGCTATCTTTAAGATGATTACTGATACAGTAGAAAACTGTGTGAATTCATGCATTAGCGATGATCAACCAGCAGAAGAATGGGATCTAGTAGAACTTAATAATATGCTTCTTCAAATCATACCACTTGAGCCAATTCAGTTAACAAGTGAACAGCTTAAGCATATGAAGAAGAACGAACTATTACAGCAGTTAAAAGAAGATGCAGTTAAATTCTATGAAGCAAAAGAAGCAGAATTCCCTGAAAAAGAAGCGTTAAGAGAGATCGAACGTGTTATTTTATTACGAGTAATCGATCGTAAGTGGATGGATCATATTGATGATATGGATCAGTTACGTCAAGGAATTAGCTTACAAGCATATGGACAAAAAGATCCATTAACAGAGTTTAAATTCATGGGATTTGATATGTTTGATGCTATGATTACTGCAATTGCAGAAGATACTGTAAAAGCATTAATGCACGTACGTATTGAGATTAAGGTAGAACGTGAAGAAGTTGCGAAAGTAACTGGAACAAACAAGGACGATTCCGTTGCGAAGGCTCCAGTTCGTAGAACAACAAAAAAAGTTCAGCCTAATGATCCTTGCACATGTGGTAGTGGTAAGAAGTATAAATACTGCTGTGGTAAAAACGCGTAAGAAATAATATATTAAGGGCCAAAATAGCCGATATATTTGAAAAGGCTAACCCTAATTTAATATATAGATTTATAATAAAGATTTATAATAAAGATTTATAATAAAATGAATGATTCGAATGTAAATTCCACGTTCGAGTCAATATTAGAAAGTTGAAAAATTTATAATTTTTCAACTTTCTGTTTCATAATTGATAGATAAGAGGTGAGATCGGTGGTTGAATTAGACCAATTTAAATATACACTTGGTACGTATGAAAAACCTCTAGTCGAAGTGAGGGATTCACTTTGACCTCGCAAATAAACAGCTGAGGATAGAGGAAATTGAAGGAATCATGGAGGAACCAAACTTCTGGGATTCTACAGAAAAATCGCAAGCGTATATGAAGGAATTAAAGAACTTAAAGGACGTTTTAGCTCATTATAACGGAATCAAACAACAGTTTGAAGATATAAAAACCTTACTTGAGATGGGCTATGAAGAGAATGATCCTTCCCTTATTCCTGAAATACAAGAAGAGTTAGATCATTTTATAGAAGAGTTCGAAGAATTACGATTGGATACCTTACTCTCTGGAGAGTATGATAAAGATAACGCAATTCTTACATTGCATGCAGGTGCAGGAGGAACAGAAAGCTGTGACTGGGCAAGTATGTTGGCTCGTATGTATCAAAGATGGGCAGATAAGAAAGGGTATTCTACGGAGATTCTTGACTTTTTAGATGGTGAAGAGGCTGGTTATAAGTCTATTACAATGCAAATTAGTGGATTGAATGCCTATGGTCATTTAAAATCAGAGCGTGGAGTACACCGATTGGTTCGTATCTCTCCATTCAATGCAGCAGGCAAAAGACAAACATCCTTTGTTTCCTGTGATGTTATGCCGGATATTGAAGATGATATTGATATTGAAATCAATGATGATGAGTTACGTATTGATACGTATCGTTCCAGTGGTGCAGGTGGTCAGCACGTAAATAAAACTTCGTCAGCAATTCGTATTACCCATTTACCAACTGGAATTGTAGTGCAATGTCAAAATGAACGTTCTCAGTTTCAAAATAAGGACAAAGCAATGCAAATGTTAAAAGCAAAATTATATCTAAAAAAACAAGAGGAAAATCAGGCCAAGGAATCTGGTATTCGTGGGGAAATAAAAGATATTAATTTTGGTAATCAGATACGTTCCTACGTTCTACAACCATACACCATGGTAAAGGATCATAGGATGAATGCTGAGGTTGCGAATGCGCTAAGTGTTCTTGATGGTAACATTGATCCATTTATCAATGCATATTTAAGGTGGATAAATACTTCAGATAATAATAACGAGTAAGGGTAGGAGGAGAAGTTATGGAAGGAACTAAGCAGGTGATTTTTAAATTAGGGGAAGAAGAGTATGGTTTTGATATTATGCTAGTTAATGCAATCGAAACATACACTGGTGTAGTACCTGTTCCTAATGCTCCAGAAAATATCTTGGGAATCTTGAACTTAAGAGGTGAGGTAATTCCTGTGTTTAGCCTCCGCGCTAAATTTGGATTATCAGAACAAGCAAGTGCTGAATCCCAACTAATTGTTACTAGAACGAAGAATATGCTCGTAGGATTTCAAGTAGATTCTGTTCGTGAAATTGTAGAAATTCAAGGAAAACAAATCAGTGAAGTGCCTGTGATTGTGAAAAGTGAAAAAACAGCTTATGCAAAAGCGGTAGCAAATATCAATGGAAGAATGGTTATTTTATTAGACCATGAAGGTATTTTAAACGCGGTAGAGCAACATTCAATCACAACTTTGGTAGAAAAGCAATTGGCATAGACGATTTGATATATTTTTGAAACCTCCTGGTAATTGCCTTTAAAGACTGGTACCAGGAGGTTTTTATTAGATATCTTACGCGAGTTACTTTTTTATATTTGGGGAAGACGCTGTAAGTGTAAAGTATTAAAGTTGAAATGCCTAAATTAAAAAAGGAACTACGTGTCAAAATGCGCTCCTCGTGAAGATAAATATATTGCTACGAAAACCCTTAAGCATGGAAGAAAACCCTTTGAACATTCTTTACTCAGGGGTTAAAAATAAAAACATAATTGAAAATAAGGATGGAGCAATCGAAAAATGGACGTTTGTTTCGTCCTTATTTTTCGATTTGGTAGTTAAGTTAAAATAAATCTTTACAAAGTATTTATAAAAATGATTTTGTAGTTGGTAGGTTGCATATGGCGCTAGTATAAATTATAGAAGTCGCATGGCATTAAAAAACGAATGGTATTTAAAAAAGGATGGCTGAAGAATGTGAGAATGATTAGGGTGGAGTGTTGGAAGAATGACTCCTCTAAAAAACAGAACAGACATTCGAAAACACGTTGAATATTATTTTTTAGTGTGTTATAATAATGAGATAGTGAATGGATTACGTGAAAATTGTGGATATTACAAATAGATTTTATAAGGATAGGGGGATAGACATGGATCATTTTAAATTAGTATCAGAATATGAACCAACAGGGGACCAGCCTGAGGCAATCGAACAACTTGTGAAAGGATTTGAAGAAGGCAATCAGTTTCAGACCTTACTTGGTGTTACTGGTTCAGGTAAGACCTTTACAATGGCGAATGTTATTCAAAAACTCAATCGTCCAACATTAGTAATTGCACATAATAAGACATTAGCAGCTCAGTTATACGGAGAATTTAAAGAATTTTTCCCGGAGAATGCGGTCGAATACTTTGTATCGTACTATGATTATTATCAACCGGAGGCTTACGTACCTTCGACAGATACTTATATAGAGAAAGACTCAGCAATTAATGAAGAAATTGATAAATTAAGGCACTCGGCTACGGCTGCGTTAACGGAACGAAGAGATGTAATTATTGTTGCCAGCGTTTCGTGTATTTATGGTTTGGGTAGCCCGATTGACTATCAAAACATGACGGTATCTCTACGTCCAGGAATGGTTCGTGAAAGAGATGAGGTTTTAAGAAAATTAATCGATATCCAGTATACAAGAAATGATATGGATTTTAAACGTGGTACCTTCCGTGTGCGTGGAGATGTAGTTGAAATTTTCCCAATCAATAGTTCCGATACGGCATACCGTGTGGAGTTTTTTGGTGATGAGATTGATCGTATTACTGAAATTGATGTTCTAACCGGCGAAATAAAGTACACATTGGAACATATGATCATCTTCCCAGCGTCTCATTATGTTGTAGCACCTGACAAGCTTGAGGCTGCTATTAAGAACATTGAGATTGAACTGGAAGAACGCATCAAATATTTTAAGAGTGAAGATAAGTTATTAGAGGCACAAAGAATTTCGGAACGAACGAATTTCGACATTGAAATGTTACGTGAAACAGGATTTTGTTCTGGTGTTGAAAACTACTCCATGCATCTAGCAGGATTGACTCCTGGTAGTACACCGCATACTTTGATTGATTACTTCCCAGATGATTTCTTAATTATCGTGGATGAGTCTCATATTACAATTCCACAGGTTCGAGGAATGTATGCAGGTGACCAGGCTAGAAAATCAACCCTTGTTGATTTTGGTTTTAGACTCCCATCTGCCAAGGATAACCGACCTCTTAATTTTGGTGAGTTTGAAAGTAAAATCAATCAGATGATGTTTGTATCTGCTACTCCGAATGTATATGAGGCTGAACACGAATTGCAAAGAGTTGAACAGATCATTCGTCCTACTGGTTTATTAGATCCAATCGTAGAGGTTCGTCCGGTTGCAGGACAGATTGATGATTTAATTGGTGAAGTAAATAAGGAAATTGCCAATAAGAATAAAGTATTGGTAACGACCTTAACAAAACGAATGGCAGAAGACTTGACTGATTATATGCGTGAGGTTGGTATCCGTGTAAAATACCTACACTCTGACATTGATACCTTAGAACGTTCAGAAATCATTCGGGATATGCGAATGGACGTGTTTGATGTATTGGTTGGTATCAACTTGCTAAGAGAGGGTCTTGATATTCCTGAAATTACATTGGTTGCAATATTGGATGCAGATAAAGAAGGCTTCTTACGTTCCGAGACTTCTTTGATTCAGACGATTGGCCGTGCAGCACGTAATTCAGAAGGACATGTTATTATGTATGCGGACAAGATTACCGATTCCATGCACAAGGCTTTACAAGAAACAAATCGAAGAAGACAGATTCAGGACGAATATAATAAAGCCCATGGAATAACACCTCAAACGATACAAAAGAAAGTTCGTGAGCTAATTACTATTTCAAAGAAAGTTGCGAAAGAACTTTATGATATGGGCAATAAGGATTTAGAGTCCATGAATCGAAAAGAGCTGGATGCATTAGCGAAGAAACTTACAAAAGAAATGCATACGGCAGCAGCAGAACTTAACTTTGAGCTTGCTGCAGAATTGCGTGATAAATTACTAGAGATTAAGAAACATATACAGGAATTGGATGGTTAAAGATTGTATTGCTTATTATATAGGATAAGTAAGAATTCTTAAATGGAAGGTATGGAAAAGTATCGAAATGAGGAAAGAGTTTTTAACTTGGAATTCTGAAGAACTATTGAATGATAAATAAGATATTATTTAAAAATTAAAACAATTTATTAAAACACTTGATAAAGCATTTTAATAAAGCAATTATTCAAGCGAGTTAGGAATTCTTAGCTTTAGGAGTTTCATAATTATCCCGATATGTTAGTTGTTATTAACTTTTATATTTCGTTAGTTTATAAAGTTTGTAAGATTTAAAAGTTTATTAGATAGATGAGGACAATAATATGGCTGATAAAAAGCACTATATTAAAATCAGAGGTGCAAAGGAACATAATTTAAAGAATATTAGTGTTGATATTCCAAGAGATGAGTTTGTTGTTTTGACTGGACTTAGTGGTTCTGGTAAGTCATCTCTTGCATTTGACACAATCTATGCAGAGGGTCAAAGAAGATATATGGAATCACTATCTTCTTATGCAAGGCAATTCTTAGGACAGATGGAAAAGCCGAATGTTGAGAGCATAGAAGGGTTATCCCCTGCAATTTCAATTGATCAGAAATCGACCAATCGAAATCCAAGATCTACCGTTGGAACAGTGACAGAAATCTATGATTATTATCGTTTGCTTTATGCTAGAATTGGTATTCCACATTGTCCAAGCTGTGGTAAAGAAATTAAAAAGCAAACAGTAGATCAGATGGTAGATGAGATTATGAAGCTACCAGAAGGCTCAAAAATCCAGTTACTTTCACCTGTGGTACGTGGTAGAAAAGGTGAACATGTTAAAATATTTGAACAGGCCAAGAAAAGTGGTTATGTTCGAGTTATGGTAGATGGACACCTATATGAGTTAAGTGAAGAAATTAAATTAGAAAAGAACAAAAAACATAACATAGAGATTATTATCGATCGTTTGGTTGTAAAGCCAGGCATTGAAAAGAGACTTTCGGATTCCATCGAGAGTGTTCTAAAACTAAGTGATGGCCTACTTATTGTGGATGTCATAGGAGGAGAGTCCCTAAACTTCTCCCAAAGTTTTTCTTGTCCAGATTGTGGAATTAGCTTAGAGGAGTTAGAACCTAGAACCTTCTCCTTTAACAACCCATTTGGCGCTTGTCCAGAGTGTCATGGTATTGGAATTAAGATGGAATTTGCAGAGGAGTTGTTGATTCCAGATCCATCCTTAAGTATTGCCGAAGGAGCGATTGCTGTACTTGGTTGGCAATCGGTGGTGGACAAATCAAGTTATACTCGTTGTACGATGGAAGCACTTGCAAATGAATATAAGTTTGATTTAAATACACCATACAAAGACCTACCAAAAGATATCCAACATATGATTATGCATGGAACCGATGGAAAGACCGTTAAGGTAACCTATCGTGGACAGCGTGGTGAGGGTGTGTATGATGTCGCGTTTGAAGGACTTATTAAGAACGTAGAAAGAAGATACCGTGAAACGGCATCGGATTCTACAAAACAAGAGTATGAAACATTCATGAATACAACTCCTTGTAAAGCTTGTGGCGGAAAACGTTTAAGAAAAGAAGCCTTAGCAGTAACCGTTGGAGATAAAAACATTTCTGATGTTACAGAACTATCCATTCGTGATTTGCAAGATTTTATGGATCAGTTAGAACTTAGCCCAATGCAAATGAAAATCGGTGATCTTGTATTAAAAGAAATTAAAGCAAGAATTGGATTTTTAGTGGATGTTGGTTTGGACTATCTAACCTTATCAAGAGCAACAGGAAGCTTATCGGGCGGTGAAGCGCAGCGTATTCGTTTGGCAACGCAAATCGGTTCTGGTTTGGTGGGTGTGGCTTATATCCTAGATGAGCCAAGTATCGGCCTTCATCAAAGGGATAATGATAAGTTGTTAAAGACATTAAAGCACTTAAAAGACTTAGGAAACACGTTAATTGTTGTAGAACATGATGAAGACACCATGTTCGCAGCAGATTATATTGTGGATATCGGGCCAGGTGCAGGAAGCCATGGTGGAGAAGTTATCGCTACTGGTACCGCCGAAGAGATTATGAAGGTAGAGGAATCCGTTACTGGTGCGTATTTGAGTGGACGTATTAAAATTCCGGTGCCAAAGGTAAGAAAAGAGCCAACTGGATTTTTAACAATCAAAGGGGCAAAGGAAAATAATCTTAAGAATGTAAATGTAGATATCCCCCTTGGAGTCTTGACTTGCATTACAGGGGTATCAGGTTCTGGTAAGAGTTCATTGATACGTGAAATCCTTTACAAACGCTTAGCTAGGGATTTAAATCGTGCAAGAGTTATCCCAGGAAAACATACCGAAATGATCGGCCTAGATCAACTAGATAAGGTAATTGATATCGATCAATCCCCAATTGGTAGAACACCTCGTTCCAATCCTGCAACTTATACTGGAGTATTTGATCAAATCAGAGACTTATTTGCTTCTACGCCAGATGCGAAAATGCGTGGCTATAACAAAGGCCGTTTTAGTTTTAATGTAAAAGGTGGTCGTTGTGAAGCTTGTAGCGGTGATGGTATTTTAAAGATTGAAATGAATTTCTTACCAGACATCTATGTACCTTGCGAAGTTTGTGGTGGTAAACGTTACAACCGCGATACGTTAGAAGTACGCTATAAAGGAAAGACAATTTATGATGTACTTGATATGACCGTAGAAGAGGCTGTTAAGTTCTTTGAAAATGTTCCATCCATAAAGCGTAAGATTGAAACCTTAAATGATGTTGGTTTGTCTTATTTAAAACTTGGGCACCCATCCACTTCGCTTTCTGGTGGTGAAGCACAAAGAATTAAGCTTGCAACCGAACTTAGCAAACGTAGTACCGGTAAAACAATCTATATCCTAGATGAGCCAACGACAGGACTTCACTTTGCGGATGTTCATAAGTTAATTGAGATTCTCCACCGCTTAGTAGAGGGTGGTAATAGCGTTGTGGTTATTGAGCATAATTTAGATGTGATAAAAACCGCAGACTATATCATAGACATTGGTCCGGAAGGCGGAGATAAGGGTGGTACCGTGGTTGCTACTGGTACGCCTGAGGAAGTTGCGAAGAATAAAAAATCTTATACTGGCCATTATGTGAAGAAGTATTTGGAAGAGTAGTAGCTCGAATAAATTGTATTCCATAACATGGAAATAAGTAGTAAGTATTCGCTTATAAGTAGTCGATGGGAAGTAAAAGAAGTTGTAAGAATTCAATTACTAAGCAGTCGATTGAGAAGTAAATGTAGTAGAAAGTAGTTCGCGTGCTAAAAGCGCAGTGCTATATAAATAATAAGTAATAGTTAAATGAGTTTTGAGACTGGTTAGGGTGTTTGTATCGACATCCTAACCAGTTATTATATCTGGAGAACTATATAAAATTTAGATTATATAGAGATGCGCAATTCAAAGAATTAAGTAAAATAAATAAAGTAAAACAAGAAACTATAAAAAGAAACTAAAACAAGAAACTAAAAACTAAAACAAATAAAGAGAAGGAGGAGATAGGATGAGTCATTTTTATGCTATGATGTCACGTATGAAGTATATTGAGCGCTGGTCTTTAATGCGAAATTCATATCCAGAAAACATCAGTGAACATTCCCTTGAGGTTGCCATAATAGCACATGCTCTGGCTGTAATTAGTAATAAGAGATTCCAGAACTCTTACAATGCAGACCGTGCTGCTTTGATTGGTTTATTTCACGATTCAACGGAAATTATAACAGGCGACATGCCGACACCAATCAAGTACTATAACAAAGACATTCAAGGAGCATTTAAAGAGATTGAAAAAAATGCTGCACATCAATTATTGTCTATGCTCCCAGAAGATATAAGAGAAGAATATGAAGCATTGTTCTTTTTAAATGAGGAGGAAGAGTATTTAGGACGTCTTGTAAAAGCTGCAGATAAACTTTCAGCTCTTATTAAGTGTATCGAAGAGAAAAAGGCTGGAAATTCAGAATTTGACAGTGCTAAAATCTCCATAGAAGCTACGCTGAATGGGATGGATTTACCAGAAGTTAAGGTGTTTATGAACGAGTTCCTTCCATCGTATTATAAGACCTTGGATGAACTGCAATAATTTATTGTAGCTATATTTGTTTGTTTGCCTTATTTATATAGTGCATTGTACTTGAATTGTATTGTACTAGAAGTGTTAAGTACTAGATTTTTTTATACTTGTGTTATATAGTACTCACAATTAAAAAGTGTTTCTGTATTATGTATAAAGTTATGTTGTTAAAGTAGTTTATTATTTAAAGGCACCCGCTAAGGGTATGCATGTCATGCTATCATAATCCTCACTTATGTGTCCGGGTGTCCGTGGGATGATATATTTCGCACATTCATTTTTATCTAATAAAAAAGCCTTCCAAGAATCATGATACAAATCCCTTGTAGTGACGTTATTCATAGAATCTTTTGTCACAGGGGAGGTATCCGATGGAAGGCTTTTCATATTTTATTTTAAAACTTAAATTCTAAGTTTATCAACTTATTCAATATTAGCAATTGTATTCTCTAACTCAACTAATTGTTCTGGAGTTGGAATATAGAGAAGTTTGATAGGATCTAATACGATTTCTAGTCCACATGCTTTTAGTTCATCGTTTACATAAGGAACGCCTTGACCTCCCCAACCGTAAGAACCGAAGGCAAAAGCTTTCTTATTCTTAGGAGCAAGACCTTTTAAGTAGCAAAGGAATGCTGCAACGTTTGGAAGCATTTGATTGTTGAGTGTGGAGGAACCAACTGCGATGTATTTCGCCTTCAATACTTCTGCCATGATATCAGACATTTCGTTTACTTTTAAGTCATAATACTTAACGGTAAGTCCTTTTCTTGCAAAACCTTCAGCAATTGAAAAAGCCATTTTCTCTGTGGAGTGCCACATGGAATCGTAAACAACAATAGCAACGTCGTCTGGTTCATCGTTTGAATAGTATTCGTACTGTTTTAAAATATCATCAATGTGACTTCTCCAGATAATACCGTGGCTAGGAGCAATCATATCCATATCTAATTCTTTTACAATGGCTAAAGCTTTTCTTGCTTGAGCCCCGTAAGGCATTAAAATATTAGCATAGTATTTTTGAGCTTCAAATATTGCAATGTTTAAATCTACTTCATCATCAAAACGCTTGCTTGTGCAATAATGCTGTCCAAAGGCGTCATTTGAGAATAAAATCTTTTCTTCAGGACAATATGTTACCATATTATCTGGCCAGTGTAGCATAGGTGTGCCAACAAACTGTAATGTACGTTTTCCAAGTGATAAAGTATCACCAGCTTTTACTGGTAAGAATTTAAAATCACTTCCATAGTGTGCTTGTAATCCCTTAAATCCATTTGGAGAAGAGGTTACAATTGTAGCATTAGGGGCAGCCTTAACAACGGCTGGTAATGCTCCAGAGTGGTCCATTTCAACGTGATTAGAAACAATGTAGTCGATGCGCGCAGGGTCAACAATATCAGAAATTCTTGCAAGTAGTTCATCAGCAAAAACATCTTTAACAGCATCGATTAGAGTAATTTTTTCATCAATTATAAGATATGCATTGTAAGTTACACCACGATTCGCGGAATAACCATGAAAACTACGTATGTTCCAATCTACAGCACCAACAGAATATACTCCTGGCTTAAGTTCAACTCGATTCATAAAAAAGTCCTCCAATCGTTATATCAAATCATTATTTATACCAAATAAATGTTGCTATAAAAAACTATTGAATTATAGGTATGTTTCGATTATTAACTTTGGGTTAATACAACCTATAAAATACACAAAAATCATATTATTTATTTTAGCATAGAATACTCAAAAGTCAATGTTTTCAAGGCCAAATAGGCTTTATTGAAAAAAATAGTCATTTAATTGCTTACAATTTAATTGTATAAAATGGTGAAATAACTCTGTAAAACTTGTAGCATTTTCAATTTTGCTTTTAAAATATGGCGATAAACACTGAAAAGTGTATAATACATTGATATATGATGCAATAAAATTATGCAAATAGTAAAAAATATTTTAGGACTAGAACATTGATATAAAATGTTGTAAAATACAAAATATGATTATTGGTTATAATAACTTTAATTATAAAGTTATAACGTAGGAGGAAACAATCGTGAATAAGGAAATGATAATTGTACTTGATTTTGGTGGACAGTATAATCAGCTCATTGCTAGACGTGTAAGAGAAAGCAATGTGTATTGTGAAGTGCATCCTTACAATATGAGTCTTGAAAAAATCAAGGAAATGAATCCAAAGGGTATCATTTTTACAGGTGGACCTGCAAGTGTTTATGCTGAAGATGCACCTCGTTGTGAGAAAGAAATTTTTGAACTTGGAATCCCTGTATTAGGTATTTGCTATGGTGCACAGCTAATGACTTATTTATTAGGTGGCGAAGTATCTCAGGCACCTGTTAGAGAATATGGTAAAACTGAAATCGAAGTAGAAACTACTTCCAAGTTATTTACAAACGTATCTAATAAAACAATTTGCTGGATGAGCCATACGGATTATATCTCTAGACCTGCAGATGGTTTCTCCATTATCGCACATTCTGACGCATGCCCAGTTGCTGCATTAGAAAATGTAGAGAAAAATCTTTATGCAGTTCAGTTCCATCCAGAAGTAGTTCATACACAAGAAGGAACTAAGATGTTAAGCAACTTCTTATATGAAGTATGTGGATGCGTTGGTGATTGGAAGATGGATTCTTTCGTAGATGAATCTATCAAAGCGCTTCGTGAAAAGATCGGTGACAAAAAAGTTCTATGTGCATTATCTGGTGGTGTAGATTCTTCTGTTGCAGCCGTTATGATTTCAAAGGCAGTTGGAAAACAGCTTACTTGTATCTTCGTTGATCACGGTTTATTACGTAAAAACGAAGGGGATGAAGTAGAGGAAGTCTTCACAACTCAATTTGACGTTAACTTTGTTCGTGTAAATGCTCAACAGAGATTCTATGATAGATTAGCTGGTGTTACTGAACCAGAACAAAAACGTAAAATCATTGGTGAAGAATTTATCCGTGTATTCGAAGAAGAAGCAAAGAAAATCGGAACCGTTGATTTCTTAGCACAGGGAACAATTTATCCAGACGTTATCGAAAGTGGTCTTGGTAAATCCGCTGTAATTAAGAGTCACCACAACGTAGGTGGTCTACCTGAGCACGTTGATTTTAAAGAAATCGTAGAACCACTTCGTGATTTATTTAAGGATGAAGTTCGTAAAGCTGGTTTAGAGCTTGGAATTCCTGAAAAGTTAGTATTTAGACAACCTTTCCCAGGACCAGGACTTGGTATCCGTATCATCGGTGAAGTTACTCCTGACCGTGTTAAAATCGTTCAAGAAGCGGATGCAATCTACCGTGAAGAAATTGCAAATGCTGGTCTTGACCGTAGCATTGGTCAGTACTTTGCAGCATTAACAAACATGCAGTCCGTTGGATGTATGGGTGATGAAAGAACTTACGATTATGCAATCGCACTTCGTGCTGTAACAACAACTGACTTCATGACTGCTGAATTTGCTGAACTTCCATGGGAAGTGCTTGGTAAAGTATCAAGCAGAATTGTAAATGAAGTTAAGGGTGTGAATCGAGTACTTTATGATTGTACTGGAAAGCCACCTGCTACGATTGAGTTTGAGTAATTTTTATGCTCTCATCGATAAGGGCTTATGCATATTAAAAACAATTTTGTATAAGTGTTGAAAACGAAATGGCAACATTTTTGCAATTTAAAGAATAATTTACTTCAATAACAGAAAAAACCTTACTGGTTTTCAGAGAGAAACTGAAAGTCGGTAAGGTTTTTTTGTGCCAGAGTATTCTGGAAATAGAAGTGAAGTGGAGAAATGGAACAAGGCAACTGGCGAGACAAGAGAAGCAACAGTATCCACCCCTTTTAGCGGCTTAATTTCGCTTACATATGACTTCGTTTCTGTTTAATACTTGTTCTTCTTTCTACTTTGCTTATAGTAGATTTACTTTGTCTATTTGTATAGATTAAAAGTATTGATGGAAAGAAGTATGATTGGATGGTATAATGAGGTAGAGAGACATGAAAAAGGTCGGAAATAATATATGCATGGTAGATAAAAATGGGATATAAATACGTTTGAAATACATTAAATAAATGAGGGGCTACATTATGATTAAAAAGGTTAGAGTATACAACGCGGGATTTGGAGATTGTTTTTTATTGTATGGAGAAAATTATAAATTGCTAGTGGATGCGGGTACAGCTACCATTAAAAATTCAAAAGATATAATTGATGATATAAATCTAGAAAACAAAAATGGAATATACGGAATGTTAACACATTTTCATGAGGATCATTACAAGTGGTTTGAAAAGCTAAAGTCGGATTCGTTCAATGTATTTTATTTGCCTGATTTTTTCTCAGATATAGAAATAAAGTTCCAGTTGTGTGCATTAACTTTTTTAAGTAAAAAGTCTAATATGTATAAATTTGCACATCAGCTACTTTTATTGATACCAAACTTATTAAAAAATAAAATAATTAAGAATAACGGAGAAGTCCATTTTGTAAAAGCATTTGATCTTATTGTTGATAATATTGAAATACTCTGGCCGCAGCGTAGTGGGAATCATGATATTGAAAAAATATTAGAGGGTATTGAAAATTTGATAAACGAAGAACAATTAAGAAGGATTAACGAAATTGTTGATTTGTATATTGAACTGTTAACAGATATGATTGTAGTGAATAACGTCCGATCTGTATCTATAATTAATTCTATTTTAAATATGATAAATCAACTCATAGAAAATAAAGATAGGGGAAATGTATTTTCTAAAAATGATGTAAAAAAGATCAAAGAAATACAGAATCATTATTCTATAGTATTTCATACTTCATATATTAACAAACGGAATATTTTGTTTTTAGGGGATATAAGTTGTAAAAACTTTAATAGTTATATTTGTCCGATAATCAATAAAACATATAAAATAATTAACAAAAGGGTTACGAGATTGATACAATTTCGGTTTTCGTGTTCAAGTCTGTAAATGGCTTATTATAAGGGTCTTGTGGCAAGTTGCTCAGAGATAGTTCTAGACTTTCAAGAGAAAAACATTGGGCTAAGTTATAATAATTACATCTTTCTAACTGCGTTTGCACAACCATATTAACGATATAAGTTTAATCGTTATAAGATTTAGTAATCGTTAGACAGTATCGCTCCTATAAAATTCATATTCATTGGATGAATTATGCCCAACTTAAATGATAAATTAAATTACGAACATAAAATATAAGTCAAAGGTGATTTTTTTGTGTAACAATCGTCTCATACCCGCATAGCGGGTGGGTTATATTTCGCACGCATTGCGTGATCAACAGTGTCAAGACCCATAACAAAACATCTGATTAAGATATAACTATTATACTTGATCAGATGTTTTATTATAGGCGTGTTTCATTTGACGCTTACCCTTAAATATAATTCACCCGACTTTAAATGAGTTGATAAATAAGGGCATGGTAGTAAGCGAATATTTTCGTAACGATAGTCCAAGTATTATGATAATCGTTACGATCGTATAACTCATTCCGCAATTCTCGTAACCCCCACATATATATGAGATATTTTATACCATGTAGCAAAATCTACCACACCGGTTTGGGGAAGATTAAATATTTGCTGGAAGATTCTTACCGCATCTGCGGTTTGTGGTCCATACTGTCCATCCACAGCTATTTTAGGAATCGCTACATAAGTATCTGAAATACGGTTTAGCTGTTCTTGAATCATCCGTACACTGACTCCGGTGGAACCTATTGTCAGATTTACTCCCGGCCAGGAAGCTGGAACACCAGATACTTGAGGTGCTGTGTTAATAAACATGGAATCTCCATAAAAATGTTGCAGTATCTGGATTGCATTCAGACCATTCTCTCCCAATTCCTTAGATCCCCATTGGGTCATCCAGTTCGGACACTGTACTCTATAACCATCACAGTATTGGGTTAATATGGGTTGTTTAACATTAGGTCTGGATAAATAATTGGTGAATATCTGGTCCACCGCTAGGCCGATATTACTGTAAATATTCCTGCCCGGAATCCATTTGTGATCAAAGGCCGTGGATGAGGTTATGGTAAAATTATATCCCTGATTACGATACCATTCCGTAAAAACTCGGTTTAGGGTAAAGGACTGGATAGCAAGAATATTTGCCATAATGGTTGATTCCGGCCATGTGGCATAGATTTCGCTAGAAGCTACATTTTTAATATAATCACGGTACCGTACATAGTGATTCTGTGCAGCAGTATCAGTAGGAGGACCGTCGTGGACTACGATATATTCTGGTATCACTACATTTTGTAATACAATTTCACCGGTTTCACCTATAGCTTTAATCTCTTCTTCTTCTATTTTTGGTGGGTAATCGCCATATAAAGTATGAGGTGGTATTACATATAATTCACCTCCAGTAGGAATTTCTGCAGGGGTTAGGGTTAATTCCTGCAGAGCTGTTACAAGGGTGAGTATTTCAACATTCGATACGGTAACCGGTTCAAAGTCCGGTGCGCTTACCCTAAGGTTAAATTCTGAATAAGGTTGTGTGGCTGGAGCTGGGTTCAGACTATAATCAATTGGGGGTGCCGGTAATTCAATTTCTTGTGTGAGCCCGTTAAAATCGGTAGTAAGCTCTTCTATAATTACCTCCGGCTCTGCCGAAGAGGAAATTTGGACGATTGCACTATCAATTGGTGCCAGTCCTCTGGTTGTGCAGCGAACCTGTAACCTCCCGAAGGTCTGTGTTCCCATTTCAGCTGGATAAACACGAATTTTATTATATAAATTTCGATTAATATTATTTTTTTTCATCATTCTTTATCCCTCCTTTTATTAATATTAAATCGGTTCAAATCCAAAATAATTTAAGATACCGATATATATTGCATAAGCAATCAGCCATTGATTATCTCTAAGAATAGCGGCATCATGTTCATTCGTAAGATATCCCATTTCTATCAGTAAGGAAGGCATATTAGTTCTGCGCAAAACATATAAGGATTGATTTATACGGATACCATTATTCTTTAAGGCTGTAAATTGGACAATAGCATCCATGATATGCTGTGCTAGCCAATGTGCTTGAGTGTTGTATTGGTATATATAGATCTCAGCTCCATTAATTGCAGGATTTACATTTGCATTAGCATGGATACTGATAAAATAATCAGCAGGCCATTCATTCGCCATTCTAACCCTTTCAGCCAGGCTGGTTGCATTTGTAGTTCCTAAAACCGTAGTAGGCGTAGGTCTTGATAACAAAACGGAAAATCTTCGGTCAGCTCCTAATAAATTGGCAAGATAGATTCCAACCTGATAAGTAATATCTTCTTCTATTAACCCAAGACCTCTGGCACCAGTATTGTGGTAACCAGTCGGATTGTGTCCTTGATCTAAAAATATTTTAATAGCCATGAAATACTTATACTTCCTATTCTATAAAACTGTTATTATATTGTATTCAAGTTCATGTTAAATGTTGTTATTAAGGCTAAAAAAATTCCTTCATAGATTGTTATAGTCATTATTTCAAATGCACTAAGGCTACCCCATATGTTATTAGTGCCGTGTTAGGCGCATATTACCTTATAAAGTTAAAACGTATCAAATACATTTTCCAAGCTAAATTGTTCTGCAAATTAAGCAATCTGAATACATGTTAGATTAATTAATTATATTAATGATAAGTAATAATGAGATTGATTTAATTCTATTTATATGGACTTGTGTCTACGCTATTGACGCAAGTCCACTTGAACTTGGGTTGATAACATATAATGCGTATGCATTATTTCTTCAATATGAATATTTTCAAGGTTGTATAAAAAGATATTCGAGACACGAGTAATGTACCTCATGAGACGATAGACGCATACGCTGAGACTATAGAACTGCTTTTTGTCTTGCGAGACAAGGGAACTACTGTTTTTAAGATAGGTTGAGACTAGAGAACTGTTATCATTAGACTAATCACTTATTATTCTTTATATACTTCCTTCCGTTTAATTGAAAGGCATCATGGCTTTTGATTTGCTCGATGGCAACTTTTAAGTTCCGAGCGTCTCTGTGCCTATGATATTGATTATAGCTGTTGTGCTTATGATATACTTTGAAATTTCTAAAGGTTGGGTATTCCGCAACATGAATACCCCAGAAGTGCTTTGTATTCTTTGACTGCAAATAGACGGCAAAGCATCCCATCTGCATTACATTAAAATAATGGAAGTCAATAGTTTTTAATTCAGTGTTTGTGTCAAGTGTTTATTGGCAATTTCTCATTCAGTTTTTCGAAGTACCTTTTTTTATTCTGTTTTCATATATAGAGAAGAGTTCCAACAGTGTGTATGCAAAGGAGCTGAATCCAAACCAAGCACAAGAGGAACTCTTTATACTTAGTTTATCCAATATGCACCTGAAAATCAACATATTTTTACATCAGTTTTATGGGGTTACCTAATACACCAATGTGTTTTCATTGATGTCCGTTTATGCAAATGCTTTCATGAATGCTTTCCTAGATGCCGTTTGCTTTGCATCTAATAGCGGCATATGATGTGATATCACATCAACATATCGATTTCCTTTTCCATCCCTCTTTGGAGCCTTCGCTGCACTTAATATGGGATGATTTCCTCCATCTGCATTGCAAATATCAGACCATCCGTATATCGTTCTATTGTTTCATACAGCTGTTTGTTTTCCTTGCTAGATAATAATTTTCCCATGTGATTAGCCCCACTCGTTGACCATCTCATCCTACGCCCCTTCATACGCATCGTTATCGTTGTACAGTTCTGATTCTCCTGCACTCCCATGTTCTTATAAACAATGCCTTCTTTGGGCTCTGGTAGCACGATTCCACGGCTTTTGTAGGGTATTAATCCTTCTCTGTTATTATTTAAATATTCGTATAATTTCAATGCATTGCTACTCTGTTAATCATTTTTATCTTCACTTGATACGCTGTCGGCATACATTTTTATATATTCAAACATTTCATCTATTTTTTCTGACTCAAATAATTCCGTGATATCTTTCTGGGCTTTCTTACTTCTAATTTTTCTACGAATATCTTGATGAATATGAAAGCGATCAAGCTGGAACAGGGTTTCCGGTTCATAAGGATCTTTAATCCAACTACCACCATCACCATTTAGTATTCTGTACTCTATCTCATCTGCATTATATTTGTTTCGAAGGAGCGCTTCTCATTTTTCATGAAATTTCGAAGCCTTTTCCATACCTGCGCAAACGGTCTTTTTACTCAATCTGCTATTCTTTTTTTCATCCTTCTCCCAGCCCTCATACATTACAGCAACCTTCATTTCCTGTTTTGGCATTCTCTTGTGGTCTTTTCCCTGCATTCTCAGCCAAACTCCGTCCATTTCTTCAAACAATACCTTGATATTTTCTGTTCCCTTGGTCTTATCTGCATTCATTTCACTGACCAATACTTCCTCTTCGTGTGAAATACGTTCCCCTAAGTGCTGAATCAGGTTCCACACACCTCCAGAGCTGATTGTCTGTCCGCATGTACTGCTAATGATTTCTGCTGTTACCCTATAAGGATTTTCCGTAACGGATGCAGCTATCTTTTCGGCAAGGTTTGTAGATATCATTCCTATTTTATCCATAGCAAGTGCTTTATCTAATAGATATACCCACATGGTTCTTCCTTCATCGTCCTTACTTTTATATACATTTCTGTGGTATTCCACTTCACCATAGACTGTCTTGATGCTAGTTTTCCTTGTTCCCTTGCATCGAAGATTTTTCTTATTTCTGCTTTCTTTTAGCTCATCATCATATCGTTCGAGTATAGTCTGAGTAATTTCTCTGCCTAGTTCACAGATATAATTAAAAATATTTTGCTCTAACTTCTTGAATGAAATCAACTTTTCATCTACAATTGTATTCATCATACAGCCCTCTTTCGTGTTTCTTTCGCAATTAACACTTTAAAGAAAAACTGTATGATTGAGAAGTAGGGATTTTCTTTGCTTCCTATTTTTCTATTCCTTTTGCCAATAATAATTATACTCTAACTTTATGAAGAAAAGGAGTATTTCGCTTTATTACATGTAGCGGAAGGTATTATCCAGACACAGAGCCCCATATCCCAGAGTCCTGTTAGGATAGATTCTCTCAATCCGCAAAGGTCTGGCTCCATTAATCAGATATGCCCTGAGCTTCTCACCGTACAAATAAGGATCATTTCCCCGCACAATGCCCCATTCCATTAATAAAGCTGCACTGCCGGTGACAAACGGAGTCGCCATAGAAGTTCCCGAACGAATCGTATAGCCTCCTCCCGGGGAAGCAGAATTGATATTTACTCCCGGTGCCACAAGATCCGGCTTAACCCGGTTATTTCTGGTATAGCCCCTTCCCGAAAATGGTGCATAGCTGTCCATATAGACGTTGTAAGCTCCTACGGTGATGGCTCTTTCAGCGGTAGAGGGTATCGTCAGGGTGGTATATTCCGAGGAAAGCAGAAAGCGAGTAGCGGGGTTTTTTACACTTCCTGACGGAAGCCAGATATCATAATTGCCTTCCACGATCCGGTTTGGTACCAGTTCAATACGCCAAATACCGGAATTAATATAACGGTTTGTCGGAATCAACTCAACATAGATCTCCTGTTGGGGATTATAGGGTGTGGGATCCCCATAGTAGAGAAATATTTCTGTCTGAGCCACCGTAAACTGCTGCGTACCTAAAATCCTTGGGATTGGTCCGACACGGGTTCCGTTCGGGGCAGTTATAATAATATCAAAATGATCAAAATAATTTTTCCATATTTGAAAATTCAGTGCAAACTCATACTCGCTGACGGCAATTTCAATCACCTCGTTTCTTCCCATTTGCAGAACTCCCTGGGCGTGATTTCCGTCAGCACCTTCATTTCCCGTTCCTATAATTATGTTATTTTTCCAGATATTCGCCGCATCATTGATAAAAGTCTCCAGCAATGACAGTCCCGTATGGGAGCCGTAATTATTACCAAAGCTGATGTTAATCGCAACGGGGTTTCCTTCAATAACTGCCGTTCGAATCGCAAAATCAATTCCCTGCATCAGCTGAGTCGTTCTTGGAAAGGAATCACCCATGGATGTACCAAGCTTTACCACAATCAGCTCACTTTGGGAAGCAACTCCGCGATACCGCCCGTTGCTTGCCCTTCCGTTGCCGGCAGCAATACCGGCCACATGAGTGCCATGGCCTGACAAATCCGTGCTTGGAACCAGCTCCAATCTCTCGGGCATGGGTGTATTCAAAGCTTCATTAATTTGCTCTCTGGTATAAAGAGTTCCAATGTCAAACCCTTCCGGCGGTGCTCCCGGTATGGTCTGATCCCATAATGCCAATATCCTCGTGGTTCCGTCTTCATTCCGGAAATCCGGGTGGGAATAATCAATTCCCGAATCAATAACAGCTACCAGTACGCCCTCACCAAACAGATTGTAAATACCTGTCTGAAGCGGGTTAATACAAGAAGCAGTCCTTCCTTCGTTTACTTCATAAAAAAGTCTCTTTGGTTTTTCGACAAACTCAACTTCTCCATAATCCGTAAGCCGGTCAATCAAATATTCCGGTATCGTCAGGATTGCATACCCTCTCACCAGTTCAACAGCAGATATATCCAGTTCCTCCCGGATCCGGTCAAGGCTTCCGCTGTATTTTACAATCAATTCCCATGTGTTCGTATTCGGAGAATATCCTACGTTCAGATTTAATGTTTTCGCTCTATCCGCTTCGGGAATATCAAGTGCAAGGTTTAACTCATTTTCCAGTTTACCATTCGGCATGGCTTAACTCCCAGGCTATCTTTGTTAGTTCATTATATGCAGACATGGAACTGAAAATGCAGTCTTGCGAAAGGTACTTACCACTCCTACGCTTTCTTATAACAGATGATAATACAGCACAATGTCTTCATAATTACCGTCCTTTAACAGAAACCCCCCGGGTACTTCACAAATCCCAGCTTTTCATACAAATGATGCGCACTGAGATTTGATTTAACTACCGCATTAAACTGAAGAATTCGAAATCCCAGCTCATGTCCCTTATTAAGACAATGTCTGACTAACTGCTCACCGACATGCAATCCCCGTGCAGAGGATTTCACTGCATAACTGGCATTGCTGATATGGCCGCAGCGGCCTATATTATTAGGGTGAAGGATGTATAAGTCGACGATTTCCGTCCCCCATTGTGCAACAGCGGAAAAACTCTGGCAGGCAAAAAACTCTTTTGCCTCCTCCAGGGTCAGCGATTCCATCTGCGGAAAAGCTATCCCGTCCTCCACTACCTCATTCCATATTTCCATCATAGATATCAGATCGTTTTCATTGTATTCCCTTATCGTTAAATTCATAATCAAATCACACCTTTACTTTCGTATCTTATTTTTCAAAAAGAAGGTTCCTCTGCTTTTTCTTCGAAAAACATATGCTTTATATATAGATCATTAAAATCTGTCTCATTGGATAAGCTGATTTCGCCGGATACGCCAAGTATATGATCCACTCTGGCAGAAGCGCTTTCCCCTGCCAGATACTTTACAGCTCCTCCTAATGCGCTGTTTCCAACAGCTTTGATTTTACCGGAAAGTTCTTTGGGCAGCAAACCCACACCAAAGGCCTTCTCCAAATTCATTTGATAGCCGAAGCCCCCCGCCAGATATACGGTATCGATCTCATCAAAAGTAATCCCATGACAGCGGACCAGCGTCTCTATTCCGGCACGGATTGCCGCTTTTGCCATTTGAAATTCCCGCATATCCTTTTGGGTAAACAGGATTTCTCTGCCCTGGGGATCGGCAGCAACTGGATACCCCTGTTCAAAATATTCCTCACAGAGCAGCCCCGTGGCATCGGATAGTTTTGACTGAAGCAGTTCAAAAACCAGTGCTACCACTCCGGTCCCGCAGATACCGATGGGCGGCTGATCTGCGATGGTCTGAAGCCGGTTCCCCTCCTTATTAATTTCAATATCACAGATGGCACCTGCAATGCTTCCGACACCGCAGGAAATATTACCACCCTCAAAAGCAGGTCCGGCTGCAGCGGAGGAAACTAAAATCCGGTCTTTATTGCCCACGGCCATCTCACCATTCGTGCCTAGATCAACTAACAGACAAGGATTTTTCGCCTGATCAAAATCACAGGCCAGCAGACCGGCTACAATATCCCCTCCTACATATGCTGGGATGCCGGGAAGGATGGTTACCGGAATACTCTGGTAATCACTTCCCATGACTTCTTCATAAGGAAGCGTCAGCGTACTGATATTGACCGGCGTAAAAGGATAACTGCCCAGCCCCTGACAGGAATATCCCAGCAACAAATGGCCCATGGTGGTATTCCCGGCAATTACGATCCTTTTCAATCTGTTTTTCGGAATCTCGGCCTCATGAAGGATACGCCGGATCAGCTCCAGAAGATCCTCCTGAATACTTATTCTCAGAAGCTCCCGCTTTCCGTCATTGGACGCCTTTATTCTTGATACAACATCCGTTCCATAAGCTCTTTGTCGATTGATTGCAGAGTCTGTCAACCGGATTTTTTTACTTTCAAGACCAACCAGACTGGCGGCAATGGTGGTGGTACCGATGTCAACTGCGACTGCATAATCCTCATCCGCCTTACCGTAACCGATGCTTTCCTGCCGGTGCTCCGTGATAATTTTAAAATAGTCTCCCTGCCCGAAACCAGCCGGATGATGCAATCCTTTTTGGGATAGGCTTTACAGGCCAGCCGGTATCCCTGCTCCAGCTCCTGCTCCGTTAGTTTATTCCGATCAAACGAGGTTATTTCAAGCTCTCCCTCCAGAAGCTGAAGCTTACACTTTCCGCAGGTTCCTCTGCCCGCGCAGTCTGCACTGAGATAAATGCCTTGTCCAATCATCGCATCCAACAAACTCGTCTATTCGGTATAATTAATCAGAATCGGTTCTCCTCTTCCCGTGATAGTAATCCGGCTCATCCGTTTCCTCCTGTCACTCAGTCATGTATTTATCCTGGTAAAACTCTTAATTCCTGTTGCTATCATACTTCAATTGTCTTCCTGTTTCAATAGTTATTCCTTTACTACTTTTGTCGTAGCTTTAATCACTCTTGTTATCCATCTATTAAGGATGAACAACAAAAAATGATTCTACAACATGTTAAATATTGACAAGCCGATTCCCCAGTGATACCATGAAAGCATAATAGCTTACAGAATTTTACGAATAGGGGATTAAGTACATGGCAGACCGTTTTTTGACGGACGAAGAGTGCGCTTCGTTCGGAGAGTACGTTAAAGCACGCAGGGAAGTGCGTGGAAAGTCCATTCGTGGGCTTGCTCAGGAACTGTTCCTGACACCAGCATATCTGAGTGACATTGAGAAAGGAAACCGATATGCGCTGGAAAAATATCTTGACAGGATGGCTGAGGTACTGTGTATCAAGGGGGATGACCTCTACACTTTTTATGATTTGGCGGGTAAAAGTAGGAATAATCATTACCCGGATCTGGCAGAGTATATCGGGAAGACGGAGATTGTACAGGAAGCTTTAAGACGTGCCCGTGACCTCAACATCTCCATTTCACAGTGGCAGAACTTCATTGACGAAATTAGTGGTACGAAGAAAATACAGGAGTAGGCTATGATGAGGCAATCAGTGTGTTTACCTATGTTGATGGTCATTATGTCAGACCGCACTGTTTTAAGAGTGGATATATTCGGAAAGACCAGACATTTTCCATCAGTATAAAGGATACATTAGTTGAAAGTACGCTCAAATCAGAATTTAAGAAGGAACTGGAAAGAGGAAATTTTTTGCCTGTAGACTCACATTTTTGCTTTAAACACCCTAATTACATACCAATAGAGAAGAAGGTCAGACTGTTTTAACAGATTATGCCTGATTCCATAGGGATGAATGTTGCCAAGTCTTCAATTTGAAGATTCAATCTCTGTACAAATATGGAGAGGGGTTTTGCAGGATGTGTTCTATTTAGGAATGCTGCTTCAAATATAGTTTTTGAAGCCCATTACTCATCTGACATTAAGGATAAGCCAAACCAAGCAAATATGATAAAGCAATATAATACAGAGTTACTGAATGTGGCTAGAATGCTACCAGTGACGCTTTCAGGGACACTGAATGCTTTAATCGATTGGTCTGGGATGACTGAGGAGGAACTGGCAGGTGCAGCAAGCATTAGTGAGAAAACGATTCAAAGATTAAGAAATGCAGAGCCAGACAATGTTACAATAGAAACAGTGGTACAACTGTCGATTGGTATGCAGTTACCACCTGTATTAAGTACTTGTTTGTTAAAGGCATCGGGTAAATCTTTTATGATGACAGAGCAACACATCATGTATCAATTCCTGTTGAATACCTGTTACACAAAATCTATTCATGAGTGTAATGATATGCTGGAAGCACAGAATTTAAAGCAACTTGGACGGCAGAATAGAATAACATAATAAAATTTATTGTTGTGGTCGGACATGCCATGTCTGTCTGTATTCGTTATTCAAGAACAATAGCAATCAATAAAAAAGAGTCATGAAAATAAGCAAAAAGCTTTTTTTCATGGCTCTTTTTTTATTGCTGTGTCAGCAAAAATAGGACATCCCATGTCCGAGCAATTTTAGCTGGCACACTTTAAAATTAGAGCATAAATAAAAATTCATATAGACCTGACAGAGCGCTGGAAAGGTGGATATGACCATATTGTTTTGAAGTAGCTGTCATTATGACAGTTATGGAAAAGCAGTTGGAAGTACCCTTTATTTCCTGCGCTCTTTTTCTAATGCCTAGTCTTGGGATGCTTCTATCCATGGTCAAACGGTATCTGCTTTACCCCAGTCTCACTCGGTCGGAAGGAGAGACAATCTATGAAAAAAGAAACCCAGGAAATCAGAGTAAATGGAGCAGAAGAGGAGCAGGTACAAATCCCAATAATCATCGATAGGGATTCAATCGAAGAATATGGGATGATTGCAGGTGTTAAGAAATCTCAGATCAGAAAATGGAGAATTGGTAACAGATTAGTGGATGTGGTGTTGGTTCCAGGAACTAAGGCACAGTACGATGCCGTGATGAGTTCCTATTCAGCGGAGCTTAAAGCAGAGGATCGTGACAAACGCTGCGAGGTAAGCAATGGAAAAGGAAAACTGATTCGCTGCCCAGAAAGTAACAAATGTAGTCAGTGTCCATATTCTACTTCATTGGATAAGAAGAATTTTGGCACATTAACCTTCAGTTGCCTGGCAGCAGAAAATGAAGATGAGGAAGAGACGGATTTCGAAGCGGTAGCACCAGCGGCATATGGATCAGCAGATATCTATTTAGGTATGCTGAATGAATTGATCAGTCGTGTACAAGAAATTGATCCGAATTATGGTCGAATTCTTCAGCTATTATCGGATGGGTTCAGCCATAGGGAAATCGCAGATGAAATTGGAATGGGAAAGAGTACGGTTACGGATAAAGTAGCAAGGGTTAAAGCAATTGTAGTGGATTTATTGGATAACATGATTTCATAGAGAAATGGTAGCAGCACTTGTACTAAAGATGTGTTGCTACCATTTTTGGTTAATCTTTTCTATAAAACATGGTCTCATAGCCATCGGCTCTTAACAGCAGACCATTTATCCACGGAGGTGTCCTTCCCATCTGTTCACAGATAATATCTAAGGATTCGTACATAGGACATTCGATGATTAATTCGTCATGGACATGACCGCAGATGAGTCTGTCGCTAAGTGTTTGCATAGCATAACTAAGGATATCCCTTGAGATGGCCTGCACGATATTTTCCACAAATTTAGCACCATAGGATTCGATGCGCTCCCATTTTTTTGTTGCTCCGATGCCTTCGTAGGTCACGGCTTCTCCTCCGAACCGGTTTGTGCCAATCTTAGGCTTAACATAAGTCAGCTTTCTGCCAGATGGAAGTTTGATGAAGAGCATACCGCTTTGATAAATAAAATAGATATCATGGGTTTCGGTAGTCGTTTTCTGCATAACTGAAGTTTTAACAGCAGCATCTACATCCCACCAAAGCTGTACGATATTGGGATTTGAAGATCTCCATGCATCAACCAGGGGCTGTAATTCATCTTCGGAAATCCCCATATCTAAGGCGCCCATGCTTTTAAGAGCACCACACGAACCACCGTAGCCAAGTGCAAGTTCGGCTATTTTGCCTTTCTGGCGAAGGTGACTGTTTTGACCATGCTTTTCAACCAGAACACCAAACATTGCAGTTGCACTGGCACAATAAATATCTTCATTATTTGCAAATACTTTATTCCTCCACGACTCCTGTGCCAAATATGAGAGCACCCTTGCTTCAATTGCACTAAAATCTACTACAACAAACTTATATCCAGTCTTTGGGATGAATGCGGTACGGATAAGTTCTGATAATACTTCAGGTACGGAATGATAAAGCATTTCTAATGCATCATAGTTACCACACTTTACAAGGCTACGTGCTTGCTCCAAATCAGGCATATGGTTTTGAGGAAGGTTTTGTAATTGAATGATACGCCCTGCCCACCTTCCACTTCGATTAGCTCCATAGAACTGAAACATTCCTCTTGCCCGGCTGTCAGCACATATGGCATTCTGCATGGCTTGATATTTCTTTATACTCGATTTGGCAAGCTGTTGACGAAGAGTAAGGACATCAGCTAGTTCCGGTGGAGCATCTTTTAGCATTTCTGCCACAGCCTTTTTACCAAGGGTATCAGTTTCCAGTCCATTATAAGATAGCCATTGTTTCATCTGTAACACAGAATTCGGATTATCCAGATTTGTGAGCTTCTTTAGTTCCTTCGAGAGTTCTTCCTTGGAACGCTCATCCATCTTAATTGCCTGTTCTACAATATCGGTATCGATGGCAATTCCTCGGTCATTTATCTTTTGATCTAAATGATATTCTTTCCAAATAAACTCTGGAACAGGAAAATTAGCTAGCTTTTTCTGAATGGACATTTCAACTGTAACATCCTTGCGGTTGTAGGAGATGAATGTATTCCATTTATTTTCGTCATGGAAAGGAAGATTTCTAGTCCGACCACCGTTTGATTTTGTAGGCTTACATGGAACACAAAAATAGCGGATGAGGTCTTTTCCTTCTTTCATTTTCTGTTCATCCAATCCAAGCACTGATCCCACACCTTCAAGGGATAATGGTAATCCAAGATATGCCGACCATACCATAGAGCATCTCCACGAGGAAGGATCTAAGTAGTTACCAACCGTGTCATCACTGGTACTGTAGCTAATAAAGTATTCAGGGTAATTTCTTCTAAGCCATTCAGACAAACAGATACGTTCAAAAGCAGCATTAAATGCCCACTTGGTCACTGATTTGTCTGATAGAGCAATGATTACCTCTGTAGGAACTTTCTCATTATTTGCTAGATCGATAACGACAACCTCGCCACCATTGATGGAGTACGCAAAGAGAAGTATTTCAAAGTTGGGCGATTCTGCATATTTGTACATACCACATTTCTTTAAATCTACATCAGAATATGTTTCGATATCGCAACTCATATATTTTATTTCAGCCATCCAAAGCTCCTCCTTTAATGTAAAAGGCGGCAGCATAGCCACCGCCCAAGTCAGAGATTAATGGGTTACTTCTATGAAAGAAAATCATCATCGTCATCTGTAGAGAAATCATCCTCTGCACGAGATTTGCCGCCCAAAGGTTCTCCGTCTGAAATCTTCTGAAGGTTATTTAAACCACATGCAATTCCGCGATTTCCATTTGAATTGAAGGCGTATAAGTTGATGGAGGCTCTGCCATATACTCCTGAATAAACTTCAGAACGGTCAAGGACTGGATTGCAATCTGCATCAACAATTGGAAGCGTGGTTATAGGAGGACAGGACGGATTGCTTTATCCGACTGCTTATGATTGTCATTTGGTTACTCTTTGTCGTCAATCGGATACAAGTGAAAAAGAACTAGACTTATATATATCAAACGATGAAGTGAACTTTACCAGAATATCACGCAGCACTCCTATTGGTGCTGATAGTTCAAACGCTGGGTTGCATATTGATATTCAACTGCGTCAAAGTCGAGTGCCTTCTGGTTATGGGTTGTATATCAGTATGGGAAGTGATGGCACATCGGCTAGTGCGTACTGTGATCTGAAATTTACTTATCATCTGTACCCAGTAACTTTACCAGCCAATTAAAAATTATGAGGTGATAATATTGAATTTGCATAAATTGATACTTACGAAAAATGCCTGTTATAAAGCAGGTAAAACCATAACACCAAAAGGTATTATGGTTCACTCCACTGGAGCGAGTAATCCCTGGCTTAAACGTTATGTTGGCCCTGATGATGGACTCCTTGGTAAGAACCAATACAATAACCACTGGAATCAGGATAAACCAGGTGGAAAGCAAGTATGCGTTCATTCCTTTATTGGCAAGCTGGCAGATGACTCTATAGCTACCTATCAAACGTTACCTTGGAACTATCGTGGGTGGCATTGTAGTAGTGGATGGAAAGGGTCTGGTAATGACACACATATCAGTTTTGAGATTTGTGAGGATAACTTAACCGATAGATCATACTTCCGTAAGGTGTTTAATGAAGCAATAGACCTTTGCGTGTATCTTTGCAAGTTATATGGTCTAAATGAGAACAATATCATCTGCCACAGTGAAGGATATAAACTTGGTATAGCCAGTAATCATGCAGATGTAATGCACTGGTTTCCAAGGCATGGTGAGACCATGGACTCCTTTAGAAATGCAGTGAAAGAAAGACTACAGGCAGAAGAAGAGAAAGAAGATAAGAGATATTATAGGGTGCAAGTTGGCGCGTTTACATCCAAATCTAATGCTGAAGCTTTTCTAAACAAGGTCAAGACTGCTGGATTTACTGATGCATATATAAGGTATGATTAATACAGTAAAACAAAGCCCGAGGATTGTGAAATCCCATCGGATTATTTGATTTGAATTTTATGTTAAGAAATAGCAAATCAATGAAAATCGGAAATATTCAATATCATTTGAATATACTGGTATTAATATATAAAGAGTGTTGAGGTTATTTATGATAATTCATGTAGTACAGCAAGGAGATAACATACAATCAATTGCTGAGTTTTATGGAGTCTCAGAGACGATCTTAATTCAAGATAATGGATTAGAAAATCCAAATGATTTAGTCATTGGACAATCAATAGTTATCACATATCCTGAACTTACTTATACCGTTAAAGATGGTGATTCGTTAATGGATATCGCTAAGCTTTATAATGTGACTGTAATGCAATTATTACAGAATAATCCATACCTTGCAGATAGAGAGTTTATCTTCCCAGGAGATAAAATTGTTATAACTTATAATAAGAAAGGTAAAATTACAACACACGGTAATGCGGTTCCCTATATAGATAAAGACACCCTAAGAAAGACATTACCATACCTGACTTATCTTTCAGTATTGAATTATACAGCAACAATTGAAGGTGAAATAATCTCTTATTATGATGAAACAGAAATTATACAAATAGCTAAGGATTACGGTGTTATGCCACTAATGTTATTAACTACATTAACTATTCAAGGTGAAGCTAATATAAGAACTGCATATGACCTATTATTGAACGAAAATTTCCAGAATAAGCAAATAGAAAACATCCTTACAATTTTAAGATCGAAAGGTTATTATGGGATAAATATCTCTTTTGATTATATAAGTGTTTCATCTTTACAAGTATATGAAAATTATTTTATAAAAATAGCAAATCGATTAAAAGAAGAGGGATATCTTGTTTTTGCAATAGTCAATCCTAATATAACTGCTATTGGTAATGATATAAGATATGAAACGGCGGATTATACTGTATTAGACCATATAGCTCATAACATCATTTTTATGAACTACGAATGGGCAAAGAATACTAATCCCCCTTCGCCTATCAGTTCTATCTACAACATGAATGTGTATTTAGAATACCAATTGGAATTTATTTTACCGGATAAAATTGTTGCAGGATTAGCGACCATCGGTTACGATTGGGAACTCCCCTATTCTGCAGGTATTTCCAGTGTTCATTCTCTGACCCTCGAAAGAGCTATTGATTTAGCACGCACTGTAGGCGCAGTCATACAATTTGATGAAAAATCTCAAACACCATTTTTTAGATATAGTGTTAATAGCAATGGAAATAAAATAGAACATATTGTTTGGTTTATAGATGCAAGAAGTATAAATGCTTTATTAGAATTGGTAATTAAATACAGTTTATTAGGAACAGGCATTTGGAATAATACGATTAATAATCCACAATTATGGTTGATTATTAATTCACAATACGAGATAGAAAAAGTTCTATTTGAATAGCTATATTGGAGATGCGAGTATAATGATTATCATATCTTCTCTTTGCACATTTATAAGTAAGTTTTCTCATTCCAAAACAGGATAGTCTACTACTAAGGTCGCTGGGTGATTGATTTCACTTGGCGGCTATTTTTTGTGAAAATATCCGTTCAAATGAGTGATTTCTGTCCTTAGGAAGTTAGAGGGATAATTCCTCAACGATTGGAGGTGCTATTTCAATGACGAAAGAACAAAAATTACAAATTGCAAAGCTACGTGCTGAAGGGTATGGATATATCAGGGTTGCTCAAGTGCTCGGTATTTCAGAGAATACTGTAAAGTCTTATTGTAGAAGAAACAATTTGATGGGTAAGGCAATAGTGGATACAGCAAAAATTCAAGTGCACGTAGCTGATGGAATACACTTTTGTAAGCAATGTAGTGTTTCTGTAGAACAAAACCTAGGTAGAAAAGAGAAGAAGTTTTGCTCTGATAAGTGCAGAATGGAGTGGTGGAACAACAATCTTGATAAGGTAAAGCGAAAAGCAGTATATGAATTTACCTGTCCTCACTGTAAAAAGCAATTCAAGGTCTATGGCAATTCCCGTAGGAAGTATTGTAGTCATGAATGCTATGTTGCTGACCGATTTGGAGGTGACCGGGATGAGTGAAGACCAATTTAGAAATGAAACGCTATATCAGACCACAATGAGCCTTGCCAGAACAATGCTAGAAAAAGGCGTGATATCCGAAGAGGACTATAATGAATTTGATACAAATATGCTGGAGAAATACCAGCCTATTTTCGGCACATTATTCTCTGACATTCACTTGAATTAGTAGGCTTTTAGAGTGATATATAGTGTTGGAAAGGAGTCGATATCATGCGAAAAATCAGCAAAATAGGAGCAGCTATACCGAAGCTAAAACCAAAGAAAAAGGTGGCTGCTTATGCCAGAGTATCCAAAGATACAGAAGTGCTTTTACATTCCTTTTCAGCACAGGTAAGTTACTATAGTTCCTTAATACAGAAAAATCCTGAATGGACCTATGTTGGGGTTTATGCTGATGAAGGAATCACTGGTACCAATACAGAAAAACGAGACGATTTCAAGCGTCTTGTTGCAGACTGCGACGCAGGAAAAATCGACATAGTGCTTACAAAGTCAATAAGCAGATTTGCAAGAAATACGGTAGACCTCTTGGAAACAGTTCGTCATCTGAAAGACATTGGAGTAGAGGTGCAATTTGAAAGAGAAAACATCAGCTCTATGAGTGGGGATGGCGAATTATTGCTGACCATTCTGGCGTCCTTTGCACAGGAAGAAAGCAGAAGTATGTCTGAGAACATAAAATGGGCCATCAAAAAGGGGTTTGAAAAAGGAGAACCTCATTCAGCGAGCAGAGCCTTTGGTTATGAATGGGACGGTGACCAATACATAATTGTTCCCGATGAAGCTGAAGCAGTTAGGTTTATTTTTGAGCAATACCTTGCTGGCACTTCAACACTTCAGTTACCAAAGCTACTTAACAAAAAAGGGGTTGTGGGTATAAACGGAAATCCACTAACGAGGGCATCCATCAAAGATATACTACAAAATGAGATTTACATTGGAAACCTAGTGTTGCAGAAAAGCTACTCACCCAAGATACGAAAGAAAACTCTGAATTATGGAGAACTACCGAAGTATCGTGTGGAGGAAGCACACGAACCGATTATCAGTAAAGAACTATACGAGGAAGTGGAGAGAGCACGTGTGGAGCGTGGCAAAACAGCACCAAATAAAAACAAGCAGATTACTTGCTTTACTGGTAAAGTCCAATGTGGCAAATGCAGATACAAATGTAGCCGCCGGAACATTACTCACAGTAAAACAACAGAAAGAAGTTCTTATAAGAGATGGACATGCAATGCTCGGGAAACCAAGGGAATCAAATTCTGTGATTTACATCCGGTCGATGAGGATTTGCTTCGGACAGCTTCAGCACATATATTAGGAAATAAGGAGTTGGATGAAGAACGATTTCAAAATGAAATAGATAGGATCCTAGTTTTCGATGGTAGGATAGAATTCTACTTTAAGAACGGAAAGATTAAGAAATGGGAAAGGGATTATTCCTCAATGCCGAGGGGAAGAACATGCTTTACAGGAAAGATTAGATGTGGCAAATGCGGATCCAATTGCATTAGAAATCCGATTGCCCACAGTAAAACAACTATTAGGGAGTATTATAAAAGGTGGACTTGTGACGGTCAGAGAAAATATAAAATGGCTTATTGCGATTTGAAGTCATTAAATGAGGATGAATTAAGAAAGGATACGGTAGCCTTACTTAGAGGTAAAACAGATTATGAAGTGAGCTTCATCCAAGAGGTGGAAGAGGTCATCCTGTTTGATGACAAAGCAATATTTAATCTTAAAGATGGGAGGAAACTAGAATGGCAAAGAGAGTAACCACGATTCCGGCTACCATAAACAGAGTTACTGCTCAGCCGATTGGTAAAGCAAGAAAACGAAGAGTGGCGGGATATGCCAGAGTATCAACAGAACTTGAAGAGCAACAAACCAGTTATGAGGCTCAGATGGATCATTATTCGAGCTACATCCAAAGCCGAGAAGATTGGAAATTTGTCGGGATGTATAGCGATGAAGGTATTTCAGCCACAAGCACTGCACGACGTGAAGGATTTAAGCAGATGGTGGAAGATGCTTTAGGAGGAAAGATCGACCTTATCATTACTAAATCGGTTAGTCGATTTGCACGAAATACGGTAGACAGTCTTACGACAGTAAGAAAATTAAAAGAAAAGGGTGTAGAGATATATTTTGAGAAAGAAAATATTTGGACACTTGACGCAAAAGGGGAACTTCTTATTACAATCAAGGCTTCCTTGGCACAGGAGGAAAGCCGAAGCATTTCTGAGAACACCACATGGGGACAAAGGAAACGATTTGCAGACGGTAAAGCGAGGGTAGCCTATAAAAGGTTTCTTGGTTATGACAGAGGGCCTAATGGCGGGTTTGTAATAAACCAAGAACAGGCTAAGATCGTAAGATATATTTACAAATGTTTCCTTGAGGGTATGTCCTACTATAAAGTTTCTATCAGGCTTATGGAAATTGGAGCTCAGACACCTGGAGGTCAGAAAAAATGCCACGCAAAGACAGTGGAAAGTATCCTTACGAATGAGAAATATAAGGGCGATGCACTTTTGCAGAAATACTACACCGTAGATTTCCTTAGCAAGAGGATGAAAAAGAACGAGGGTGAAGTACCACAGTATTATGTGGAAAACAACCACGAAGCAATTATTGATCCTGCCACATTTGACTTGGTACAGGCAGAAATTATGAAACGAGCCAATGGGAAGAACAGATATAGCGGTGTTGGACTTTTTGCATCAAAGATTAAATGTGGAGAATGCGGCAGTTGGTACGGAGCTAAGGTGTGGCACTCCAATGACAAGTATCGAAAGGTCATCTATCGCTGCAATCAAAAACTTAATAATGAGAAGAAGTGTAAAACACCTCATATAACGGAAGAGGAAGCCAAGGAATCTTTTATATCAGCGGTCAATCAGCTGATAACTGGAAAATGAAGAAGTTATTGCCAATGTACAATTAGCTTGCCAGACCATTTGCAATACGGAGAGTTTCGAACGGCAGCTTACCGCTTTCGAAGAAGAACTTAAGGTGCTGGTGGAAATGATGCAGAACTGTATCAATGAGAATGCTAATACAGCACAGGATCAGGAGAATTACCATAAACGTTACAATCAACTGGTTGACCAATATGATGCTAGAAAAAGGGAGTATGATAAGATAACGGAAATGATATCGAATAAGAAAGCCAAGGTAGAAATCCTGAAAAGCTTTATAAAAAAACTACAGAAACAAGAACGGATGATTAGTGAATTTGACAAAAGCCTTTGGAGTAGCCTTGTGGATTTCATAACAGTTTATAATAAGTAAGATATTCGTGTCACCTTCAAGAATGGGGTGGAAATAAAAAAATATTAAAGCGAAGTTTATGAAATTCAATGAATCCATTATAAAAGTTCCCAATTTGCGAAGCAGTTAGTGTCTTATGAGCAAATTGGGAATAAGAGCAGTTAATGAAATAACGGTAGTGTAAAATAGTTACTTATTATTAGTGTATGGCAGTGAGTTATTAATTAGAAAACTTACTGAATTGGTAACTTAATAACGTTGAATGTTGCTGCAATGATTGAAAATAACGGTTGATAATTACTTCTTAAATTCCATCCACCCGTACTTCCTATATCATAATCGAGGATAACATCACTTAATGCCTTTATACTTCTGGCATCTGTAAACCATACTATATGTTGTTCATTAGCACCTTCTGTAGGCCTGTTATAATAAAAATATGGTGTTTGAGACATTTCATCAAATTGAATAACTGCATTTTGTTCATATGCTAAATTAAATATAGTATTAAGTGATATTAAATTTGCTTTTGAATTAGGCTTATATGGAATAATCCAATCAAGTCCAACTAAAGGTTTTCCAATAGAAATAAGTTTAGGTGAAACGTTACTAATAACATTTTCAATAAAAGGTCTAATTAATGAAATGCTACTTATTGGTGCTGGTGGCTTTTTTTGTAGAGGCCAAATATTTTGCCGGTATATTATCATATCTACAAATAAACTTATTCTATTATAATTAAGAGCTATATCAGCTAATTCATCACGTATAGCAAGAGTAGTATAGCGTAGGGAAAATTTAAAACACGACTTCAATATTGTGTTCTTGATCTATGATTATTTCGTTTATTATATTATTCCAAAAGTTACGTTGGTTTCCTCTGTCTAGT
>OJJJ01000151.1_pt1 | contig 43574 bp, 36 predicted proteins | sample 1596311 | NCBI WGS metagenome assembly OJJJ01 (sample SAMEA4350140, study PRJEB24818) | metagenome | biome: human; feature: gut; material: faeces | place: Denmark | collected 2013-09
GTTGATATTTCTGTGTCTTAAGAGTTATTATATATCAAAAATTTGTATCTGTTAAGTGAAAAACTAGAATTTAGTCCTGCAAACAGTAGCCATTCAAAGGAACTGGAATTTACTATTTCATTTAACCTTATTGTTAAATTTTTATTCGTTCATACAGTTTTTTTCTTTCAAGAATACATATTTAAAATTTAAAAGCAGAAGACTTTTTATTAATTTTGTGAAAATATGGATGGTGTTAAGTCTGATCCGAATGGATGGAAAAGAATCTCTGAATAGAATAAAAGGGGTCAGGCACAAATAGAATAAAAGGGGTCAGGCACTGTTAACATATTGTTAACAATGAGAAAATAGGATTGACAGATAGATTCCATTGTGCTTAGAGAAATAATATAATAAGTGGACCGGTAAATAATCGTTAGGATATAATTAAATAGATCCGTTATTTTTAACGGATTATAAACACAAGCAGAACCATCCTGGAAGAGATGATAGGATGGTTCTGCTTGTGTTCTTTTAATGTTGCAGCGATAAAAAGATAAGATTGACATAAATTCTCAATTGAGACTAGGATAGTAAGGGGAGGTTCTATGAATGGCAAGAGAGAAGAGAGTATGGTTTCCGGGTGCAATGTATCATATTATGGCGCGGGGAAATTATAGGCAGAATATTTTTAATGACAAAGAAGACTATGATGTATTCCTGGTACTCATGTACGATGCGATGAAACAATATAATTTCCAGGTACATGCGTATTGTCTTATGACGAATCATTATCACATTTTGCTAGAGACAAGTGATAAAGAAATATGGTTGATCATGAAAAAGATAAATCAGTTATACGCTGCTTATTTTAACGAAAAGAATCAATTGATTGGGCATTTATTTCAAGGGAGATATAAGTCAAGCCTTGTACAGAATGATGCTTATTTTTTACAGACGAGTCGTTATATTCATTTGAATCCAGTTAAGGCTAAAATGGTGTCTTATGCAGAGGACTATCTTTGGAGTAGCTATCGTACTTTTATTGGAATGGATCAGAATAAGATTGTGACTGTTGAGAAGATTTATACATATTTTAAGTCGCCAACAAATCTTGCATATAGAGAATTTGTAGAGGATACCACATTGAATCGATATGAGGAAACGATTCGCAAGAATATGGGGGAGGATGATTTATGGCTACCATGGTAAAAAGTTTTGCAATACAAGGAATTGATGGTTATGCTGTGGACATTGAAGTTACAACGTTGGATGGTCAGCCTATGCTGTCAATTATTGGTCTGGGTGATTTAGCAGTTAAGGAAGCAGGGGAGCGTATACAAGCAGCGTTAGATACTTGTGGATATGATTTTCCTAAGAAAAAAGTAGTTATTAGTTTGGCTCCTGGTGATAAGAAGAAGAGTGGTTCACATTTTGATTTGGCAATGGCAGTAGCATTGCTCCAGCAAACAAAAACAATAGCAGCAAAGGAGCTTGAACAATATGCCTTTATTGGAGAATTAGCCCTAAATGGTAGTCTTCGACCTTGCTCAGGTATTTTACCAATGATTATGTCAGCTGCAAAGTGTGGAATTCATAAGGTGATAGTACCGAAAGGAAATTTAAAGGAAGCAAAACTGATTCACAATATAAGGGTTCATGGATTTGAGGATTTAACAGATGTTATTCGATTTCTAGAAGGTAAGTTCGTGGAAGATAAACATGAGGAATCAATAGAAGAAAATGATATTTTCAAGAGCTCGTTATTGGATTTTAAAGATGTGAAAGGACAAAATGAGGTAATAGAAGCTGTTATTCTTGCTGCAGCAGGAGGGCATAATATGTTGATGATTGGAGAGCCAGGTTGTGGAAAGACTATGATCGCTCAACGAATTTCCACAATTCTTCCAAACATGACAGAAGAAGAGTGTCTGGAGGTAACTAAGATATATAGTATTTCAGGACTTTTAAAAAATGGTCATACATTAATTACAAATCGTCCGTTTCGTGCACCACATCATAATGTATCCTTAAATGCTCTGATAGGAGGTGGAGTCAATGCACTTCCAGGTGAAGTGTCACTTGCGCATAATGGAGTACTATTTTTAGATGAACTTACAGAGTATTCTAGAAGGACATTAGATGCACTTAGACAACCAGTGGAAGATAAAAAGGTTTCTATATCAAGAGTAAATGGCTCAAATACATTTCCATCAAACTTTATGTTTGTAACAGCTATGAATCCCTGTCCCTGCGGCTATTATCCAAGTTCACGATGCAGGTGCACGGATTATGAAATTATAAGATATCGTGGCAAGATATCTGGACCAATTATGGACCGAATTGATATTCAAAAAGAAGTTCATCCAGTTGATTTCTTTCAACTTGAGGGGGCTACTCCAGCTTATTCATCCGATGACCTAAGGGAGAAAGTGGAGCGTGCGCGTAGCATTCAACAGAAGAGATATGCAGGTATCGAAGGAGTAAACGCCAATGCGCAAATGACTACTTCTATGATTCAACAATTTTGTGAGCTGGATCAGGAATCCTTGTTCTTGTTAAAGGAGAAGTGTGGAAAATTTGCATATAGCGCTCGTGTCGTTCACAAACTGCTTCGACTTGCACGTACTAGTGCAGATTTAGAGGGTGTAAATTGTATTCGAAAGGAAGATATTGAAAAGGTGTTGTTATGCAGAGATTTGGACAAGAGCAACAGCAAAATGATGGTAGTGACCTGATTTACTGGATTTGGTTAAGTAAGGTGTCGGGAATTGGAAACTATACCAGACACGTACTTATGGAACATTTTTCGAATCCCCAAGCGGTATATCATGCTTCTGAAAAGGAACTTTTACAGGTGGAGGGAATAGGAAGAAGAAAAGCGGAGCAAATTTTGTTATCTAGAGACCTTATGCCTGCAGAGACAATATTGCTGCAATGTAATAAAAAAGGAATTCGGATTATGACGATGAATCATCCTTTTTATCCAGTTCCGGTAAAGCTAATTATGGATATGCCAACTCATCTATATTACAAAGGTAATCTTGTGAAAGATTCTATGGGAACAGCAATTGTAGGTTCTAGGCGTTGTAGCAACTATGGAAAGAATTTAGCCATAGAATATGCCCAATTATTAGCGGCAAAAAATATACCTGTTATCAGCGGAATGGCAAAAGGAATCGACTCCTATGCACATACAGCTTGCTTGAAGGCTGGGGGTTATACAGTCGCAGTTCTTGGCAATGGTCTTGATATTTGTTATCCCAGCGAACATAAGCTGTTGATGAAAAGAATTGAAGAGAATGGTTTGTTATTATCAGAGTACCCGCCAGGAGAAAGGCCAAGTCCAACTACATTTCCAGCAAGAAACAGAATCATTGCAGCTTGGTCTAAGGAAATCATTGTTGCAGAGGCAGGGAAAGGCAGTGGGGCATTGATAACAGCTGAATATGGAAAGCTTTATGGGAGAAGGGTAATTGTGTAATTGGGGTCAGGCACTGTTAATTGAAATTCTCACTACTTCAAGAATTGTTGCGTTCTCCCCATCTTGTAAGCAGTTATAATAATGGATTGTTCCTCCTCTGTCATGCTCCTATTGTACATTTTTTCGAATTGTTTAAGAAGCGCAGGATAATCAATTTCTTTTTTTGGTTTTCTAGCTTTGAACTTTATATAATTTGGGTCATATACGCTTGGAGAGATGGAGGAGTTGGATGTTTTTTTAGTATTTCTGCCGTATAGTAAGCATCATGATACGCACTATGGAATTCATAAGGAGTGGGTATGTTTAGTAATGTAACGGTATTTTTTAATTGTAGCAATTTACTGGATGGATAGCCAAAATGCAAAGAAGCGTAAGGCTGTAGGTTGATAAATCGTTTGGGTAACTTTTTAATATCTAAGTTGTGATATTCAGCATTCCGATATAGTTCCTTCAAATCAGCCATTCCCCAAACACAGTAGATGGATTCTGAGTCATTTATAAATTTAATAAAACTTATTAAAAGTAGAGATGGTTTGAAAGGAGGCGTCTAATTTTACTGCACCAATTTGAATGATTTCAAATGGATAGCGTGTTCTATTAGGTTCTGGCTCTCGCAAAGAGGGTATATCTTGGTTAAATTCTAAATCGAATACAATATAATGCATAGAAAGCTCCTTATCTTTTTCTTTCGTTAACAGTAGTACTATGTAAATTATTCTTAATAATCTAATGTGCTGTTTCAATTCTTGATATTATCTTCTTTTCATACTATATGATTCTGTTTTCTTTTTCAATGCTTACTTTCATAGAATGTGTAATAAATGAGTTAATTATAAGGAGAATTTGTTTGAAGATAATAATAGTTAAAAGGAAAAAATCCTTCATTGCAATTTGCTTTGGAATTTGCTTTTTCATGCTTTTTTTAATGAATCTAGTTGGATATGTTTTTGATTGGAAGTATATTAGTGTTTTAGCAACGATTGAAGAAGTGAATGACTTTGAGGTTCAAAATAAATTATTAAAGGATACTTTCGAAGAAGTTGGTGTTAGCACTCCTGAGGCTGCGGCTATGGTATGGTCAGATGGGCTTAAAGAGCGAAGTGCTTCATTGCAATATGCTGACTCGATTTTCTTCGTAGTATAAAAGAATATAGTGATACTGAACCTTAATTGGATACACTAAAAGCTTTAAGGCCTTATTTAATTCTGAAGGACAAAATAACAGGCGATATGCTTCGGAACTTCTAGAAGAAAGCAGTAAAGTATTAAAGTACTCATGTGCTAAATTTCATTAAAACGATACAAATGACTCACATAATACAATAAAGTAGGTAGATAATACCATGTCATTCTGTGTGAAAAATATTGTAATTCTATTTGAATGATGATAATATTCAGGTATTAAAAAAATAATAGCAAATCTAGAGAAATCTAGAGACGCAAAGCTATAGGGACTAAAGTTTTATAACTATGTCAGCCAGTTGCCAAAGAGTGCGTTATACTTTTTGTTTATGAAGTTAATTAGTATTGCTTAATATTGATTATTGTCATACTTAATTTATAAGGATAATACAAAGCTACTCTATATTTGAGTAGCTTTTTTAATGTATCTCTGCGGAAAATAAAATCACGGAGGTAAAAAATGAACAAAAGAAAAATAGCAGCCATGATGCTTGTAGCGGTTACCGCTAATTTAGCAGCGCCAGCAATACCAGTGTTAGCAAATGAAATTCCAAGAAATGTAAGTTCATTAGTAGCAATGAACGACGCTACAATGAAAGCTACGATAACTAAATTTACTCTATTAAACAGTAGTAATATTAGTGCCTACAACGAAGTATTTAAAATGGATAACTCAAATATTGAATCCATTACGAACAATGGAGGTAAATATTTTTCTTCCACGATTGATAAATCTATCGATGGTGATTTTAATACCCATTGGGAAACAGGAAACCCAAATAGATCTGACTTTACCAATGAAGTAGTGGTTAAATTTAAAGAAGAAGAGACTTTAAATAGAGTGATATATGCAGCAAGACAATCATCTGCAAAAGGGAAAGGGTTTGCAAAAGAGGTAGAAATCTACGCATCTCTTACGGATGATTTAGATGACTTTAGTTTAGTAAGTAGTGGTGAATATACGGGTTCTACTGGTGATGTAGTAGAAATTAAATTTGATTCCACTACGTTTAAAAGACTTAAGTTTAAATTTATAAAAGCGGATCAAGACTGGGCTTCCGCATCTGAATTTATGTTCTATAAAGAAGATATAGTAAGTGAAAAAATTATGAACTTATTTACGGATGATACAATGACTCAAGTTAGTGCAGAGTATAATAGTCTTGAAAAGATAAAAGCTTTAGAAGATGAGGCAAAGGACCACCCCCTATATAGTGATTTTAAAGAAGATTTAGAAAATGCCATTGAGTTAGTAAATCAACAAAAAGTAGAAGCTACAACAGCAACTACGAAGCAATTTGGACATTATTCGAATGAAGAATACTCAAAATTATTTAAAATGGATAATAGCAACATTATGAGCATTAGTAATAATGGAGGTCGTTATTTAACTCAAGTAATCACAAATGCTATTGATGGTAAGCTAGATACATATTGGGAAACAAATAAAAGCAATACAAGCGAGTTTATAAATGAGGTAGAGGTAGTATTTAAAGAAACCGTAGAACTAAATAGAATAGCATACGGAGCAAGAAAATCTGACAACAAAGGATTTGCGAAAGAATTTGAAATATATGCTTCTACAACATCCAAAGGAGATACATATCAACTTGTAGCAACTGGACGTCATGATAAAGTATCAGGATTAGTTGAGGCAAAATTCAATCCAACTAAATTCAAACGAGTAAAATTCAAATTTAAAAATTCAGATCAAAATTGGGCAACATTATCAGAACTAGTATTTTACCAGCAAGATGTTGTAGCGGATAAAATAGATCGTCTATTTACCAATGGCCTAATGAATGAATTATCGAACGAATTTAATTCAATAGAGAAGTTACAAGGATTAGAAACTGCTGCTATAGGACATCCATTAGAGAGTTCATTCAAAGAACCATTGGAATTAGCAAAAAAAATCCTTAAGAATGAAGAAGAAACTGTAAAAATTATTACAGCAGAACAACATGGGGATATGGTGGCACATGCAAATAATAATCTGAAATTTGGATTTGGTAACAACCATCAACCAACAGGAATATCTGCAAAACCAGGTGATGTAATAACCGTTTATGTTGATGCAGACCCTACCGGTCCTCTACCAAGTTTGGCATTTTCACAGCAAGAAGGTAGTTTTGCAAACTGGGTAAGAACCGTGAAGTTAGTACCGGGTAAGAATGTTATAACAGTTCCTAACATAGCAATCGATAGTTGGTATAAACATGATGTAACGAGAGGGGGCTCAGTATATATTGTAAATCCATATACAAGTGAAGAGCAATTAAAAGCTCCAGTATTACGATTTGCCTCAGGAGACAAGTTCCCATTTGTTACAAAAGATTCTAATGTAGAAGAATTCAAAGAGTACTTAATAGCATATAAGAAATCAATTGATGAAGATATAGCGAAAAACCCGAATGTTTTAGATAGAGAGGTTCTAGATATTTTCGAGTTTGTAAGTGATCATATTGTATGGACAGGTACAGCGACTGGTGCATATGAAGCGTATATAGAAAAAGGTGTAAACCCACTTGACACGATAAAATCTTACAACAAACATATAGAATTACTATTTGAATATTATGGTTTAGATGGAAGCAATGAACAAAATGACCCTAAATATATAAGGGAAAATGTTAGATTGGCTCAACCATATGGATATATGTATGCTGCTTCAAATCATATTGGCGTTCAAGGAGATGTTATGGCAAACCACTTAATTCCATTTGAAGAAACAGGTGGTTCATGGGGATTAACTCATGAAATAGGTCATAAAATGGATGTGAATGCAAGATTATTTGGTGAAGTTACAAACAACATGTTACCGAAGTATATGTCTGCTTATTACAACAATATGGATAATAGAACACCATACGAATCTCATATTTATAAAAATGTTATAAGTGAAGATTCTAACAAATATACTGAGGGTGGATTCTTTGAGAATTTAGCTGTATACTGGCAACTTGAAATGTATCAACCAGGGTATTGGGGAGAATTAAATAGATTATATAGAGAAAGAAATGTTAATTTAGGTAATGAAAATCCTACGAATGTTAAGATGCAATATTTAGTTAAATTCTCATCAGAAGTAATTGGTGAAGACTTAAGCGAATACTTTGCTAGACATGGATTTGAAGTTAACGCCGAAACTAGACAAGAAACTAGTAAGTATCCAAAACCAAGCAGTAAGATATGGTATCTAAATGATAGCAGATATAATTATGAAGGAAAAGGATTTACTGGGTCCACTAATTTAGAGGTTTCACTTATTAGAGTAAGCAATGGAATTAAGCTAACATTTGATGTAGATGATAATGTTACTTCAGATCTACTAGGATATGAAATACTTAGAGATGGTGAGGTAATCGGTTTTACTTCAACGAATGCTTTTATAGATACGAATGCAGATAAAACAAAGAATTCTGAGTATAAAGTAATACCTTATGATATTAACCTAGGAACCGGTGATGCTGTTACAATCTTTTCATTTTCACCAAGTATAAACCTTCAACAAGATAAGATAACCTTAGAGTTAAAAGAAGAGTTTTACCCTATGGATTATATAAAAGGATTAAACTATGAAGGAAATGACATAAGTTCTAAGGTTAAAATAAAACATAATGTAGATACGAGCAAAAAAGGTAGCTATCAAATTAAGTATACAGTAAATGATGAAGGCATATCCGTAGATAAACTAGTAGAAGTCGAAGTAGTAAGTGATTATGACTACTTATCGGATGAAGCGTGGACGTCTGTAATGACTGACTGGGGTACTCCAAGAAGAAACGTGAGTATTAAAGGTAGAGTAAATGGAGATATCAAGGAGTTTGAAAAAGGTTTTGGAATACATGCAAATGGTACCATAACTTATGATTTATCAGGAAAAGACTATGATAACTTTGAAGCTTTACTTGGAGTTGATACAGGAATAGCAGCACAAAATAACTCTAGTATAAAGTTTGAAATATTAGGTGACGGTGAAGTTCTAGCTACTACCAAAGTTCTGAAACATGCAGACAATATGGTATATATTAATGTACCTATTCATGGTGTGAAACAATTAGTAATAAAAGTTTCGGATACTGGAAATGGAAATACATCGGATCATGCAGTAATAGCAAATCCTAAATTAACTACAAATAACGCGAAGCCTGTTATAACTGTTAGTGATAAAGTTTATAAATTGGGTGAATCTGTAGACTTTATGTCAGGTGTCAAAGCAGAAGATGCAGAAGACGGTATCTTAACTGCTAAAGTTGAAATAACTTCGAATACCTACAAAGAAGGTAAAACTGGTAGATACGAAGTTGTTTACAGAGTAAAAGATCGCGACAATAATATAACAGAAGCAAAATCTTATGTAACGGTATATGAAGATTTTATTGTAAATAAATCTAAGTTTGGTCAATTTGATAATTTAGACAAATATAATGAAGAATTTAAAATTGGAATTACATCCGTAAGTAATAATGCTGGTAGTTATCCAGGTACTGTAATTGGTAACGCAATTGATAGTAATACAAATACTCACTGGGAAACCAATAAACCAAATAGTGATACATTCCAAAATGAAGTGATATTTGATTTAGGTGAAAGTAAAGAGATAAATAGAGTAGCTTATAAAGCAAGAAACGGTGGTAAAGGATTTGCTACTAAATTTGAAATATACATTTCAAACGAGGCTGAAGGAAATGACTTTATATTAGCTGGTAAAGGTGAATACACTGGTAACGTGAATGATGTTGTAGAGTTTAAAATGAGTAAGACGACTGCAAGAAGAGTAATGTTTAAATTTATAAATGCGAATCAAAACTGGGCAAGTATTGGTGAAGTAGCTTTCTATAAAGAAGATATTCTTGCAGATAAGATAAATAACTTATTTACGGATCATACGAAAAGTGAAGTGACTGAAACCTATAATACTTTAACAAAACTTGAAAGGTTAAGAGAAGAGGTTCTAAATCATCCAGCCGCTAAATTATTTGAAGAAGATTTAGTGAAAGCAGAAGAGATTATAAGAGCTAAATTCCCAACATTGAAGGTGGAAGATATCACATATGTTAAATTAAACAGTGATTTTAACTTAACTTCTGGGGTTACTGCAAATGATCAAGAAGACGGTAATATCACTGAAAATATTAGTATGAATACCAATGGTTTTAATATAGCTAGACCTGGTCAATATACGATAACTTACACTGTAATGGATAGTGATTATAATGTTACGACGAAAGATAGAAAAGTTGTAGTTTATAGTGAGAGTAAATATATTTCAGATATTGAATGGGAATCAGCAGTATCCGGATGGTTGAAAGTCAACAAAGATATACCAGTTGGTAATTTGAGTAGCAAAATTAAACTTAATGTGAATGGTGAAATAAGAGAATTTGAAAAAGGTCTAGGAGCCGCAACAAATGCAGAGATCGTATATCAATTGGATGGAAAATATACGAACTTTTCAACGTATGTAGGTACTGATAAAAATTATAATGATAACAGAACCACTATAATTTTTAAGATATTTGCAGATGGAGAAGAAGTTTATACGTCTGATGTTATAAGAAGAGATAGTGAAGCAGAATTTGTAAATCTAGATGTTACAGGAGTAAGAGAACTTAAATTAGTAGCAGATAATGTGGATGGCAATGGCCTTGGAGATTTTGCTTCCTGGGCAGATACTAAATTATACACTACAAATAGTGAACCAAATTTAACTATACCAGCATCAATATCAACTAAAGTTGGACAAGAAATAGACCTTACGGAAGCATATCGTGCAATCGATGCGGAAGATGGTGATATAACTGATAGGGTTGAAGTAACTGGTAAAGTAAACTTTAATAAAACCGGAAAGTATCCGATCACTTATAAAGTAATTGATAGCGATGGTAATGAAGTAGTTAAAATTAGAACCATAGCGGTAGTTGATATGAATGATTATAGCTACTTAACTGATTATGACTGGAATTCTACTCAAAATAGCTATGCTACTCCGAAAAAGGATATATCAATAAGCGATAATGCTTTAAGATTAACGGATGAAAATGGTAGTGTAGTGTCATTTGAAAGAGGTATAGGAGCTCATTCGATTTCAACGATAACATATGATTTGACAGATAAAGATTATGCATACTTTAGCTCATATGTAGGTGTAGACAGACAAATGTTTGGTTCTGTAGGATCAGTTTCATTTGAAGTATATGTTGATGGAATGAAGAAATTCGACAGTGGTTTAATGACGTCAAGAGAGTCTATGAAATATTTAGAAGTTGATATCAATGGAGCGAAAGAATTAAAACTTGTAGTAACGGATGGCGGAAACGGAATTGGATCTGATCATGGTACATGGGGAGATGCGAAACTTCATTTTGCAAAAGAGATACAAGGAAATTATGAAGAACTCGAAGCATTAGTAGAGGAAGCTAAGAATTACGAGAAAGACAAATATACAGAAGAATCATTTTCGTTATTCGTAGCTATTTTAAATAAAGCCGAAGTTGTATTAGCAGATAAAATAAGTACTCAAGATGAGATAAGTTCTATGATTGCAGAATTATATGAAGCAATCTCTAATTTAGAGGAATATGTAGACTTAAATGAGATTATAACGATAAAAGATGATAATCTTAGAAATAGCATAAAGGAAGAACTTAATTTATCAACGGATAACATCACCATTGGCGATATGTATAAACTAACAAATTTATCATCCTCTGGTAAATGGATTACAAGTTTAGAAGGTTTAGAGTATGCTAAAAACTTAGAGTCGTTAGATATATCTTATAACGAAGTAAAAGACTTATCACCACTTAAGAATCTAAAGAAATTAACGGATTTAAATGCATATCTTCAAATAAGAACAGAGGGTATGCTTTATGCAGAAGATAATAGAATAACTTTAGATTATGAAGTACGTAACAGTAAAGGTGAGAAATTAGCACCAAAGCAGATAGTTATAAAAAGTAATAGAAGCACTGAAGTTCTTGATTTATCTTTAGAAGAATTAATAGATGAAAATGGAGTTATTTCTTTTGATATCTCAAACTTTGATAAATACCTTCATAGTATATATTTAGTTTATGAAGATGTGAATGATAGCTTCGTAGTACAATCACTTTATATGTTTGATGTAACAGAATAAGCATAAAATAAATTTTAAATCCTCTTAGATTATATAGGTTAATCTAAGGGGAATTTTTCTGTGCTATTTTAAGGTTTATAAAATAGGAAAATGGTGAAGTTTACGTAATATATAGAATATATTGATTATATAGAATATATTAGAAAGTTCAGACACATATTATAAATACAAACAATAGTATGTGAAAGTTTTCCGGAGAGGAAAAATTGTTCCAGAGTCACATTTATGTTCATAAATGCAAAAAGGAGGTGCAGTTAGTGGGAATGGATTTTAAGAATGAAAAAGATAAAGCCATGGGGAAAGTAAAAGAATCCTTAGGTAGAGTTTTAGAAGACAATGAACTCGAATTCGAAGGGAAAATGCAGACGATTAAAGGAAATATCGGAAATAAGTTCGAGGAAATAAAAGAAGATGTTTTAGAAAAAACCAATGATATCCTTGATAATATTAAGAAAAGATAGAGTGTTTAGGGGTCAGGCACCATGAACAAATTGTGAACACTAGCATAATTATATAAACAAAACATTTTATATACCATGTTCTCTGTGACATTTGTAAACAAGGAAAAAAATAGAAATTAATTATTGACAACAATTAGTTGATTTGATAAAATAAAAATGTAAAAAAAATAGGGCAAAGGCGTTCTTAGGAAGAATGTCTTTGCCCTATTTTTTTGTTCATGATAATAGAAAGTTCGCAAAGAGTACTTTCTATAATATTATTAGGAGGTGTTTTTATGAGTACTACAATGATTGTTGACACAATGTGGGTATTTCTAGCGGCTATTTTGGTTTTCTTTATGAACCTGGGGTTCGCATCCGTAGAATCGGGATTTGCGAGATCCAAGAACACCGTGAATATCCTGTCAAAAAACTTTATTGTATTTGCAGTTTCATCCCTTGGTTTCATGTTACTTGGGTGGGGGCTAATGTTTGGAGGCGACAATCCCTTCATCGGAACGAAGAATCTCTTTGTTTTAGGAAACTCAGATCTTTCCTTTTACAATGACACTTTGACATCCAATGTTCCATTCTGGGGTAAGTTTTTCTTCCAACTAGTTTTCTGTGGTACTGCAGCAACCATCGTTTCCGGTGCCGTTGCTGAACGTGTCAAATATATCTCCTTTATTGTTTTTTCATTTGTATTGACCCTTGTGATATACCCTATCGTAGGTCATTGGGTATGGGGCGGCGGTTGGCTTGCTGATCTTGGCTTTATGGACTTTGCAGGTGATACAGTTGTTCACTCTGTTGGTGGTTGGGCAGCTCTTGCAGGGGCAATGATCCTTGGTCCTCGTATTGGAAAATATGATAAAAATGGAAAGGCAAAGGCGATTCCGGGTCACAATATGTCACTGGCTGTAATCGGATTATTCGTTCTTTGGCTTGGCTGGTTTGGTTTTAATCCAGGATCTACAATGAGTTTTCAAAATCCTTCTGATGTAATGTACATACTAATGACAACGAACACAGCAGCAATTGCAGCTGTATTAACATCTACCGCTACTGCTTGGCTTATTATAGGTAAGCCAGACCTAGGAATGACCATCAATGGATGTCTTGCTGGTCTAGTAGGTATCACTGGTAGTTGTGCTTATGTAAGCATCGAAGTTTCTTTATTAATCGGAGCAATTGCTGGTATTCTAGTTGTATTTGCAGTAATGTTCTTTGATCGTATTAAGATTGATGATCCAGTAGGAGCAACATCTGTTCACCTTGGTTGTGGTGTATTTGGAACCATATGCGTTGGTTTGTTTGCAAAAGAGGGTGTAACAAGTCTCTCAACAAAGAATGGTTTATTCTACGGCGGAGGTTTTGAGTTACTTGGTGTTCAGTTACTTGGTATAGTTGCAGTTGGTGCATTTGTATTCGCTTCCTCTTTGCTAGTGTGGGTTGTAATTAAGAAGACTATGGGGATTCGTGTAAGCCGAGAAGAAGAAATTGCTGGTCTTGATATAGGTGAACATGGCAATGTTGCATATCCTGACTTTGCCTCAGTTACAGCTGAGACAGAATTCATCAAAGGAGCAGAAACTGTGAAGGTTGATAGTAAAGTTACTGCAAAACCAGCAGTATCCCCAGATGTTGCTGTTCCTGTTAGTCTTAAAGAGCATGTAGGGGCAAAGATGACCAAGGTTACCATTATAACAAACCAAACCAAATTCTCCGAACTTCAAGATGAGCTTGAAAAACTGGGAATTACAGGACTTACGATTACCAATGTATTTGGTCATGGTATGCAAAGGGGACATCAAACTTATTTTAGAGGTGCACCTGTAGAAACTAGGTTATTGCCAAAGATTAAGATTGATGTAGTAATATGCAAAATACCAACTCAAACTCTTGTTGATACCATCCAAAGGGTTCTTTATACAGGTAATATTGGTGATGGAAAAGTCTTTATCTACGATGTTGAAGATGTAATCAAGATTCGTACCAACGAGCATGGATATGACGCATTGCAAGATGAAGAATAATGTGATTCGCCCAGGGATAGTATATGTTTTATACAGCTGACAATAATTTATCAACACATGAGTTCGCCCTAAGCAATTTAACTTAGGGCGATTTTTTGGTTGTCTATTTAGATCATTACTAAATAAATAACCAAATAAACATATAAATAAAATATAAATACCTAAATAAATTAATATTATATAAAATTATGTAAAAGATTGACATAATAGCAAATAAAAGGTAGGATATATTTGGAAGAGATTCACAAATACATAATAAAAGAGATAATATCATGATCAATATAAAAGTGAAAAAATCAGGTGTATCTTTAGGGGGATAGCAAATCACAATATAATAAATTCTTCAACATATACTTGGTCTGATAGTACATCAGTTGGTACTTGGTAATCATTAAAAAGCAGCATCCTTTATAAGGATACTGCTTACTTAAAATTAGAGGTGATATATGATAAAAAAATTTATATTAATATCAACAACATTATTAATGCTCTTAATGTTACCATCATGTTCAAAAAAATATAATATGGAAAATACATATATAAATGGTCAAGATTATCAATATACTTATGCACCACCAGATAGTGGTATGCCTAGGATAGCTGAAAGTGAAAAAGGCTATTATTTTTTAAGCGGCTATTATTTATATTATGCAGATAAATCAACGATGGACCCGGTCATTCTATGTAATAAGCCAAATTGTTTGCATCAAGAAGAAACGGATCAAGAAAAGGTAGCAAATTGTAATGCATTTTATATGGGTAATGAATTTGTTTCCTATTTTGATGATTCAGTTTATATATTAGATAAAAAACCTGAGGAACATAATATTAGGTCATCGAGGCTAATTCAGCTTTCCAAGGATGGTACCAAGAGAAAGAGTGTAGTAAAATTTGAATATTCTCCTAATTCGTTAGCAATTCATCGCGGAAAGGTTTATGCATCTACAACTGTATACAAAAGTGATGAAACATCTGTGTATGGTATTAATAGCTATGATTTGGGTAAATCAATTACTCAAAAACCTGTAACAATTTATGAGGGAATATTTCAAAATGGAAATATACAGGATATAAAATGTTATGGAAATAATGTGTATTTTAAAGAATATGGTGTTGATAACCAGGGAAATACCAAAAGAATTATGCGATATGACTTAGTTACAGGTGAAGTAACAATTATGTTTAAAGAAAATGGAAATGAATTACCAGAAAATTATATTTTTGCTAATGATAAGATAATACATAGATCAAGTGTTTTAGCAGAGGAAACGGGAGAAGTAATTTCTAATGAAAATATTATTAGCAACTTAGATGGGTCCAATGAAATTGAAACATTTAAAAGTGGTAATTATGAAAAGTTATATTCTGATGGACAATATCTATATCTTGATGATGTAAAGTGGTCACCTTTTTCAAAGAAAAGAGAAGATCAAAGACTAAATGTGTTAGATAATAGTGGTAATGTAATTGCGTCTTTAAAACCAGATATGTTTTCTACATCCTATTCTTTAATAAGTGGAAGTAAAGAACATCTTTTTCTAATAGATACTATGAATGATATGTATCAAATATACTATGCGAATAAAGATGAGTTTGAACATGGAAAGATAGAATTTCACTTAATGTTTGAGATAGAAAGTGATAAATTAACCCCAGGAGTTATTACTTATTTTAAATAGTGGAGGGTGTATGATTTTAGAAATAAATTCTTTATCAAAAACTTATAAAAACGGAGGAGTAAAAGCACTTGATAACTTTTCATTGGCACTAACCCCCGGTGTATATGGTTTACTAGGACCTAATGGTGCAGGAAAAAGTACATTAATGAATATTATTACCGATAATATAAAGGCAGATACAGGAAATATAACATTAGATAATACAGATGTATTTTCTATGGGGAAAAGTTATCGTGATATTTTAGGATATATGCCTCAGCAACAAGGTTTATATGATGATTTTACAGCCAAGCGATTTCTATGGTATTTTGCAGCATTAAAAGGGCTATCCAAAGATATAGCAAAGGAGCGTATACCATATCTTTTAGAACTTGTTAATTTAACCAATGATGCCAATAAAAAATTAAGCAATTTTTCTGGCGGGATGAAACAGCGTATCCTGATTGCCCAAGCTTTGCTAAATGATCCAAAAATATTAATTTTAGATGAGCCAACAGCAGGTCTTGATCCAAAAGAAAGAGTACGTATTAGAAATTTTATAAGTGAAATTGCTTTAGATAAAATCGTAATTTTTGCTACCCATGTTGTATCAGATATAGAGTACATAGCAAAAGAATTGATATTTCTAAAAAAGGGTAAATTGTTAATTCAGGGGAATCCTTCAGATGTTATTAATACATATAGCAATAAAGTATGGCAGATACATACAAAGTCAGAAAATTTATTAAAGATTCAAAATAACTATTTAGTTAGTAATATAGTAGGAGAGCAGAGTGGAGAAATATGTATTAAGATAGTATCAGATAGTTGTCCTATAGAATATCAAGCAATTAGTGCCCCAACTACACTTGAGGATGTGTATCTTTACTTATTTAATGAGATTAAGGGTGATAACTATGAAATTAATAAAGTATGAGTTATATAAATTATGTACAAAAAAAATAATATTTTTTGTAGTGTTTATTTTATTTTGTCTAAATAGTTATTTATTTTATAGCAACCAAAGGTCAGTGATATTTACCAATAGCAAAGAGTATAAAACACTTGAATCAAAGTATATCCATATGGATACTAATATTGCATATGATGAGTTGGAACAATTAACGAAATACTTTGGACTTGTTCAAATGATATTATTTCAAAGGGAACAAGGAATAGATGAAAAAATTATAAAAAATCAAACGGAGTCTCGTTTAGAACAATTATCAGAATCAATCTCTTATGAGGAATTTTTAAATCGATATGTACCTAGTTATGATGAAATAGAAGAGTTTAAATCTATAGATGAAGCAATTTATTTTCTTATGAATCAACTGCGTCATATTAATTCATATCCTGATTTTATTCTTTCTATGAGGGAAAAAGCTGATAAGATGGAGCGAGTGTCAGTATTTCAACAAAAAAATACATTTGCTCATCGAAATATTATTAAGACCATTTCTGATTTTGATGATTTAAAGGAAATTAATCTTTCATTGGGACAAGAAGAAGGTGTGCTGGCATTCTCTCAATTTAAATTTACAGACTATTTTTTATTGGCAATAATTCTGTTAATAGGTATCTTTCTATTTGTAGATGAACGAGAAAATGGAATGTTAAATTTAATAAAACCCACTAAGAATGGTAGGTTGCAACTGGCGTTTTCTAAGTTAACGGTATTTATATTTGTCGTGGTAATACTAGGAATTTTATTTTATGGGACAAATTATATTCTAGCAAAAAATATGTTTGGATATGGAGATACTTCAAGATGGATACAATCCATGAGTAGTTTTCGTGATGCTTCTATACCTATGTCCTTAAATCAGTATTTTTTCTTTTTTGGTATGATAAAGTTTATTTCATTAATATTTTTTACTTTATTAGTTAGCTTAATTTTTATAGTAGTAAATAATACAAGAATATCTTATAGTCTAATAGGTTTTATTTTAGCAATAAGCTATCTTGCATATGAATTTATTTATCCAATATCGTATCTAAATGTTTGTAAGTATTTAAATATTTTTGCTTTTTTAGATGGTCATCATCTGATTGCTAATTATGTAAATTTAAATATATTTGGTTATCCTATCTCAAGGGTTACTACTACAATTGTTGTATTAGTTTTAGCAATAATGGTATGTTATATCTTTTATTTGATTTGTTTTTCTAATAATCTTAGTCATACTATTAATATTAGAATAAGAATGTTAAAAGGGAAAAGAAAAGTAAATTTAAAATCTGGATCAGTAAATCTTTTTTATCAAGAAGTATTTAAAAACTTTATTTCAAATAAAATACTTTATCTGATTTTATTATCTTTATTGATTGGGTATAGTAATTTAAATTTAAAAGAGTTATTTTTTACATTTGACCAAGCAATTTATAATTCTTATAGTATGGATCTTACGGGAGCAATTAACAGTGAAAATACTTCTTATATAGAAGAAGAACAGCTTAAATTTAATGATTTATCAAATCAAATAGAATTGCTAAATCAACAATTAGAGAAGAAAGAAATAACCAAAGAAAATTTTGATATGGAGTCATTGAATCTATATAATTTTGCAAGTAGAGGATATGGATTTGGTATTGTCAATGAACAATATGAATCGTTATTACGTCTACAAGAAGAAAGGGGAATTCATGGCCATTTTATCAGTAAAATTTCCTCTGACTATATTTTTAATTTACCTAAAAGAGATTTGTTAATAGGATTAATTTATTCCATACTATTAACATTATGCCTTAGTAATGTATTTTGCTGTGAATATAATAAAGGTATGATACATATCATTCGCAGTACAAGAAATGGAAGAGGAAAATTGTTTTTTATTAAATCTTTCATTGGCTATATTTCTTCGCTTTTATTAATGGCTGCTCTTTATTTACCATTATATATTACTTTAATTTTTAGATATAAATTTAATGATTGGTTTGCTCCAATTCAAAGTATTCAACAGTTTAGAAATATTCAGATGAATATAAGTATTCTTGGGTTTATTACAGGTGTGATGGTAATTCAATTAATTACAGGGTTTGTTATGTCTGCTGTATTGATCCTTCTTTCACAAGTGGTTAAAAAACAGAATTTAATTATATTATTAGGATTCATTCTATTTTCAGTACCTTTTATATTTAGTTTTATATCACCAAAGATGATACAAAAAGCTTTTTTTGTTGGAGGATTTAATTCATATTATTTATTAACTGATGTAAAATCAATAACTCATATAGGTCTATTTTTTATTATAATCCTAATCTTAGGATTAGGAAGTAATATTGTTGCATATAAAAAGTTTTGTAATAGGTGATAAAAAATAGCAAAACTTATTTGGGTAAAGAACTCCGAATAAGCAGAGGAAAGGAGCTGTCCATGAAGATAATGAATTGTGATATTATTCAGGATTTGATACCGTCCTATGTAGACGGAATATGTTCAGATGCTACAAAAGAAAGTGTAGAGGAACATGTAATTGAATGTAATCAATGTAAAAAGAGGGTTGCGATATACCGGATTGCGGAGATATCAGATCGTAATATTGAACAAATACAGATAGATGGATTTAAGAAGTTTCACGTCCAGATGAAACGTATGAATCTGTTCAGTATGGTACTGGTTATTCTGTTAATTGGGTTAGGAACCTATACCTTTGGTACTAGTTACAGAATCTTATCCACAGCTATTTATTATATGCTGTTTCTAATCTGTATGATTGGTCTGTACTTATTTACGACGAATAAGAAGCATATGCAACGTGTTGAAAAGAAAGACTATATTGTAGCTACATTATCTATGATAAATATTGTCTTTGCAATTGGTTTCATGTTTTATGTAATTAACTGTATTATAAGTGGTAAAGCTGTATTTTCTGTGGAGAGTGCGCAGCTAGGACCGTTTATTAATAAGGTGTGGGGAATTCAGTTTTTGCTTTTTGTTATTGGATATGTGTATCTATTACATAGAATGATACGAAAGAACATCAATAATAAATGTATGATATGTCTGCAGATGATGGGGATGTTTCTCCTCCTCGCTTATGTAACAGTGTTAAAAGAACTTGTTTCATTTAAGGTAATCTATGGACGTTTCACTCAGAACACAGTTGTTATTGTAACTATGGGATTGATAGGGTTCCTTGCATTTACAGTAATTGGACAAAAGGGGAAGAGAGTAATCTAAAGTACTTTAGCTTATCGTTGCATCAGAAAAAAGACTGGCTGAAAGAATTTCAGCTGGCCTCTATTTGTTTTATGGATTTGATTATTTAATTATTTATCATTACCTTGATGGTCCACTAGATTTTGTTATAGTTAGATATCTGTAGCAAATTGGTAGATTCAAAAGAATATTTATGATAATATATTATCAGAATTTCAATACATATATTTTCAAGAACTTATAATAGGATTTTGAGATAAACTATTTTAAATAAATGGGGGATAAATAATGGAAAAACATGTACATGAACTATTTAGTGATGATATCCTAAGAATCGCTTCAAGTAGATTTCAAATGGATAATGATAGCCTTAAAAAAATAGGAGGCTTTGAGAATTATGTTTATGGTTATACCTTAAATCAGGAGGAGTATGTATTACGCATCACTCATAGTTCTCATCGTGATGTTGATATGGTATTAGGAGAATTAGAATGGGTAGAATACTTAGCTTTACATGGTGCATCTGTATGTATGCCTGTATATTCGACCAATAGCCAATTAGTTGAAAAAATTGACCTAGACGATGGTAGTTACTTTATCCTTACAGCTTTTCATAAGGCAAAAGGACAACATGTAAATAAAGGAATGGCTAATCATGATTTGTATTACAAATGGGGGAAGGCGATTGGTAAAATGCATGCATTAACCAAGGATTATACTCCAAAAAAAAGTCCATTAAGACCTACTTGGTATGAAGATAAACTATTTCTTAATTGTGAGGAATACTTACCTGAAGGCAATGAAATAATTATTGATAAGCTAAACACCTTAATAAACAAAATAAAACAATTGCCTAAGGACAAAGAGGGATATGGATTAATACATACGGATGTTCATTCAGGCAATTTCTTTGTTGATGATAATGGTAATATAACTATTTTTGACTTTGACGATTGTTCTTATATGTATTTTATAAGTGATATTGCAATTGCACTATTTTATTGCTTATTAAGTTCGGATACTGTAGAAAATAAAATAGCCTTTTCCTATGAGTTCTTAGATCACTTTTTTAGAGGCTATAGAGAAGAAAATCATCTTGATTATAAATGGATTAAATTACTACCGGACTTTTTAAAACTACGTGAAATTGATCTGTATGTAGTAATTTATCGTAGTTGTGATATGAATAATCCAGGACCATGGGAACAAAATTATATGAATAACAGAAAATATAATATAGAACACGATATTCCTTTTATTGGAGCAGACCTAGATTTATCTAGATACAATATGAATTAGATACATGTGGAAAAATAGTCCCAAGACTGTAGGATTGATACATCATACTTTCTGGGACTGTTCTTTTCTGGTTTCTGATAATCTAAATTCTAATGTAAATTCTCACCGCCATGTGAGGTAGGAGGGGGCGTCTACTTGTCTTGTTAACAAATAACACTAAGAAATAAGCTTATTTAAATGGAAGTTCATTTCCGTTATAATCAAGAAAAGAATAGTCATACACCTGTGTCTGATAATAGATAAATGGATATTCATCCTTTGGAATTGTAACAGCCTTATCATTAACGTTTATTGTTTGACAGTTTGTATTGTTCACTAGAAAGAGATAATTTAAGCCATCTCGGTAAATTGCAATATCTTCCGCACGCTCTAACATAACGTGAGATTTTTTGAGTCTATACAAGTTTTCTCCAACAATATCACATTGAAGAGCAAGGTAAATATGATCTTGATTTTCGTTCCCTGAATAAAACAAATGGATAGCCTCATTATTTACAACATACATATCAACATAAGTAATATCAATTGTTTCCTTATCTGCAACAGGTATGACCTCTCGTGCTATGTTTATTAGGTCATCTGTATTACGTAATAATGTTGATTCGTTATTATATAGAATACTACCTATTAGAATTAAAATAAGCAATAGAACTATAATGATTCTTTTCATTTCTTCTCCCCCCTTTTCTAACAGATTATACTAAAGTAAAGATAATAACAAGTGTTTAATTTCTATAACATAATAAGATGAGCCAGCATATACTGGCTCATCTACAAGGTTGAAAAGGGGTCAGGCATCGGTATTGCAGTTTTGAATCTTTTAAAAGGGGTGCTGAATGATAAAAAAATTAGTTAAATCTTTTGTAGTAATAGCAATATTATTTTGTAGTTCATTTTTGATTTGTAGATATATCAAATATAAATCACTAGAACAAATATACTTGGATATATTTAGTGAGAGCTATGGTACTACGGATACAGGGAAGATTCTTGAAAAAAAATCTTTGTACTATTTTAGTGGTGATTATATTCGTACAAAGTACACGAATATTAATGATATTATAGATAATAAATATTCTATAATTATTTATATAAGTGAAAAGAATGATGTTAATGAGCTATACATTATTTATCCACGAATGCAAGTATTTACAATTTATAATGATTTAATTTATGAATTAAAAACATATAACGACAGTATATTATCCTTTTTACAAAATTTATATCTGGAGAATATAGAAATAGATTAAAGTTTTTAATAACATAATATAATCGTAGGAACTACGGAGTTAGTCTATCTATGCTCTATACATCGGTGTACTTGGCTTAGATATTAAACATCGAAGCTTTAGCAAAAAATAAAAAGTAATAGTTATCCATAGCGTAGTGCCTCATTAAAATTGGAGTTAATTCCTGTTTGACAGAAGTATAGCATTGTGATATTGTTAGTATATTAGTGTGACAAAGGAGAAGATACATGTTTATTAGTCGTTTAAGATAAGTTTATTAAAAAGCAGATATTGTTTTGGTAACCTGAACAAGGCTTTTTTGTTATGCTTAAACGGCAAATGTGTTTCATTTCTATGAGTGATCGTCAATTTTAAAGTAATGTTAAAACGTATATTTACTATGTGAACTTAGCGGTATTTTGCTAGGAAGGTATAGTATTTATTGCAATGGACGGTAGTAACTCATGATATTGTTTCGAAAATGCATCGTTAGCAGACAAAGGCCTATCAAGGTTTTGTCTGTTTTTTTTATTGTATAGCGACACGCCATAGTGTTTTCATATATTTAGTCTCCATACGGCGATTTTTCGTAGGAGCAGCGAATGGCTCAAGATTATCGCAGCGATTGGCTCAAGTTTAAGACATCGAATGGATCAAGTTTAATACAGCGAATGGTTCAAGTTTCACACAGTGAATGGCTTAAATTTATCACAGCGCAAACTTGGTGAATGAATGATTAAATTTTTCATTCTTCTTTGCACAATCAAGGAGGTTTTAAATCATGATTATTTTTATTAGATTACGTTATTAGTACTGGATTATGGTACTCGGTTGAAAGAAAGACGTTTATCATAATCCTTTTCGCAGCAAGAGTGTGAAATTAATTTTCACTTACAAGTTTTAGTTTCATCTAAAAACTTGTCATTCACGGATGAAATGTATTTTATGGAGGTTCATAATAGAACTTTCATTTTGAAAAGGAGATTATGATTATGAAACAAATCGGTATAGTAGTAGGAGTAAACGTTAAGAATGGAGAACATTTTAACGAAGGAATGCAGGAGTTAATTGCATTAAGCGATGCGTGTGACATTGAGATTGTAGATGCTTTAGTGCAAAATGCAGATAGTATCAATAAAGCGACTTATCTTGGAAAGGGTAAACTAGCAGAGCTTTCTGAATTGGCAGAAGCAAGCGGGGCAGAGGTTGTTATCTTCAATGGTGAGTTAACTGCTTCTCAAATTCGTAATATTCAAGAAGTGGTAGATACTGTGGTACTTGATCGTACCAATTTGATTTTAACGATATTTGCTAGTCGTGCAAAGACGAGGGAAGCAAAGCTTCAAGTAGAAGTGGTAAGATTACAGTATGCATTACCTAGGTTAATTGGTGCGAACGAAAACCTTTCTAGGCAAGCAGGAGGTATTGGTGGTGGAACTGGTGCCGGTGGAAGAAATAAGGGGGCCGGAGAAACAAAACTAGAACTTGATAAACGAAGAGTAGAAGAGAAAATCAATGCAATGCAAAGAGAGTTAGAAGAGCTTGTTGCGCAACGATTGACGCAGAGGAATAAGAGAAAAAAGAACGAAATAAAAACAGTTGCATTAGTAGGATATACCAATGCAGGGAAATCAACAGTAATGAACTATATGGTCCAGCAATTTATCGGTAAGGAAGAGAAAGAAGTCTTAGAAAAGGATATGTTATTTGCAACCTTGGAGACTTCCGTTCGTAGGATAAGGCTGAAAAACCGAAAGGAATTTTTATTATCCGATACCGTTGGATTTGTAAGTAATTTACCACATAAGCTTGTAAAAGCATTTCGCTCCACACTAGAAGAAGTTTGTGAGGCTGATTTACTCATTCATGTGGTAGATCGATCCAATGAAGATTACAAGAGCCAGATAGAAGTAACAAATGCTACTCTAGCGCAAATAGGAGCAGGCCACATTCCAGTAGTCTATGCCTATAATAAGGCGGATTTAGTGAAAGAGGAAGCTTTGATAGAAAGTCAAAATGATGAATCTATAATGGAAGCACAGGAAGATATTGTACTGATTTCTGCAAAAAAAGGTGATGGTATGGATGAACTTATTAAGCTCCTATGTAAGCGTTTATACCCAGATGAAGTCAGAGCAAAGTTATTGATACCGTATGATCAAGGTGCGCTAATGGCTAAGATAAATGCTTTAACAAATATTATTTCTTCGAACTGTGAGGAAGCGGGAATGGTGTATGAAATTCAATGCAATGAGCAAATGTATCAGCAAGTTGAGTCTTATGTAATAGTGTAATGTAATATAGGGGTCAGGTACTGTGGTAATAATGAAATAGATGAAATAGGGGTCAGGCACAGTGAAATAGGGGTCAGGCACCGTGAACAATTGTGAACACTAGCAAAACCATCATTGAAGAGAGGTAGGATGGTTTTGCTAGTGTTCTTTTAATATATGGGGGCGCCTATTTGAGCTAATAATATTATTATGCGCTTGATGGAACAAAAATTGAGATTGAAGAAAAATACGATTACAGTGGGAGCCATAGCGCATCCTTAATTTTAGTTAGTTCTAGAAGTTTTACGTAGTCGAGTGATCATTTATGTCTAAAATAATACTAGAAGTTTTCTAAAAACACAAGAATTTGTAAAATACTAACAAAAAACATTGGATTACTTGTTAAAATGCTACAGAAAATACACATATTTACAAAAAAAAATAAATTTAGAAATTATTGTGTTATAATGTAAAATATATGTAGAAGATACATATATTTATTAATTTGTAAAGGGGGATGAAACGGGAAATTATAAATCAAGTTAATAAAACGTTTAAGAAAAAGGAGGATATCAATGAACAAGAAATTAGGAAAAAAAATTATTACTACATTAGTAGCAGTTACTCTATTATTGTCAAGTAGTACAGTTATTCTTGCTCAAGGCACTAAAAACCATGATGAATTAGAGTATTCACAAGATGCCGCTCTTGAGGCATACAATAGTATTTGTGAAGGACTATCTATTGATTTTTCGTATGAAAATAACGATTTACCAGAAGAATTAGGTGGCTTTTACTTAGATAAGAATGTTTTGGTAATTCAATTAACCAATACTACTAATGAAATAAAGAATAAATATTTGAATTACTGTAATGATTTTGAAGACGTGGTTTTTGAAAAGGTTGAGTATTCATATAAATATCTTAATAGTTTAAAAAATACTATTTCAACTCTATCAAGAGGCTATAAAGTTTATGAATATTTCATTGATGTATACACTAATAAATTAATAATAGGGGTAGATAATACAGATTTAGAATCGATTGAGAATATTAGTACTTATTCTTCACTACCAATATCATTTGTTGAATCTCAACCAGCCACTCCAACAGCAATGCAAGGTGGAGAAGAGATAGTTGTAGGTGGAAGATGTTCAATTGGATACTTTGGAACATTTAAGGGAAAAAAAGCATTATTAACTTGTGGACATGATAATCCGATAAACACAAATGTTACTTATAATGGTAATAATATAGGAAGTGTTGTTTATCAAAATCTAAATTTATATCCGATGCCATTTCCTAGTGAAGGGTTATATTGGTCTTATGGAGATTTTTCTATCGTTGATATTTCGAATAGCAGCGTTGCTACATCTAACAGAGTTGTTGGGTATGGTGGATTTACTGTAACAATTGATGGTACAGCAAATGTAGTAGCAGGATTAGAAGTAAAATATGCGGGTATGAAAACTAAATATGGTTCTGGGACTATCACTAGTACTGAAGTCACAAAACTTTTAAAACAACCAATTAATTTCAAGGAGTATGTAGTAAAGGGACTTTGTGTTGTTACCGCATCAACTAATCTTGTTGATGGGGGAGATAGCGGCGGAACCGTATATACTACAACGGCTTATAATAGAAACCTTGTAGCTGGTTGTGTTACCGGTGTCAATAGAGATGAAAAAAAATGGTTTTTTACTCCTAACGTTTACATAGAAAGTGAAGGTTTTGAATTTAATTAAAACATATAATCCCGTTAAAGAAAAAAATCTATAACGGGATTATATAAATCGAAGGAGGAATATTGTGAAAAAATCATTTTGGTTTTTTACTGGTTTAATCCTCTGTGTGTTATTACTATGTTTAACAAAGATTTCAATAGATAATCAGGAATTACTATCAAAGGATGATAAATTTAAAACATGGATAGATATTAATAAATCAGAGTTTTATGACAATGAAGTAGTTAACATGCAGGTAAACATGAAATATATAGGAAAGAAAGATGAGATAAATGTTTATATACCAAGGTATCCATTTACAATATCAATTTATGGTGACAATGGATTTCAATCGATAATAGAAGCGCCGAATACGTTTGGAATTCAAGAATATACATTCGAAAGAGATGATATTATAACAATGGATTGTTCGAACTATGGATATAATTATTTAAATGCATTTCAAGTTTTAAATCAATATGAACAGATTGAGTCAAGGATGGGAGTTGGTGGGAAACTTAAGTTACCTGCTGGAAATTATACATTAACATTAAAAACATGGTATGAAGATGACTTATCAGGGGAATTAAGGCATGAATTATATGCTTCTAAAAAAATTATAGTAAAACCAAAAAATAATAGAAAAAGTATATATGAAGTAAAGTCTGAAAAAAATTTTAAATTAGAGGCAAATCTTGATAAAAACATATATGAAGTTGATGAATACATAACTATTTGGTCTAGCATGACTTATTGCGGGGACGAGGATAGTATTTTTTATCCAGATGTAGAGGATTACCCAATGTATGTCGATATCTATGATGAAAATCATGATAAATTACAATCGTTAGAACGGGTTATATATGATTTGGTGTTTGACTATTGGTTTTACGGTCAGGAACTAAATAAAGATAAAACTTTTTATTATAAACCATTTGATACATTTATTTTACCAGCTGGAAAATATCTTATAGAGTTTATATACCGCTATCCAAATGATGCTGGTGTAATTATAACTGATACAATTGAAATGAATTTTGAAGTTGTGCTTAGTCTATAACTTTCATATATAAGGCAATGCCCTTTAGATAATCGTTCAATGTTTTGTTCTATAATGAAAAATCAAGCTGACATCATTTAAGAATGATAAAAAAATATGAATTTAACACAGAAAATCGATTTTTTATGAAAAAAAAAGAATCGTTGTATCCAGCCAATTACATCTGGTGTGCTGGGGTCAGGCACTGTGAACAAATTATGAACACCAGCAGAATCATTCTGGATTTTGCTAGTGTTCTTTTTTGTTGAATTCTGTAATATTAAAGTGGATATAAATAAGGGTTAAATGAAAAAGTAAATTCCAGTTCAGCTATACTACTATTGTTTGCTAGACTAAATTCTAGTTTTTCACTTAACATATATTGAATTATGATATATAATTAACTTCTAAGACTCAGGAAAATTAACTTTTTTACATGCTTAATAAGCAACTGGATATTGTCGTGCAAGACTAAATTCCACCTGCTTGAAGTTAAGTTTACATGTTAGAGGAATTCTGTCTGCGCCTTAGTTTAGTGTTTTAGTAATGCTGGTTTTAGCATTACTTCATCGTGATGTATTTCACATAATGGTAACTTTTTGTGGAGAGAGTTATCAAGTAGCATTTGAGATAGCTGATAAGGGCTGTAACCATTAAGGTTATCTCTAGAAATGCTATTTATGTGATTCATCAGTTTGTAAACATCTTTTTGATTGTAACAGTCAAAGGTACTCCCTTTTGGTACAACATATCGAATAAATTCATGATTCTTTTCAATCATTCCCTTTTGCCATGAACACTGCGGATCACAGTAATAGATACTGGTACGTTTTTTACCACATTTATTATATTCCAAATCTTTAGGAGCCTGAAATTCGGTACCTCTGTCTGTTAATACTACTTGAAATAAATTTTTGAAATTTTTTAGACCTAAGGCCTTAGTCAAGTAGTCAAACACTTCTTTCACACATTCTTGAGTCTTAGTATCCATAAGAAAAATCAACATTAAACTAGATTTCCGAAATAAGAGTGTTAATAAAACTTTTCCACCTTTTCGCCCTTCAACCGTATCCATTTCGACCACAGATAAGTCAGGATGATGCTGAAGTAATTCTGTGAAATCATTATAAGTTCGATCTACACAATACTGCCTATTTACAGTAGTTTTAGTTGTGTGAGACTTTCTGATTTTATACTTTACCTTCCTTGGCAGATCAATGTTTCTCACTGTAAAGACATCTTTACTTATGTATTTGTAAAGAGTTCGACGAGAACAAAGAATCTCATCAGAATGATGGGCATAAATGTGCGCAAGAGATTGTCCTTTTAATATAAGTGGTGATATTAATTGATCTAGCTTTTGCATATTTTCAGGTGATTGATTTATACCTTCCCTAGAAGATGATAAGAGTTCACGGTAGCAATCATCAGAGTATTTGGATACATATATCAATCGATGATATGGGCAACTTACAAGACTAGGGCAAGCATTACAAACATACGGTGGCTTATCTAATCTACCACATGTTTTTGCCGTATACTTAGCACATTTCGTATAGCACTGGGAACATTCATTACAATTCTTGTAGCATACTATATCTTTGCACACATGTCGTTCAGTACAAGTTTTATAATGAATACAGCGTGGTGATGAATTGCGAGATATATGTTGCTTTAAACTCCTATGTTTTCTTACTTCTTTTGAAATAGTGGAAGGGTCTTTGTTCACCTGTGCTGCAATAACAGAGAAGGGCTTTCCAGCGTTTAATCCTTGTTCAATAATAATACGATCACTTAGTGTTAAATGTTTTTGGTTATCCTTCATAGTATCCTCTTTCTGCACAGACAGATAACCATATAAACATAGTAACAGAACATAAAGAGTTGTGCACGACTAAATTCCAGTAAATAAGGAGACTAGAATTTACTCGTGCAAACTGGAATTTACTTTTTCATTTAACAGGATATAAATAAGTATGGAAAGTATTGGGAGTAAATGCTATAATAAAGAAATATCTGGAATAGAATAAAATGCTTATTTGTGGAGGTCTTATGAGAGAAATTCTTGATGAAAAGGTTGTAATGCTGTTTTATATTGAGGAATTAGAAAATAACAACATTGATTTCTTAGTACATAGGGAAGAACAGAGCAATATGGTGAAGAATTATTTGGAGCAATTAATTCAAGCATCTAGTATAAATGATAAGATACAGGTAGCCTCTAAGTTATGGAAAGTTTTGTTTGAGGCAGCAATGTCATATATTGACGAAGATAAGCAAGGGTATGACAAATTATTTAAGTTCTTTGATGAATTCGTTCAATTTGATGAATTAATTTTTGCTTCCGATTCTTTTTATCGTGACCACACTCTACATTGCTTGTGGGTATATTTTCTTGGAGAGTATGTGTATCGCAAGGAGGAGTACAGTCAATTATTTCAGGATAGTCGGGAGCAATTACCTATGATATCTGCGCTAGAAGAGCTAATTGTACGACTGAATTTATCAAAAGATAAGACGGTGAAAGATTTGCTGATGACCATTCGGCTGTTTAAAGAAATGCAAAAGTATGAAACAGCAGGTCGTTGTATTGCTGCATTAACCCATGATTTAGGATATCCATTAAAGAAGATTGAAAAGATTAATAAAAGTATGAAGAATATTCTTCCTTATTTTTCAATCAATTCTTATGATGATTTTTCATTCGAATTTAATAATACACAGCAGCATTTTATTGAAGCCTTTTTAGAATTTATATCTTGTGAATTATATGCCACAATACATACTACCGAAGAAGCAAGTTTTCTAATTGAAGAGATATTTAAGTTGGAGAATGGTAAGGTGGTTGGTTTGTGGGAAGATGCTGTTGAGAAAATGACGGAAGAACGAATCAATATATTAAAAGAAAGCTTTACAGGAAGTTCGACCTTAAAAAAGAACCAACAGCGCTTGATGTCATACTCTCATGATTTTGAAGAATATAAACACGGAATAATGAGTGCTTTTTTATTAACGAAGAATCTACAGGCATTTAAAAATATGAATTATGTTACGGAGCAATCAGTTTCAGAGCAATCAGTGGATATGGCACTTTTTTGCGTGAAACAACAAATTTTATTATCAATTACAGATCATACATGTGATTCGTTTAAGATTACAAGTATTATTGAAGAAAATTATTTAACATTAATTGATGAGTTAGAAGAGTTTTCAAGAATCTCTCGTGCGAGTCAAAATAGAGAATATGTAGAAGAGTTTTGCTCCACAAAATTATATTATGAAGAGGATTGGTTCTGCATTGATTTTATCTTTGATAACAATGCCTTGGACAATTTAAATCCGGAGATAGCGTTTAAAGGGCGGTGTAAGAAGTTTCTAACATTATTTAATATCTCGCATTTAAGTCCTAACTTAAAGATTAAGCTAAGGTGCATTAGTGAACTAGAGGAAAACAATCATATTTATACTCTATTGATTTCTAGGAAGTATGCAGATATTCTAATTGATGATATCTCACAAAATATACCGAAGTATCTAAAATTAAGTCAGTTTTATACGAAAGAAGAATATGAGAGAATGTAAGGGGCTGGTTGTAGCAATAGGGTCAGGCACTGTGAACACTGTGAACACTCTGTGAACACTGAGAACATTCTGTGAAGATTAATCTTTCAAAATCCCCTTTAATAGTGCGCCTAGCATGGCGTACTATTAAGGGGGTAAGTCGTGTGTTTTGAAAACTGTCATCTATTTATCGATGAAAAAAGATTACGGTATTCCCTAGGAGACATGTGGTAACGTGCTTTAAAAACACGGTTAAATGTGCGCTGGCTGTCAAAGCCTGCATTTTCATAGGCTTCAGTAATGGATTGATTTGTATATTGTAGGAGACCAGATACATAGTCTAGGCGGGCATCATTCAGGTATTGATTAAAGTTTGAATGAAAAGTTCCAGAAAATACTCTAGATAAGGCATAGGCACTGAAGCCTAAATCTTTAGCCATTCCTGTAAGAGTTATTTTTTCAGTAAAATGACTGGCGATATAGGATACTGTCTGATAGATAATATCATCACTACCAAGGGTGTTTTTTTCCACTAGGTGATAGAATGGAAGACAGCGTGCTAGTATAATCTGTATAAAGGCCTGATAAATAATGTCTTTTTGATCCGTTACTGGATACTCCAAAAGACTTTTCAGAGTATAGGCGATATCAGGATGAAGGCTGGAACTTGAAATAATAGGATTATCAGGGCAAAATTGTTGTAATGTCTGGAGATAACCGCCACCTAGAATAGGAGATGCCAAAAGATAAATAGCTTTACAGGGACGAGTATCAAATACCTGGTAATGGTGAATTACATCAGGAAAAACAATGGCAAAGTCTCCTTGCTCCATATGATGTAGTTCCTGGGCTATTCCAAGTTCTAAACTTCCTTCTGTTACGTATACACACTCTATTGATCTATGTATGTGTGGAGATATATGGCTAGATTCTGTGTGGAATATCTCAAGACTTTCCTTAGTATGCTCATAAATTGGACGCATATAATAACCTCCTTGCAAGATTTGGCTAGTTTTTAATGTGATTTGACAAGTATTATATAAAAAAACAGGATATAATTCAATTATAAAAAGAAAAGAAAAAAAGGGGATGAGACATATGTTAGATAAAATTAAAAAAATCATAAGAGAATCAATGATTAGTTATGTTAAAATGTGCGAACTAGAATGGCGCTAAGATTCGGAGAAAAATGAATATGAAAAAACAAAGATTAAAAGCTATCTGCCGTTATTAGTGCACGATAGCTTTTTTTATTTATAGTAACTTTATTTTTTGTAGTAACTTGACTTTGTGAAGTCACTATGATAGACTTACAAAAAAGTCAGGAGATAATCTATGTTTGAATCATTGGTAGCAACGAATAGCGTAAGTTTTATATTAGTATTTTTAGAAGGCGTCCTGTCCTTCTTCTCTCCTTGTATCATTCCATTGATACCAGTATATATGGGATTTTTAGCTGGGAATGCAAAAAAAACAGGTGAAGATGGAAAAATTACATACGAAAGAAAGAAGGTATTCTTTCACACTTTATTCTTTGTATTCGGTATATCTTTCGCATTTTTCATACTAGGAATGTCGTTTACAGCCTTAGGTAACTTCTTTAATAGTAACAAACTTCTATTTACTAGAATTGGTGGTATTCTAATTCTTATATTAGGTTTATTTCAACTAGGTATATTTAACTTTTCATTTTTGCAAAAAGAACGAAAGATACCTTTAAATCTAACAAATAAGGAAGTAAATCCTTTGATAGCACTGATCCTTGGATTCACCTTTAGCTTTGCCTGGACACCATGTGTTGGACCAGCACTTTCCTCCGTTTTAATCATGGCTTCTGGTGCAAAAAGCGCTGCTACTGGCAATCTACTGGTAATTGTTTATGCCCTCGGATTTGTTCTTCCATTTTTGCTACTGGGATTATTTACAACGCAAGTTTTAGCATTTTTAAAATCAAAGCAGAAGCTGTTAAAGTACACCATTAAAGCTGGTGGTATCATACTTATTACTATTGGTATAATGACTTTTACAGGTTGGATGAATGGCATCTCAAGTTACTTGAATTCCTTTGGTGGTTATCCTTCAAGTAGTAAACAGGATGTTGAGGATAACGATGACACTTATGATAAAGAAAATTCAGAACCAACACAAGAAGACACGACGGATAAAGAAAATTCAGAACCAATACAAGAAGACAAGACGGATAAAGAAGGTGAGTCATCGGACAATGCAACCGATAACAAAGGCGAAACTACAGATAATGTAAATGATAACCAAGGCGAAATTACAGACAATGTAACAGACGGCGAAGCTGAAGCTGAGGAAGCTCCTGAAAAAATTGTTGCGTTTGACTTTACTTTAACGGACCAATACGGAAATGAACACACGTTATCTGAGTATAAGGGGAAAGTTGTATTTCTAAATTTTTGGGCAACCTGGTGTCCTCCTTGTAAGAAAGAAATGCCACATATTGAAGAGTTATATCAGGAGTTTAATCTAAATCAAGATGAAGTGGTGATATTAGGTGTTGCAAATCCAAGCAGCGAAGAGTATCCTAATAATCAAGACGAAGAAAAAGAAGATATTATATCTTTCTTAGACGAAAATGGTTACACATTCCCGACAGTATTTGATGAGACGGGTGAAGTATTTGGTGATTACTTTATTTCCTCTTTTCCAACAACATTTATGATTGACAAAGAAGGGAATATATATGGATATGTACCTGGAATGATGACTAAAGATATTATGCTTAGTATTATTGATCAAACATTGGAAGCTTCCCAATAATAGTATAACGTCAAAATATTCAAAGATTACTATGTACACTCATTCGTATCAATAGGACTTTAGGAGAAATTAATTATGAAGAACTTATATAACCTACCTTGTAACATTGCCCAGACTCTTAACATTATTGGAGACAAATGGACATTATTAATATTGCGCAAGATAATGATTGGGCACACAACCTATAAGGAAATGCAAGAGGGCCTAGACGGAATTCCTACAAACTTACTTTCTGAACGACTAAAATCCTTAGAAGCAGATGGGCTTATTATATCAGAATTATATCAAAACCACCCACCTCGTTATCAATACTTACTTACACAAAGTGGAATGGACTTGGCAGATGTATTTAATAGCCTTATTATGTGGGGCGAAAAGCATTTAAAGATATGTTATAAACAATTAAACCATACCCAATGCGGACATAAGATTGAACATCATTACTATTGTCCAAAATGTGATCAAGTAGTTGAGAGAGAAGATATCACCCTGTGTGCCCCAGATGAGAAAACAGAATCGTAAGATAAAAATAAATAGCTCTATTTAAATAAATGCCTCAATATTAGCCAACGAAACTTGACTAATATTGGGGCATTTTTATTATTTATCATTTATAAAACTCTTTAATCTTATCCATTCTTGAGGTCATTCCCTGAAAAAGATAATCCACCAATGTAATAGCTACCATTGATTCCACCACCACGACTGCCCTTGGTACGATGATTGGATCATGTCGCCCTTGGATTTCAATCTCTATATTTTCATTATCTTTATTTACCGTTCTTTGTGGCTTAGCAATTGAAGCTGTAGGTTTTACGGCTGCACGAAGGATAATCTCTGTACCATCACTAATACCTCCGATTATGCCCCCTGCATGATTGCTAAGCTTGGTAATCTTCTTGTTGTTATCATAGAAAAATGAATCATTATTCTCATATCCTGTTTTTGTGGCTACTTCAAATCCGTCACCTATTTCTACTCCTTTGATAGCGCCAATGGACATAATCGCCTTTGCAAGCGCAGCATCTAGCTTGTCAAATACTGGTTGACCAATTCCAGCAGGCATTCCTGACACAATACATTCAATGATACCACCAACGGAATCATGGTCCTCCATCTTTTCCTCAATGTAGGCTTCTGCTTTTGCAGAGGCTTCCAAATCTGGCATATACAATGGACTTTTATATGTTGAGCCTATCTGGCATTTTTTATAATCAATGGAGATAGGTCCGATGGATTTCGTGTAGGCATGAACAACAATCCCCAGTTCCTTTAAAATAGTAGCGGCAATTGCTCCTGCAGCAACTCTTCCAGTAGTTTCTCGTCCTGAGGAACGGCCACCTCCACGATAATCTCGAAAACCATATTTTTGATCATAGGTATAATCAGCGTGCCCAGGACGATAAAACTTAGCAATCTCCGAATAATCATAGGGGCGGTGATTCTCATTATAAACAGCCATAGAAATTGGTGTACCGGTGGTGCGTCCTTCAAAGACACCGGAAAGAATCTTAAGTCGATCCAATTCCTTCCTTGGGGTTGAATATTTTGTCTGACCGGGCTTTCTTCTATCTAAATATACCTGTATCATCTCTTCGTTAAGGGGCAGACCTGCAGGACAGCCATCTACCACAACCCCGATTCCTTCTCCATGAGATTCTCCCCATGTTGATATAATAAAACTATTTCCATATACTGATCCAGACATAAAATCTCCTTTCTATATAATAAATTTGAATTGTATTAGTTTTGAATTCTTCTATAGTATATCGAAAATGACACAAGATTTCAAACATCTTATTATTTATTTTTAAATTGCCAGTCTATTGTGCTCTACTTAATAACAATCCAAGAGTAGGGATATCCGCGTTAATTGCAGTTATTGTGGTATTAGTTGTAGGACTAATTTAGGTTTCGTAGTCGCTAATTTTTATTTGTTCACAACATAATCCACTTGTTTTACTTGAATCATTATAAATAAGGAATTGTTATATATAAAAGAGATTTGTTTTAATAATATTGACATTGTAATGTTTTGTTGTAAAATTAAAAAGTACCGTGAGGGAATTTTAAGAAATATCTAGTTAATTATACCATTTATAAGTATTACTAGGCCAAAGATTTCTTATCACCAATTAGCACTACTTATTAGCCAAAGAGCACAAGAGTCTTGCTATTTAAGGTAATTACTTATATTCTTACGTATTATATAGAGTCTGAGTTCATAATTAATGATATTTGACAAGGAGGTGTTTTTATGAATTATCGTATAGCAATATGCGAAGATGAGATATATTATAAAGAGGAATTACTGGCTTTATTAAAAGCTTATGAAAGTGAAAGTGGTAATTCACTTTTAATAGAAACTTATAGTTCTGGTGAAGAATTTTTAGAGCTTGGTAAAAATAAGGTTTATCATATTATAATACTAGATGTAGAGATGGGAAAATTAACTGGAGTAGAAGTAGCTAGAGAAATTAGAAAACAGGATGAAAATGTCAAAATTATTTTTGCTACTAGCCATGAAATATATGCAATAGACGCCTTTGATGTATCTGCGTTGGGATATTTGGTAAAACCAGTATCCTATCTTAGGCTAAAAAAAATATTTTCAAAAGCAATTATGCTTGTTGATTTTATGAATGATAAAGAAACTGCAAAAAAAAGATACATAAAAGTCAAAGTAAAATATGAAACCGTTAATATCTTAGTAGATTCCATACGATACATTGAGAAAAAAAGAAATAAATGTATCATTCATGAAAAAGATAATGAATATTCCTGTTATGAAACCTTAACACAGTTTTATGAGAAACTGGATATACATAAATTTATATATACTCATCAAGGATATATTGTAAATTACGATAAAATTCAAGAAGTATTAGAAAATAGTGTTATTCTTGAAGATTACATTGAAATCCCATTAAGTAGGAAATATCATAAGCCATTGAAAGAAAGATTTATGGAAGAGTTACGCAGTTTTAGATAATGAATTCACTTCGTACGAAATGTATATATAAGGGGACAGCTGCTAATAACACCAAAGGAAATAAAGCATTAGTTGTAGCGACACATGTGGATAAGGTTCATATACATATACTTAATACTACATCTCTGGACTGTATCAAAAAGATCAATTTATATAAGGATAGAATATAGTTATAAGTATGTTAAAAGGGGGAGGTTTATTTGGAAAAGTATTACAAGAATGGCAATTGTTTTCCGTATGAGGCATTCGTACAAGAGTCATTAGAAAAATATTTTATACGTTTGGGTTATGAACTAAAAACCAAAGAACAGGTTGACTTGATTGCTGAAAAAGGAAATGAGCTGTGGATCATTGAAGCAAAAGGAGTGACGAGCGCTGTTGGTACTGATTTTAACACCTGTTTGGGGCAACTGGTAAAAAGTATGAAAGATGGGAATGCAATATATGCAATTGCTATTCCAAAACATACAAAATACAAATATCAATGTGAATTGATTTCTGATTATTTTCGGAAGTTGGTTGGCTTACATATATTACTGGTAGATGAGACGGGTAAAGTTAATATCGTTTTACCTTCGGACTCATTTGTAGCACATTTTGATTAGTAATAATAAAGGAGGCAGGCACTGTTAACCAATTGTGAACAACAATGATAGTATCAGGTAGATAGATTGCTTCATTTGTAAATATAATTAATAGAGAAACAAACTCAAATTAAAAAGCCCCTCCTGTCTGACCACAGGAGAGGCGGTGTTCGTAAGGACATTAACCCTTTTGTTCGAAGCATTCACTTTGTAGTGGGTGCTTTCTTACTTTTAAATTATAAAGGCATAATGTTTTTTCCGAACTCATGGTTGATAATTTGTGCCATTGCGTTGTAAATAGCAGAGAGACCACAAAATATACCAATATATCCTGCCATAGTGTGTATCTGTACTAATCCTGTAAAATCAGATACGGCAAGTAATAAGAATAATAGTGTTAGGGAACCAAATACAACTTGAGAGGCACGGTTATGTTTTAACGTTCCAATAAACATAAATGCAGTGAAGATACACCAAAATCCTAGATAATATCCCATGCTCTTAGCATCTGCGGACTCGATTCCTTTGAATGGATTAATCCAAATTATAATTAATGACCACCAAAAGAATCCATAGGCAGTAAAAGCGGTTGCACCGAAGGTATTATTTTTCTTGAATTCCATAATACCAGCGATTATTTGAGCAGCTCCGCCGAGTGCAAATCCCATTGCTATTACAACAATAGAAAGAGGGATAATTCCTGCATTGTGTAAATTTAATAAACATGTTGTCATTCCAAATCCTAAAAGACCAAGTGGTGCTGGATTTGCAATATTTGATTGAGTTCCTTGTGTCGACATTTTGTAATAAACTTCCTTTCACATTTCATTCTTTTTTAATCTAAACACCATCGCATATAGTACCATCTTTTCGACAAGAATACAACATAAACTTGCAAATATGACATTGTAACTTGTAGTGATGAACTTATCCACAATAAAGCTGTACCAAATTGGTACAGCTTTATTGTATCAGATCTTGTTTTAGTAATTAGGAAGAAGTAGTTTAATTTGAAACTCTTTATCATCATAATTATAGGAGCACTCTCCATTATACTTTTTACAGGTATCTATTACATTACTAAGTCCAATACCATGTATCCCATTATCTGTTTTTGTTGTTTGTAGGATTCCATGTTTTTCAATTGGAATTTCTACAATAAGATTTATGCATGTAATATTCAAATAACTCTTTGACTGTTTTATAGAAAGATAGATTTGTCTATGATCGTCTTTTATTTTATCCACAGCTTCGATAGCATTATCTAAAATATTTCCTAAGAGTATTATGAAATCCATATCTGTTATTTTATATATTGTATCAAAATCAATCTCACATATGAATTGAATCTCTTTCCTTTCACACTTCGATTTTTTCGCTTGTAATATAGATGATATTGTTTGATTTTTCGTAATGATTACATCACTAGAAGTGATCACATAATCCTGCAATGAATTTAAATAGGTATCTAATTCTGTATACTTTTCTTGATATAACCATCCATGAATAATCGTAAGATGGTTTTTAAAATCATGCTTTAGCGCACCTAACTGTTTAGTCTTATTCGATAAATCATCATAAAAGCTTTGATTCATTTCATATTGTTGTAACTTTAATTGTTTTAGTGCGGCATCTTGTAAGAAAGCTACGATTTTTTCGTAAATTGATATGATTAAAAGGATCATTATAATATTTACTAAAAAAGTAATAACAATAATGTTTTGAAAAGTTTCTTTTTTTGCATCTAAATTAATACTAATAAAAACGAGGGTACAAAGTATTGTTAAAATAGAGATTATGAATGGAAATATATATTTATTATAAGGATTTACGATATGCCTATCTCTTTCCTTGTTATTACACAAGAATGAAAAACAAATATATAGTAAGGTACAAATAACTACAACCTTTAAATATTGATAGAAATAATTTTCTATCGCTATTGCATTATCAAAAAGTATCACGCTTAAGAAAAAGAGTATAAAAAATGGAACAAAGTAAAGTAGATGATATTTTAGTAAGTGAAGAACATTACTTTTAATATTAATTTTGTATGTAAGCCAATTAAATACAAAGCTACAACAGGTCATAACAAGCCATATATGAGGGACAGCAAACAAACTGATTAGAAATAGAACCAACATATATATTATATAATTACGAATAAAAGTTTTATTTTTTATTTCGTCTGAAAATTTGTAATTACTGTATTTTATATATGTAAAAAATTCGAGAAAATTTGTGATTAAATCAAAATAAAAAACGATAGATATTCGTTCCATTCCACACCTCAGCAAGTTAGTTGATATACATAATATACCATTTTATGAGATGGAATCCTATTTATAATTACTAAATAGCACATCTTTTTTTCCAAAGAGCACCAAGTTGTTGATTTTAAAGGGAAATATTGTTAAATTATATATGTCATAGAGTTACATTTATAAATATTACTTAAAGAGATTATAGGGATATGAGTATGGATATAAAACTTCTCTTATAAAAATTCGTGAAGTAGCTGGTACAGATAAGCAGGGACCAATACTTATGTTGTAATTAAAGCAGCAAAGTAATTTTGGATAAAAAGCAGATGTAGGTAAAGTGAAGGAGTTAATTATGTTATCTAAATTGAAAAAAGAGAATGAGAGCTTTGTGAAGATGTGGGAAAATCAAAGGAAATCACACTTTAAAGGGTATTATTTAAGTAAAATTGTGTCTACTTTTATATTTGTTATATTACTATATGGATTAAATTATATAGTTAGTGACGATGTCGATTATTTATTGTCGCTTATAATATATATATTTATTGCAATATTTGCACCTATAATATCATGGACAGTGAATGAGTTTAGATATAACATCTCACTTAAGAAGAAAGGTTAAATTATGAAAAAATTATTAGAAAAATATATGAGGATCCAATTTGATAGAAATATCAGGAAAATAAATGTGGTTGTAAACTTAATAACAATGCGAATCATTTGGATGCTACATAATGATTTATCAAAATTTTAGAAAGAATCAGTAAAAACATTCTAAATCGTATGAAAGGAATCAACTATGAACAAGTTAAGGGGAAAAATAGATAATACTGAAACAGATGCACTTGATAAAAAGTTATTAGTACTTAGAAAAAGGGTATTGTTTGGCTCAGTATTTATTTTTATAGCATTATGTAGCGAACTTATTGAGGCTAGTCATAATACTGTGTTTCCAATGATTCTTGTTTCGTTTATTATGACCTTTTTAATATCGATATCTGGATACTATTTATTTAAAATCATTTATTATAAAAAATAGATGATACTTGAACTATGTACTTAATTAAGGGAGAAAGGATAAGTTCATGGATATTTTACTACTGAAATAAGATTGCATTAGCAACAGCTGCAGGAGGCGCATTTCCTGAAGGACATTTTGGAAGTAATTTGTGTCGGAGTGGGTGCTTTCGCTGAGCAAAGAGTAGGGGACTACATATTTGACAAGTTAACCTAAGGAGAAACATACATTATGGATTACTTTATACTTTTTATTTCATCTATGCTTTTCTATCTAATAGAAGAAGAAACGCTGGAGAAAAGATTCAAGCTGAGAACAAAAATTATTAAATTGTGTAAAAAAGAATGCTATTACTTCATTTTTATTATTTTTATCGTTTCGTTGCTTTATTTTATAGTAAATAGTTTTAGTGTACAAGGTAAAATTAAATATATATTATATGGATTATCCTATGGAACGGGCATCTCTTTTTTAAAAGTTTATCGATTAAAAGAGTAAAGACGTGGAACAAGGGTTATTTATACCTTACAATAATGAAGAAAAGGAACAGTTGGTGGTTGTATTTTTGGAGCAATATAGGGGCTAAAATAGTTGCAATTGGTTATTTTAATTTTAGAAAGTATTATAAGTGGAGATAATATGGGGAAAAAAATAGTTGAATTTGTTGTAGTAATTAGTATTACAATTATAGTGTGCTTAATAGCAGGTAGTGTACTCGGTATCCTACTAGCTAAAAACAGCGATATAGTAGAGTCAGTTTCATTTATACTATTTATTTTTATGCTAGTCTCAACTTTGATAATAGGTTATTTCATACATATTCTTTTTCATGAATTAGGACATTTGATATTTGGATTATATTCAAAGTATCAATTCATTTCATTACGCCTAGGAAAAATACTTTTTCTTAAAATTAATAAGAAGTATAAGATGGTAGTTACCCATAACTCTATTATTAGTGGTCAATGTATTATGGCTCCATTAACTCTAGAACCAAACCATTACCCATTTGTGTTATATAATTTAGGTGGAGTAATAGTAAATTTTATATTAATCATTATTAATTTAGCGTTGTATATGCTTATATCTACGAACATATTTTTTTCACTTTTAGAAATCATGATGATCGTAGTAGGTATCTGTATGTTTTTATTTAATATAATTCCTATGGGAAGTAATGATGGACATAACCTATGTATTTTGCTGAAAAATAAGTATACTCGTTATGCTTTTTGGAGTCAGCTCAATGTGTATGCATTAAGCATCAAAGGGATTCGACTAAAAGATATGCCAGAGGAGTATTTTTTATTTGATATAACTCAGGATTTAAAAGAATTATTAATATGTACACAAGCTTATCAAGTATGTTCTTATTATTTAGATAAAAATGATTTTGACACAATGAGAAAAATAGCTATGAAGGTTATTGAAACGGAAGGAGTTCCTGAAGTTTTCAGAAATGAATTACAATGTGAAGTTCTATATGTTGAGTTGGTTACTGATTGTAGAAAAGATGTAATAGATAAATTATATACACTAAAATTATCTCAATATATTGAAAGAACAAAAAAACATATCTCTAAACAAAGATTACTATATGCCTATGAAAGGTTGTTCTTAGTAGATGATGAACTTGCGAATGATAGACTTGAGAAATTTAATTTGCAAGCGAAATTAAATCCATATCCTATAGAAGTGGAATCTGAAAAGAAACTCATGAATTTGATAGACCAACAATATAAAAGATTATTATTGTTAAAATGTAAGCAGTAATATTTAAGCACTTTACAAAATAGATAGGATAAAATTATTTATAACATGTTAGCTTGGGAAGAACATATCTTAGAAAACAATAGGTATGGTGTTTCAAATTAAGATTCATCTAGAGGAGGGAGTAGGAATAAAAAACAAGTTGAAGATAGTATTGATAAGTCTAATTTTTTGCATAGTTACATTATCCTTTTATAAGATTATAATTAATGAAATATTTACTTCAGATAGTATTTTTCTAAAAGCTGCTAAGAGTATCTTAATAATATTAGCGTCATTAATAGTTACAGTGATTTTATATGGATTATATCTAGAAAGGATGTTTGAACGGAAATACCGTGGTAGTGTAAAGGTTTATCTGGATAAAAGCCGTTGGAGGGAAGCAACGATTATAATATTATATTCTTTTGTTATTTTATACTCTTTTGGTATGGTTTTTAATATCTGGACTTTCATTTTACTACCGTACATTTCGATGCTAGTGTTTGGCTTAAAAAATAATGGTATCATAGTAGAATATGATTGCAATTTATATTTTATATCTAGAGACTATGTGTTAGATATGGTAAAAGAGATAAGCTATGATCCTAACAGTGATATGTTGCGAATAGTAATTATTAATGATCAAGACAAAACTGAAAAAATAAATATAGATAGAGTAAAAGATAAAAAAATATTTGAGGAGTTAATTCTTTTGATTAAAAGATATTATAGTAAGTAGAAGTAATAATTGTAATAACATAATGGCCTTGTTGCAATCCCAGCAGTAATAGGTGGAGTTGTAGTTGTAATGGAGAAAAAATGATTAGTTTGAATAATAAACCAAAATTTTTAACACCTTTTATTAAAAAGTATTCAATTGCGTCAACAATATTTATGTTAATGGGAGATATATTCACTTACTTTAATATAATTGAATTTACCTTGATATATAGTATGATTGTAATGATAC
>OJJJ01000155.1_pt1 | contig 42968 bp, 63 predicted proteins | sample 1596311 | NCBI WGS metagenome assembly OJJJ01 (sample SAMEA4350140, study PRJEB24818) | metagenome | biome: human; feature: gut; material: faeces | place: Denmark | collected 2013-09
GCCGGCCCTTCGTCCGGCGGGTAACCAGTACCGGCCGATCTTACGACCCTGGATGAACATCATCCCGTCAGCAGCGTCTCCACTGTGATGTCGTTTTTCACACTGTCCGATCACAAAATAGAACGGGGAGGGACAACATATGGTAGGAAAAGCAACTGCCAGAGACACAATATATTGATTATCCACAGTAACGGGGGATAACCGTGTGGGTAACATATTGAAAGTCCGTCACGTTATCGTATTAATTGACTTTGTAGACACCACTGGACCATGAAAAGAATCTGGGGGAATCATCACAGCGCATAAACATACCGTTTGTTTTTGGGGGACGGCAAGGAGGCCCCTGTTATCCAGTGCGCCGTAAAACCCCGACCTTCAGGGCGGGGATATAAGGCGCGGTTTTCGGTAATGACTCCAACTTACTGATAGTGTTTTATGTTCAGATAATGCCCGATGACCTTGTCATGCAGCTCCACCGATTTTGAGAACGACAGTGACTTCCGTCCCAGCCTTGCCAGATGTTGTCTCAGATTCAGGTTATGTCGCTCAATGCGCTGAGTGTAACGCTTGCTGATAACGTGCAGCTTTCCCTTCAGGCGGGATTCATACAGCGGCCAGCCATCCGTCATCCATACCACGACCTCAAAGGCCTACAGCAGGCTCAGAAGACGCTCCAGTGTGGCCAGAGTGCGTTCACCGAAGACGTGCGCCACAACCGTCCTCCGTATCCTGTCATACGCGTAAAACAGCCAGCGCTGACGTGATTTAGCACCGACGTAGCCCCACTGTTCGTCCATTTCAGCGCAGACAATCACATCACTGCCCGGTTGTATGCGCGAGGTTACCGACTGCGGCCTGAGTTTTTTAAGTGACGTAAAACCGTGTTGAGGCCAACGCCCATAATGCGTGCACTGGCGCGACATCCGACGCCATTCATGGCCATATCAATGATTTTCTGGTGCGTACCGGGCTGAGAGGCGGTGTAAGTGAACTGTAGTTGCCATGTTTTACGGCAATGAGAGCAGAGATAGCGCTGATGTCCGGCAGTGCTTTTGCCGTTACGCACCACGCCTTCAGTAGCGGAGCAGGAAGGACATCTGATGGAAATGGAAGCCACGCAAGCACCTTAAAATCACCATCATACACTAAATCAGTAAGTTGGCAGCATTACCCAGAATAATGTCGCTATGGAAAGCATCATCAAGGGTGGCTGGCAAAGTAAAATATAAAGGGGCAAATGCCCCTTAGGATTCATTTCAGTCGTTTACCTGCATCATCAACGACTTTTTCACCATCTTCTTTGGTGAACGCGTGTTTTTGTGCATCCGGAAGAATATCCAGCACCACTTCTGAAGGACGACACAGCCGGGTCCCCAGTGGCGTCACCACAATCGGGCGGTTAATCAGAATAGGATGCTGTAACATAAAGTCGATTAACTGCTCGTCAGTAAAGCGGTCTTCCGCCAGCCCTAATGCTTCAAAAGGCTCGACATTCTTACGCAGCAGCGCTCGTACTGTGATCCCCATATCCGCAATAAGTTTAACCAGTTCATCGCGTGATGGTGGTGTCTCAAGATAATGAATAACGGTCGGCTCTGTACCGCTGTTACGGATCATCTCAAGCGTGTTGCGAGAGGTGCCGCAGGCTGGGTTGTGATAAATGGTAATGTTGCTCATATCAGTATCTCATTACAAAGTGAAAGAGAGACGTAGCGCCAGCGCGGCCAGCGTTACAAACAGCACAGGCAGAGTCATGATAATCCCGGTGCGAAAATAGTATCCCCAGGTGATTGTCATCTTCTTCTGTGAAAGTACATGCAGCCAGAGTAGCGTTGCCAGGCTACCAATAGGCGTAATTTTAGGTCCCAGATCGCAACCGATGACATTGGCATAAATCATTGCTTCTTTGATGACACCCGATGCGGTGCTGCCATCGATCGACAATGCGCCAATCAATACAGTAGGCATGTTGTTCATGATGGATGACAGGAATGCTGTCAGGAATCCCGTGCCAAATGTGGCCGCCAAAAGCCCTTTGTCTGCAAGTAAATTCAACACGTCAGAGAGGTATTCTGTCAGCCCGGCATTACGCAACCCATACACAACCAGATACATTCCCAGTGAGAAAATCACAATCTGCCACGGTGCACCACGCAGGACTTTACCGGTGTTAATGGCATGACCTCTTTTAGCCACGACAAAGAGGATAGCAGCACCCACAGCTGCAATAGCGCTGACAGGAATACCCAGCGGCTCAAGCACAAAAAAACCTGCCAGCAGAAGGATTAATACAATCCAGCCCGTTCTGAACGTCGCCGGATCTTTGATAGCAAGAGCAGGTTCTTTCAGTCGGTTCAGATCATAGGTCGGGGGGATATCTTTGCGGAAAAACAGATGCAGCATCACCAGCGTGGCAATAATGGCGGCAATATCCACAGGCACCATCACGGAAGCATATTCCGTGAAGCCCAGATGGAAGAAGTCAGCAGAAACAATATTGACCAGGTTCGACACAATCAGCGGCAGGCTGGCGGTATCGGCAATAAACCCTGCAGCCATTACAAATGCCAGCGTGGTGCTTTTACTGAATCCCAGAGCCAGCAACATGGCAATCACGATCGGCGTCAGGATGAGAGCTGCACCATCATTGGCAAATAGCGCTGCTACCGCAGCACCGAGCAGAACGATATAAGTAAACAGCAGGCGACCCCGGCCATTTCCCCAGCGGGAAACATGCAATGCTGCCCATTCAAAAAAGCCAGACTCATCCAGCAGCAAACTGATGATAATCACGGCAATAAAGGTTGCTGTGGCGTTCCAGACGATATTCCATACCACCAGAATGTCGGTAATGTGTACTACCCCAGATATGAGTGCCAGTATTGCGCCAAATATGGCGCTCCAGCCAATCCCTAACCCCTTCGGCTGCCAGATAACCAACACGATGGTCAGGATGAAAATTGCTCCTGCCAGTAACATAAAACCTCCTGACAGGGCAGCATGACTGCCCTGTATATAGTAAAAATTAACCTGCGAGCTGTTTGAGTTTGTCTATACCGGTTGGCTCTGCCGCAAGAACAGGAACCAGTGCAACACGGGTAGCATGCTGGTTCTTTACAGCTTCGATTTGAGGCAGTTCCTGCTGCGCGCGCTGACGAAGCAGCGGTGAACGGGTTTCAGCGATGGAAAGACTGTTATTGATAATCCAGCCCCATGGATGAATCCCGGCACGTTCAAGATCGGCTTGTAAATTTGCAGCCTCAAGAACGGGGGTCGTTTCCGGCAGAGTGACCAGTAATACTTTTGTTCTTTCCGGATCCTGAAGCTGCATCATTGGCGTAGAGAAATGGCCTTTATCTCCCATTTTCTTTGCTATCTCCCGGTGGTATGCCCCGGTAGCATCAAGCAGCAACAATGTATGTCCTGTCGGTGCCGTATCCATGACGACAAACCGTTTACCCGCTTCACGGATCACCCGTGAGAAGGCCTGGAACACAGCAATCTCTTCGGTACACGGAGAGCGTAAATCCTCTTCCAGCAGATGTTTCCCCGCTTCATCCAGGTCACGTCCTTTCGTTTCAAGGACATGCTGGCGATAACGTTCTGTTTCATCATGAGGGTCGATTCTGCTGACCTGCAGGTTATTGAGGCTTCCATTGAGGGTTGTGCTCAGGTGTGCAGCAGGATCTGACGTCGTGAGATGCACATCAAATCCCATTTCGGCCAGTCTGACTGCAATGGCCGCAGCCATGGTTGTTTTACCCACGCCACCTTTACCCATCAGCATAATCAGGCCGTGTTCATTAAGGGCAATCTCATCAACCAGAGCAGACAACGACGATATCGCTGGTTTTTGCAGGGCGGACACTTCAGCAAATGAAGCCGTCTCAGGTTGGGAGGTGAGAAGTCCCCTTAAAGCAGACACACCGACCATATTCACTGGTTGAAGGAATAATGTGTCAGTAGGGAGAGCGTCCAGACCAGCGGGAAGACTTGCCAGCGCCTCCTGCTCCCGGCCCCATATTGCAGCCGCCAGGGTATCGTTGACTGCTTCTGTCTCAGGTAACACGCCGTTGATGACCAGATACTGATTTTTGAGACCTATCGCCGCAAGCTCATCATGAGTACGGGCGACTTCCTGAAGCGTTGATTTTTGCAGTCGAGCCACTAAAACCAGCCTCGTACGATCCGGATCAGACAATGCCTGGACGGCGTGTGAATACTGCTCACGCTGTTTCTCCAGCCCTGCCATCGGGCCAAGACAGGAAGCACCATCAGGATTGCTCTCAATGAAGCTACTCCACGCACCGGGCAACTGGAGAAGACGAATAGTGTGACCGGTTGGCGCGGTATCAAAGATAATATGGTCAAAGCGGGTCAATAATGATGCGTCAGTCAACAGACCGGTAAATTCATCAAAAGCTGCAATTTCGGTGGTACATGCACCAGTGTAGTGGTTTACTGAATTTGGCCACCTGAACAGAGGTGATATGCTCATCTCAGAACAATACAGGTGTCCCAATGAAAAAAAGAAATTTCAGCGCAGAGTTTAAACGCGAATCCGCTCAACTGGTCCTTGATCAAAACTACACCGTTGCAGCTGCGGCCAGTGCTATGGACGTGGGGCTTTCTACCATGACGCGATGGGTAAAGCAGTTACGGGATGAACGACAGGGCAAAATACCTAAAGCCTCTCCTATAACCCCGGAACAGATTGAAATACGTGAGTTAAAGAAAAAGCTACAACGCATTGAAATGGAAAACGACATATTAAAAAAGGCTACCGCGCTCTTGATGTCAGACTCCCTGAACAGTTCTCGTTAATCGAGAAACTCAGAGCGCAGTATCCTGTGGTCACACTCTGCCACGTGTTCGGGGTTCATCGCAGCAGCTACAAATACTGGGTGAAAAGCCCCGAAAAGCCAGACGGCAAGCGGGCTGTATTACGTAGTCAGGTTCTGGAGCTGCATAACATTAGCCATGGCTCTGCTGGCGCGAGAAGTATCGCCATCATGGCAACCCTGAGAGGCTTCAGAATGGGACGCTGGCTTGCCGGCAGGCTCATGAAAGAACTGGGACTGGTGAGTTGTCAGCAACCCACCCACCGGTATAAACGTGGTGGCCATCAACACATCGCTATCCCAAATCACCTTGAGCGACAGTTCGCAGTGACAGAGCCTAATCAGGTATGGTGCGGCGATGTGACGTATATCTGGACAGGCAGGCGCTGGGCTTACCTCGCCGTCGTTCTCGATTTGTTCGCCAGGAAACCGGTAGGCTGGGCAATGTCATTCTCACCGGACAGCAAGCTAACCATCAAAGCGCTGGAAATGGCGTGGGAAACCCGAGGTAAACCAGCGGGAGTGATGTTCCACAGTGACCAGGGTAGCCACTACACAAGCAGGCAGTTCCGGCAGTTATTGTGGCGTTACCGGATCAGGCAAAGTATGAGCCGACGTGGAAACTGCTGGGATAACAGCCCGATGGAACGCTTCTTCAGAAGTCTGAAAAACGAGTGGGTGCCAGTGACAGGCTATATAAACTTTAGCGAAGCATCTCATGCGATCACAAACTATATCGTCGGGTATTACAGCTCGCTAAGGCCGCATGACTATAACGGTGGATTACCTCCAAACGAATCGGAAAACCGATACTGGAAAAACTCTAAAACCGTGGCCAGTTTTAGTTGACCACTACATCTTAAATGACTCTGAGGTGTCTGTTAAACCCGTGGCGATTCATTTCTGTAATTTCTTTCAGTTCAATGTAGCTGATACTTAACTTTTCTACATCACACATTTTTTGCCTCGGTTTTTAAAATATTTGACAAAACAGTGGGGCCCGGTTTTTTGAACGATGGATTCTTTTTCTTTACAGGGAAAGCTGCATGAGCAGTCCAGAGTTCATCGGTGAATAGTTTTTTCTGGTTTGTATTGGTTTTTTGTTCAGTTTTTTTGTTATTTCTCATGTATTACCTCATCCGTTCGCTGGCCAGATTGTACACGTCACTACGTTCACGCTTTCCGACAGCCACAACAGCAATAATCAGTTGATCATCTATTACCTGATAGACCAGACGAAAGCCTGACGCGCGAAGTTTAATTTTATAGCAGTCCTTTATCCCTCTCAGCTTTGCTGAGGGGATATGTGGTTCGTCACAGCACTTCTTCAGCTTCTTCGCAAACTGTTGCTGAATGGCCTTATCCAGCTTTTGCCATTCCTTCAGCGCATCTTCCCTGAATTTGACCGTATAAGTCATAGATACGTGTCCAGATCCACGTCAAGCAGCCGCTGGTTACTGCGTTCTGAAACCAGCTTTGCCAGTTCCTGATCATCCAGGGCATCGAGCATCTTCTCGTAAAGCTCTGCCGGGATGCAGTAAAAAGCGGGCTGATTACGGTTCAGAATAGCGACCGGGAAGCCGTCGCCGGCACTGACCGTCGCCATCGGGTTTTTTTTAAGTTCGCTGATGCTCGCGCTTGTGTCACTCAGAATAATGTTGGGCATAGTGCACCTTTAAGACTTGTTAACAGGTCTCAAATATAGCCCTCACATGACCAGTTAACAAGTCTTTTAAACGGTAGGTGTGCAAAATATCCGGAGGGCGAGGGTACTGGTGCTCGTACCCATCCTGGTAGCCATGCAAGCCAGACCCGGGCTGAGCCACTCCGGGTTAAAACCTGGCGACCGGTAACTCTTTCCAGCGGGTTGTATATGCCGGTGACAACATATCCCGCTTCATCTGCCACTCAGGAGCAATACCTCTGCCGGCAAACCAGATCTTCCCAAGCCCTGAGTGATTAATGCCATCGAGGACTTTCATCAGAGCATCACTGTGCGGCCGCGGCTGTATCTCATCGAACAGGTTCAGCTGAGAGACCCCGTTGGGACAGAAATCGTTCAGCATGACTCCCGCTTTTGCGTAGCGGTGACCAGGTACCCAGATCCTGTCCAGTACGTTAACTGCAGCGGCGATAATATCCCGGGAGTCTCGCGTTGGCGTACTCAGTTTTTCCGTCGAGATATTCCCGTAGTACGGCTCTTTGACGGCGAATGGCGAAGTTTTGATGAAGGCTGAGATATGCCGGCAGTACTGTCGTTCACCACGCAGCTTTTCTGCTGCCCGCTCAGCATACTGACATATGGCCTGGCGGAGCTCATCATAGGTGGTGATCCGCTGCCCGAAGCTGCGACTGCAGACGATCTGCTGTTTGGGCGGCGGTGCTTCCTCCAGCGAAATACAGCTCTCTCCGTTCAGCTCCCGGACAGTTCGCTCGAGCACAACGTTAAAGTTCTTCCGGATAAACGTCGGGTTAGTCAGCGACAGCTGCAGGGCTGTTGTGATCCCCATCGCCTTCAGTTTCTTCGCTATCCGGTTTCCCACCCCCCAGATCTCCTCCACCGGCTGCAGGCTGAGTAATTTTGCTGTCCTGCCAGGATTATCTGGCGACAGCGCCAGCACTCCCCGGAACTGTGGCCATTCTTTCGATGCCCACTGTGCCGATTTCGCCAGTGTCTTTGTGGCGCCGAAACCGACACCGATTGTGAGCCCCGTACCATTCAGGACGTGCCCGCGCAGCTGCCTGCCAAATTCTTTCAGATCCATACAGTGGCCAATGCCCCGGGCATCGAGGAAACACTCATCAATGGAATACTGCTCAACACGGGGAGATAACTCTTCAAGCAGGGCAACCACGCGGTTACTTAGACTCGCATAAAGCTCATAATTACTTGAAAATACGAACAGTTTTTCCGGGAATTGTACGTCTTTCAGCTGGAACCACGGCGTACCCATTTTTATGCCCAATCGCCGTTTGGCCTCTGGGCTTCTGGCGATCACGCAGCCGTCGTTATTACTCAGGCAAATGACGGGTTTTCCTCTTAAATCCGGGCGAAATACTTTCTCGCAGCTGGCATAGAATGAGTTGACATCGGCCAGAGCGAACATCAGTCCGTGCCCCGTGTTTTGTGAATAAACGCGGTGACCACGCCAAAAATCTGGAGCGTCTCCGGGTCCGGATACAGGACAGGGTAAGCCGGATTCATCGCCTGCAGGGCAGGGCGGGGGGTCAGCAGAAGGCGTTTAACCGTGAACTCCCCCTCAATCTCGGCAATGACGATATCGCCATGCCGGGGTTTTTCCGCTTTATCAACGACCATCAGGTCACCGGAGTAAAGACCGATATCCGTCATGGAGTTTCCGATGGCCCGGACAAAATAGGTCGAATGGCGCCGGCGAATGCAGTATTCGTTGAGGTCCAGCTCCGATTCGGTGTAGTCCGCGGCCGGAGAGGGGAAACCGGCCGCACACCGTTCAGTGAAAAGCGGCAGGGTGAGTGTTCCGGGGTTGAGTGCTGCAGGTGTGAATTCCACCGTTTCGCTCCTTATTACTGTATTTATATACAGTAATTATTTTATCTGCAGCGCTTTTTTGCAAGCCTCTTTCACATCGAAATCGCTAAGGCTCTGCTGCCAGAGCGAAAACAGGCCGTGGTTGCAGAAAGAGAGTCCCGGGCCCCTTTGACCCGGATATGCTGTAATATACTGATATCATCTGGTTTTCATCCCTTCAGGAGATACTCATGTCACCAGGCTTCAGAAATGTGCTCCGGTTCGCCGGCGTGCCCGTGGACAGCGCTGAACCTGTCCGCAGAAAATATGGCAGTCGCATGATTGGGATTGTGACGCTCTGCCTGCTCCCGCTCCTGGTGTTCGACGTCCCGCAGTGGGTTTTCATTTTATCGCAGATTATCTGGGGGGCGGGCGTATATATCGGCCTGTCCGTGGCCGGGGATAACTCCCGGAATCGCTGATGCTTTGTTTTTGATTGTACAAAAAAAGAACAGGTTTGGTGGCGCCTGTCTTCCCGAGCCTCTCAGGCTTCTGCCTTCAGGTTATCAAATTGCGCGTAAAACCTCGCCCAATGCGGACGGGGATATAAGCGCGGTAATTGCGTAACACTCACTGGCCTTCTTACATAATTAGCCACAGCCTTAAGCCCTGCGTTTGTGGACAGGTATTCTGATGATCCTTCCTTCGCACGCTGCCAGTGTTCCGCGTCCGGCTGTTCACGGGACGGTCGGCTTTTCCGCTCCGGCCCGGCGCCGCTGGTATTTTGCGCCAGTCCCTCGCCATTCTAAGGATCGGCCTTCAAGCCGCTTTCGCGGCATAGCCTCGCCGTCGAAACGACTGACGGCTGCGGTATTCCACGGTCGGCATTGACCCGTTACCGGCCGCGGCGTACAGGCACCGGTATGCCTGATGCTCCTTTACTGTGTGATGAGTGGGGCAATGACTGGCGGGATATCACTCGCTGACCTGTTCCTGACCGGGCACCTGGTCCGGTTTTTCGCTTTCTCATGCCATCGCCTTTTCAGGCTCCGCTTTTATCCGCGACCGCCATGCGGCGCGGGGGATGAACCTGCCACCCGCTGCCAGTGTCTCGCGTCCGGTCTGATACGGGACGGGCGGTTTTTCCGCTCCGGCCCGGCGCCGCTGGTATTTTGCGCCAGCCCCTCGCCACGTTAAGGAACGCCCTTCAAGCCGCTTTCGCGGCATATCCTTGCCGCCATAAAAACTGACGGCTGCGGTATTCCACGGTCGGCCTGACCCGTGACCGGACGCGATGAACAGGCAGCGTGCGGCAGGGAACGGTATCGCGGTGATGCCTCCTGCCCCCTCTGACTACAGGAGTGCTGCCATGTCCAGATTCATTCTCGGAAACTGTATTGATGTGATGCGCGGATTCCCCGACCGCGCAGTTGATCTCATTGTGACCGATCCGCCTTACCTGGTCGGTTTTAAGGACCGTTCCGGACGGGCTATTGCCGGGGATGTGACGGACGAATGGCTGCAACCGGCCACGCTGGAGATGTACCGCGTCCTCAAAAAAGACGCGCTGATGGTCAGTTTCTATGGCTGGAACCGCGTCGATCGTTTTATGGCGGCATGGAAAGCGGCAGGATTCTACGCCGTGGGTCAGATTGTGTTCACCAAAACCTATTCCTCCAACCGCCGTAACGCTAAGGTCAGGCGCGGATTCGTGGACTACTGCCATGAAGGGGCTTATGTCCTCGCTAAAGGGCGCCCGGTGCCACCCGAAAAACCGCTGCCGGACGTGCTGCCGTTTCCTTATACCGGCAATCCGCTGCATCCCACCCAGAAACCGGTGGAGGCTCTGCAACCGCTGATTGAGTCATTCAGCGCCCCGGGGGCGATTGTCCTTGACCCCTTTGCCGGCAGCGGTTCGACCTGTGTCGCCGCATACCGTGCCGGACGTCGCTATATCGGCATCGAAGTGCTGGCGCAGTACCACAGAGCCGGAGCCGGACGACTGGCCGCCATGCACCGGGCCGTTAATACCCCGGCGGCGAACGATGAATGGCTCCCGGAGGCGGCGTGATGAACTACGGCGGACACAAAGCCCTGCGCCGCAACATGGCCGGGCTGGCCAATAACCTGTGCGACCTGAAAACCACCCTGAAAGTGCTGGAAGAAACGTATCACTACCGGCATGACGGACTGCCGGAGCGACTTGCCGGAATAAGCCTGCGGCGTATCAGCGTCCTGATGGATGAGGCATTCAATATCGCCCTGATGCTGGACGAAAGTTTTCAGGACTGACACCCGGGCGGTAAAGCCGCCCCCACTGGATCACGGAGAAATAACCATGCTGTACGGCACCCGCAAAGAACTGAACAAAAAACTCAAACGCATGTTCGGCAACGAAGAACGTTACGCCCTGCTGGTCTGGACGAAAGAGGACGTGATGGCCCAGGTGGAAAACATGACGGAGCACGAGGCCCATATTGTTCTCGAACTGATCGGACAGACCGGCACCGGCGACCATGCCGAAGAAGGCGTGTCATTCCGTACTGTCCAGGACCTGTACGCGGGCATTCAGGAGAGCACCCGCCGCATCAGTGTTCCGGCTGACATGCTGGCGAAGCTGACCAATATCGCCGGGCGGGCACTCAGCGAGGAAGATGCACGGGCCTGGCCGCTGGTCTGCCTGCAATATCCGACTGTTGCCGACGCGCTGGCCGATATCGACTGGCTCCGGCTGCAACTGGCCGCTTAACGACCCCGCCCCGCCATGTTGCGGGGCGATATTTCCAGACAGAGAGCTTAACCATGAATAACGATACCCTGAATGCACTCATTCTGCGCCACGGGGACAGTCTTCTGCGCCGGTCCGGGTGGCCTGAAAGTGTCGGTATGATACAGGTGGCTCCGCAGGAGGTTCCCGGCTGGCTGGCTGTCTGCGGCGTGCTCAGCGCGGACGCAATCCTGAAGCTGACTACCCGCCTTTGTCAGACCCTCAGTGGCGGGCGGGCGCACCTGTTGATCGCCAGCGCGCAGCGGCTGACAGGAACGCCTGCCCGCCTGCATCTGTACCCGGCGCAGGCTTACCCCCGCCCCGAAGCGTTGCCGGACTGTACGTGTATCAGTCTGCCTTTACGCACAGGAATGGCTGACAAAATCCGAATGTGACGACCTGCTGGCCTTCCTGAAAGAGTTTACTGACCGGGTATGCGAAATCGTGCGCCGGGATACGAAGCGCATCGCTGCTGCAAGGGTTCCGTCTGCCACTCCGCGCCTGATGGAGCGACGTTTCGGTGACTGGCGGTTGCTGGCCGACGAGTACGACCATGACAACTGGCTGGACGACAGCGAGACCGACAGGCTGGAGCTGGTTCTCGACGCCATTCTGGTACGCAATGCGCGTTTCTGCCCGGTCCTGCTCACGCTGATTAACGAGCGGGAAGAAAATATTGAGGGTGCAGGCGTTATCACTGAGCTGCTCCGTTTTCCGGGCGATCCGCCCCGTCGCTGGCTTGACCGCCGTGTTTTACGGGATGTGGTGAGAGAGGCCCGCGCCGTCAACGCTCAGGTGTGACGGACCGGAGCGTCAGGGGAGGGGAGACTCTCCCTTTTCTGCCTGTCGGCGCCGGAGATCCAGAGCGAATAAGGATGTCCCCGTGCCGGCTCCGCGTCCACCTGGCCCGGTTTCCGGGCCTTTTGGGTGCCCCCCCTCAGTTATCACCGTGTCGTGTGCGGGCTGTGCCGTGCCTCCATCTTAGCCGGGCTGTCGCGAATGCAAGGGTTCGCTGACGCCGCGGCGGTCACCCGGTCCTTCCTTCCCGTCTGCCGGGATTTTCCGGTCGTTCGACCGCTCAGGATTCACGGTCTCACCCTGCAACTCCCGTCTGCCGTGTGCGTCAGGCTGCGGCTTCCCTTGCGCCCCTGCATTCCCGACTGACCGCCCGTCTGTTATGGAGGCACGGCACCGCCCGGTGTCGCAGTCCATGTGATTACGGAGGTTTTACCATGCAGTATGTGAAAACGCGCCCTGTCCTGAATGTCGAAGAGTCCGACCGACTGTCCTTCATGCCGTACATGTTCGGCACTGATTTCATGCTCGCAGAATTACAGGTGTACGCCCTGGCGAAAAAATGGATGCCGGAACATGACAGCGGTTTCTGGCATTTCATCCGCTTACCGGAGGGCGGCGGTTACATGATGCCCGATTGCGGCCGCGTCCATCTGGTCAGCACGGAAAGCTGGTTTGACCGCTATGTCAGTGCCGACGCAGCGGGCATTATTCTGACCAGCCTGGCAGTTAACCGTCGTCTGGCTGCCCACCATGACAGCAATAACCCGGCCCTGACTCACCTTTATATGCTGCGTGATGTCCAGCTCTGGAATCACATCACTTTTCACCCGGAATGCAATGCGATTTACGCCGCGCTGGACTGATTAACGACCGGGGCGGTGATACCGCCCCGCAGGGAGACGAAAAATGAATTCATCAATCACCGTTCCTGCTGTCTACGTGGGCACGTATCACCAGTACAACTGCGGCAGCATTTTTGGTAAATGGTTTGATTTAACCGATTTTGACGACGAAGACGCGTTTTATGACGCCTGCCGGACGCTGCACGCCGGTGAGGATGACCCCGAACTGATGTTTCAGGACTGGGAAGGTATTCCTTCCCCGTTTGCCTCTGAATCGTCTGTGAACTGGGCATTTATAGAGGCATTCCGGCAGGCGCAGGATGAAGGGCGCGCCGTCGCGTTTGTGGCCTGGGCGGAATATACCGGCGAGTGTGACTATGATGCCTTTGATGACGCGTATTACGGCGAGGCGGAAAGCGAGGAAGATTTTGCTTATGGCTTTGTGGAGGACAACGGCCTGTTAAATGACGTGCCCGAATCCCTGCGCGTGTATTTCGATTATGAGGCATACGCGCGGGATTTATTCAGCAGCGGGTATGTGTTTCAGGGCGGCTATGTCTTCAGAAACTGAATGATGCCCGGCGGGGAAACCCGCCGGTTAAGGAGAAAATGTATGAAACTTGCACCACAAAGCCGCGATATCCTGCGTCAGTACAAAGCCCTGATTAATGCACGCCGCCGTGATGCCGGGCAGCGGGAACTGACCACCGCGCAGGTCATGGATGAAATCTGCGAATATATGACCTGTCAGTGTGCCGTGTATCCCGGCGGTCATTTCATCTTTCAGGGTGAAAGGCCAGTAAGCATGATGACAGGTGTCGGGCAGGAGGACGCCTGTCAGCCCGCGCGAAAACCCGGGCAGGCTGCGCCTGCCGGAGAGGCGTTTCGCCGCGCCCGCGGCGCCGCACACGCTCTCTCCGTTACTGGTCGATAGGTTCGACGAAAGGGCGTGCTATCTGGTAAATCGTTCTGTAACCATGAGGGCTGAAACATATGTCAAAATGGAATATTGCCTCATTCTCAAAAGACGAACAGGACAAAGTCTCCGTCGATAAAGCGGCCGCTGCCGTCGCATGGCAGGAGCGTATGAACAAGCCTGTTGTGCACGAACTCGTTGAGCGCGAACAGCCTGAGCATCTCCGGGAATATATTCGGGAGAGATTGCGTGTTCACAGGCTGAACAGCCAGCAGCTGCCGCGCGCAAATGCACCTGAATACCAGAAGCCGGAAGAAGGCTAAGGAGAGTGGTACAGTGAAAGGAAAAAGTATGCGTATGTCAGTCATGTTTGCTGTTGTTGCTCTGTTTACCGGTATTAACCTTTTGTATAACCCGATTCAGCCGCTGCTCGCATTATGGGGGGCAATCCTGGCCGTTGCTTTCATCCTGATGAACGTAGTGGCGGATAAGATGCGTCTCTGGAGTGGCGTTGCGTGGATTATCGTTGCCGGCGTCATCATGACGATGATGCTGAAGGGGAAAGAACCGGGGGACGAATTAAGAGTGGTGATTAACGTTTTTGCTTTCCTGAGTTCAGCCTGGTACAGCGTTGCGCTGTACAGAAAAGAAAAACATTTCCGTTCCTGACGCTCCCGCTTTCGCTACGGGCGTCCGGGCGGGCTGTCATGCTTCGCACAGAGCCAGCTGCGCCGTCTCTGCCCGGCCCTTCGGGCAGCGGGTTTCCATCCCATGACGCAACATCAACAGCCGGCTTGCTGCCTCCGTTCCGGAGGCGCCGCCCTGTCGCGCCGTGGCCTGCGCTCCCTGCACCCCGTCGAAAAACAACGGCCGCCGGGCTGTAAGGCGCACCGCCGTTTCGCGTGCCGCGCTCCGACGTTGCGGCGGGTCCCTGCTCTGTTCCGCTCCTGGTGCATCACCCGGTTAAGCCCCTTTCGCCTGGGCTGAGACAACCACAACCCGCCTGGCTGTCCAGGGGCGGCTTCTCCTTTCGCAATAAATTTTCCCCGGTCATTCCGCTTCGCGCCATTAGACCGAAAAAAATTTCCCGCTCACCCCGGACATCTGCACCGGGCCGTGCTCGTTGACGCCCTTGCGGCGAAGGTTCTCAAACGGGTGAAGTTTATACCATCGGGAATATCGCAGCCGGTTCCCGCAAACGTCAAAACCGCGGCTCCCGAAACTCAACGGGTGATGTTCTTTAAAAATCAGGAAAAAATGATGCTGGTAAAGGAGGCAGGAGAAGCAGACAGCAAACCGCAGAAATGAAAAAAGCAGGGGAACCCTGCTTAATCCACGCCGTACAAATCGCGCCAACGGTTTCTACGGCTTCATTAACTACCAGAAGGAGTTAACGTAATGATCGTTACCATTGTTTCACCTTCCACAGAGGCTGTAAAGCCCCGTCGGCATCCGCGCATTTTCCGCGCCGATATCCCCGCGCCGGAGATTGACCCTGCGTTAAAAGCCTTTGGCCGTCATATCGCCAGAAGTCACCGCAAAGGGCGCGGCGTTCATATCCCCGCGATGAAAAACGCCGCTTTCGGGCAGGTGCTCCGCACGCTCGAACTGAAACGCGCATTTAACTGATGAGGTGAGCCGCCCCGGGAGGGGCGGCAACCGCAGGAAGGAGAAAAATCATGACTCAGGCTTCAGCTCAGGCACTCAGTGCCGAAACCATCCCGCAGACCGATGCGGAAGAATATATCGGCCAGGTGTACCGCGGGACCTATTCCCCGGATGATAACAAGCTGCGGCTTTATGCCTCGCTGCGCCTCGATGAGGAGACGTATAAAAGGGTGCATGATGCAGGGTTCCGCTGGGCGCCGAAACAGGGGCTGTTTGTTGCGCCCGCCTGGACGCCGGGTCGCGAGGATGTATTACTGTCCCTCGCCGGCGATATCGAGGACGAAGACAGCACGCTTTTTGACCGTCAGGAGCAACGTGCGGAACGGTTTAACGACTACAGCGATAAACGCGCCGGTGAATCTGAGCGACAGCTTGCGCATGTTGATGCGCTGGCGTCGGCTATTCCGTTCGGCCAGCCCATTCTGGTTGGCCATCACAGCGAACGTCGGGCGCGTCGTGATGCGCAACGCATCGAAAACGGCATGAAGCGCGCGGTGATGTTGTTTGAACGCGCGGAATACTGGGAAGAACGCGCGCAGGCCTCATTACGCCACGCGAAATACAAGGAGCGTCCGGATGTACGTTATCGCCGCATCAAAAAGCTCGAGGCGGAATTACGCAAGGCAGAAAAGAACATCGCCGGGGCGCAGAAATTTTTGACGATGTGGCGTGGCGAAACGCTCGATCTGAAAATGGCGCGGCTTATCAGTAACTATGACCATATTTCGGCCTGTTTCTCGCTCGACAAATACCCCCGTCCGGCAGAGAAAAGCCAGTATGAGGGCTCGATGTCTCTCCATTCTGCCCTGTCTGAGGACATCATTACTTTTGAACAGGCGCGGGATATTGCGATCCGCTGCCATGAACGCACAATCCGCCATCAGCAACGCTGGGTTCATCATTATCGCAACCGTCTGAGCTATGAGCGCGCCATGCTGGATGAAAGCGGCGGTGTGGTCACCCGGACACAGGAATTTGAGCCTGGCGGGCAGGTGCTGAGCCGGGGCGAGTGGTTAACCATCATCCGCATCAACAAAAGCAATGGTCAGGTTAGTTCGGTGGAAACTCCCTGTTACCGTTTTCTGGGCTACGGCGGCACCATGAAACTGACCCCGGACCGCATCACTGACTATAAAGCTCCCTCAGCCGAAGAGGTCAGCACCGCGAAACAGGCCGCAAAACGTCCCCCGATCGTCAACTATCCGGGGGAGGGATCCCGGGAGATGACCAAAGCCGAATGGGCCAGAATGCCGGGGGACTATAAGGCTGTCCGGGGTGTGGCCGAAACTGAGACGCACGGCGCGTACCGCTTTCGCCGCTGCATGACGCACGGCTGTACGCTGGTGAATGTCTATATCACTGACATGAAAACCGTTGAAATTCCGAAAAAATGACAGGCAGACTCCCCGGCAGGTTGCCGGGGAGATCAGGGAGGTTGACTTATGCACAGAGAACTCAGGGCGCGTATTCAGACGATGCGGGCCAGGCTGGATGACCGGATGCCTGTGACAGAAATCCGGGCCAGTTCACAGCTGTTTGTCTCGCCCGATCCGCTCTGTCGTCGGCTGGTCAGTCTGGCGGAGGTGGTGGACTCTGATCATGTTCTGGAGCCCAGCGCCGGAACGGGCGCCATTCTACGGGCGGTCAGGGAAGGCGCGCCACGGGCACAGTGTGACGCCGTGGAGCTGAACGCGGATTTGGTCTGCCATCTCCGGGATCATTTCCCGGGCGTCAGCGTCTGGCTGGGTGATTTTCTGGAATACCGGCCGGAAAAGCACTACAGCAAAATTATCATGAATCCACCGTTTAACCATGCGCAGGATATCCGGCATATACAGCGGGCAGTGACGCTGCTGGCACCCGGCGGCGTGGTCACTGCGGTCTGTCTGAACGGGCCGCGACAACAATCCATACTGAAGCCGCTTGCTGATGTCTGGGAGCCATTGCCGCGAGGCACATTCACGTATACCGACGTTTCAACTGTTCTGCTCAGGATAGCTGCCTGAAAGCCGGTTAGCCCGGCGGGGGAGTGTGCCCCCGTCTGGCCGCGCCGGAAAAGGCCGCACGCCTGCGGCGCAGGAGGACCGGGCCGCGCTGACGCGCCGCCGGCTCTCCCTCTCCGCGTTCATCCTGTCCCTCTCTTCCTTCTGGTATTCTGGTTTACTGTTGTTCCTTTTTTCCTGTTCCGGATGAGCCGCTGATGGAGCGTGGTCATCCATCTGTTTCTGCCGGCTTTTCTTTTTGCTCTTCGTTTATTTCAGGTCCTGCAGTGGGCGTCCGGGCGGGCTGTCGTGAACGGAGCCAGCCAGGCTGTCTCCGCCCTGTCGGGCTTCCATCCCATGACGCAACGTCAACGGCAGGCTTGCAGCCTCCGTTCCGGAGGCGCCGCCCTGTCGCGCCGTGCCCTGCGCTCCCTGCACCCCGGCCAGTGACCGCCGGGCTGTAAGGGGCACCGCCGTTTCGCGTGCCGCGCCCCGACGTTGCGGCGGGTCCCTGCTCATTTCCTCTCCTGTGCCTTTTCACCGTTTAAGTCCCTTTCGCCGGGGCTGAGACAAGCACAACCCGCCTGGCTGTCCAGGGCCGGCGTGGCCTTTCGCAATAAATTTTTTCCGGCCATTTCGCTTCTCTCCATTAGACCGGAAAAAATTTCCCGCTCACCCCGGACAGCTGTACCGGGCCGTGCTCGTTGACGCCCTTGCGGCGAAGGTTCTCAAACGGGTGAAGGTCATACCTCCGGGAACAAAACAGCAGGTTCCCGCAAACGTCAAAACCGCGGCTTCCGGTAACTCAACGGATGATGGGGTTTTAAAAGCAAAACAACGGAGTAAGGAGAGTCATCATGGCAGCACGAGGCATCAATAAAGTCATTCTGGTTGGTCATCTGGGGCAGGACCCGGACGTGCGTTATATACCCAACGGGAGCGCGGTGGCCAACCTGACGCTGGCCACATCGGAAACATGGCGTGACAAACAGAGCGGGGAACTGCGCGAAAACACCGAATGGCACCGTGTGGTCATGTTCGGCAAGCTCGCGGAAGTGGCGGGGGAATACTTGCGTAAAGGCGCTCAGGTCTACATCGAGGGCCAGCTGCGCACCCGCAACTGGCAGGATGAGGCCGGAACCACACGCTATGTCACCGAGGTGCTGGTCGGGCAGAACGGCACGATGCAGATGCTGGGTGGGCGTCGTGAGGGCAGTTCGTCAGAGAGCGCCGTACCTCATCAGCCCGCACAGCCGCAGACTCCGGTACAACCTGCTGAACCCCCTGTGGCATCCCCGAAAGCGAAGGGCGGTAAAAAAGGCCGTCAGAGTGCCGCGCCGTCCCAGCAACCCCCGCAGCCGTCCCCGGATGATTACCCGCCGATGGATGACGATGCCCCGTTCTGATAACCCGTTTCAGGCCGGCCCTGCCCAGGTGGGGCCGAAAGGAGAGAGATGAGTATTTACGATAACGGTCCGTTACCGGATGACACCTTCACCAGAGCACAGGCTGAAGCGGTGGCGGCACAGTTTGAAAATGTCGCCATTGAAGACGATCAGGGTTCGCATTTTCGCCTGGTCGTTCGTCAGAACGGCGAAATGGTGTGGCGCGCATGGAATTTTGAAGCGGATGCCGGGAAATGGCTCAACCGTTATATCGAACGTTATGGCATCCGTAACACGCAATAAGCAGTAAGAGGTGCCGGACAGGGGGGCTGTCCGGCAGACAGTCATCAATATCAGAGAGGTATCAATTATGTCTGCAACAGAGTCTAAGGTAAAAACTGCACCAAAAACCAGCAAAAAATCGGTGAAACCTGCCGAAGCCGCCGCCCTGAAAGCGGCTCTCGATGCCGCGCCGATTGAGTATGTCCCGGTGACGGCACTGGTAAAATCTCCCCTGAACGTCAGGACCATCCCTTATCCGGTGGAGAAAGTACGCTCAATGGCAGACTCCATTGAAGCGCTTGGCCTGTTGCAGAATCTGGTCGTTCATTCTCTTCATGACGGGCAGTGTGGTGTGGCTGCAGGTGGTCGTCGCCTGAAAGCTCTGCAGCTCCTGCAGAGTGAAAACCGTATCGATGCCGGATATCAGGTGATGGTGAAAAAGGTACCTGATGAACTGGCTGTTGCGGCATCAATGGCAGAAAACGAACAGCAGATGGCAATGCATCCGTCTGAACAGATCGCCGGGTTCCGCACGCTGGCAGCACAGGGGAAAACCCCCGCGCAGATTGGTGACTTGCTGGGGTTCGGTACCCGTCATGTTCAGCGTATGTTGAAGCTGACCGAACTGGCTCCCGACATTCTGGAGGCGCTGGCGAAGGATGAAATCACCACCGAACACTGCCAGTCACTGGCGCTCGAAAGCGATCAGAAACGCCAGGTGGAAGTGCTGGAATCCGCCCGCAAACGGTCCTGGAATAATGAAGTATCAGTGTCCTCGATCCGTAACCTCATTACCTCAGAAGAGGTCTCCACAAACGGCGACAAATTCCGCTTTGTGGGAGAGGCCGCATTCAGTCCGGAAGAAATCCGGGTTGATCTCTTCAGCAGCGAAAACGGCGGCTATGTCAAAAGTGCTTCTCTCGATACCGCCCTGCTGGAAAAACTGCAGAGTATCGCGGAACACCTTCGCGAAGCAGAAGGCTGGTCATGGTGCGATGGCCGCCTTGAACCGATTTCTCACTACGGGAAGGATACTAAAATCTGGCGTCTGCATGCTGTCCCGCCTGTGGCATATACCGAAGCCGAATCGGAACGACTTGCCTTCCTTGCACAACGCGAAGAAGAACTCGAAGTACAAAATACCGGGGATGACGGGGAGCGTGTTGCAGGTGAACTCAATGAGGTCTGGCATGAACAGCAGACCATTGAGTTTCGCGCTGAACACCGGACATGGCCCGATGAAATGAAGCAATCCGCCGGAGTGGTGGTTTCCTGGACTGGTCAGGAGGTGAAAGTACAGCGCGGTGTGGTGCTGTGCGCCGATGAAAAAATAAAGGAGAAGGATGCATCCACCGATCAGGCTCCTGAAAAAGTCGATCCGCTGGACGCCGTCAGTGTCCCGTTGCTGACCCGCCTTTCTTCTGAACGCACACTGGCGGTTCAGGCGGCCCTGTTGCAGCAGCCGCAGAAAGCCATCGCGCTGATGGTCTGGAAACTGTGTAATTCGGTTTTCCATACCACGACGTCCGTCAAAGAGCCGTTCTGCATTAGCGTGAGTGTGTCGCATTACGCGCTGACCCGTGAAGCACCTGACGGTGAAAACAGCGTTGCGTTTCAGGCAATCCAGGCTGAAAAAGAACGCCTTGAAGCCCTGCTGCCGGAAAACTGGCGAAAGGATATGACCACCTTCTTTACGCTCGATGGCGCAACCCTGATGGCGTTGATGGCTTTCTGCACCGCCTGTTCTATTGATGGTGTACAGGGCAAGGATGAGTTTGGTCGTAAACACCAGAGTTCGCTGGATGGGGTGGAAAACGCCATCCAGTTTGACCTTCGCGACTGGTGGAAACCGACGGCTGATAACCTTTTCTCGCACATGAAGCAGCCACACATTGTACAGGCACTCTCTCAGGCCGGACTGACTGGCGCAGCACAGGACGCCGCGAAAATGAAGAAAAAGGATGCCGCTGAACATGCAGAGCACTTCCTGTCAAAAACCCGGTGGGTTCCGGAATGGATGACCAGTGCCGACAACCAGAAACAGCCTGCCGCAAAGTCTGAACTCAGTCTGGCAACGAGTCAGAGCGATACAGACGCTGATGTCGACCACGTCACCGACCATAACAACCCGGCCTGCGCCGCCTGATAACGGAGACGCCGCCCTGGGGGGCGGCGGTAAGGAGAAACCTATGCACACGATCATTACCACCGATGTCCTGAAAACCATGTTCGCCGGAGAGCTGGAAGACTACCGCGCCGCCGGTGAAGATTTTCGCCGTGAACTCACCCATGCCGTGATGCGGGATCTGTCCTGTCCGGAGAGCTGGGACGTCAACGGAGAGTACAAAAGTGAATTCGGCGGATTCTTTCCGGTACAGATCCGTTTTTCCCCCTCTCACGGTCATTTTGATGTGGCGGTCTGCAGTCCGGGAGAGCTGAGTACGCGCTGGATGGTCGTTTTTGTGACCCGTGGCGGCCAGCCGTTCTCCGTTGTTCGTAGCATGGAAACATTTAACCCGGAGTTGATCTCCCACACGCTGGCACTGATAGCGTGTCTCGATACTGACGGCTATTCCTTTGCCAGTATCATCAGCACCCTGGCTCAGGAGGGCGAACTGTGATCCCCTCATCCCATGCCATTGTGACCCTGAAACCTGCACGCCAGGCTGCTTTGCAGGCCATCATGTTCGTGGAAGACGCCCGGTTTCGGGGAGCTCGTTTGCCCTCGATGCCCCATGTCCGCACGTTCCTGCGCATGCTGACCGGTTGCAGTCGAATTAACAGCGCCGTCGCCCGGAGTATTCCCGGCCTGCACCGTGATCCGAAAGACCGGCTGAATAATCTGAAGCAGGTGGAAGAGGCACTGGATACGCTGATTGCCAGTCAGGGGGAATGCTGCCCGCTGCCGCTGACAACCGATGTTCAGGCTGAACTTTTTCCGGAAGTGATTCACACCCGAACCGATCGGCGGATGCAGCGTGAAAATATTGCGTTCACCCGGAGAGTTCGGCGTGAAGGCAAAGAGATAGCACATACCTGGTTGCTGCGACAGAACCTGCTGGGGCAGGCTATCACGGAGCTTAACTTTCAGTCACCGGAGACCGTTAACACCTGGTACCGCCAGTGGGCTGACGAGTTTGACGCGCGGGATCTGGAGCCTGCCTTCTGGAACTGGCGATCGCGGTTTGCCTCGCTGGTCTCCCTGGACTGGCTGCGGGATGCCGGGGAGCCGCTGTATGGTGTCATGCATGAAATCAGCTTCATTGTGAGAGAGACACCGGAGTCTGTGCGTCAGGCAGAACGCTGGCAGGTCCCGAACAAGCTGACACACCGGAGCCGCGGATGAAGTGGCGCTATTCCCCGCGCTGGAAACTGGACCGGACCGCATAAACTGGTCTCCGACGTCGTGGAAGCCGGGAAACCTGCTCCCTAATCGATCATGTCGCGCTGGGTGGCGGGCGCAGGATATGCGGTGTGCGTGGGTTTTCTCTTTGGGAGGCAGAGCGTGCCGCTTAGATTGGTGCCCGGACAAAGGCAAGCAGAACAAATCCACCCCTGGATTATCGAAATACTGGCCTTGTCCGGGCAATCCATCGTAGCCATTTGAAAAGCCACAGGCACGTAAAAATTCTTTCAGTCCGTGATAATGACCAGGCCGCTAAGATAACTGCCAGAAAATTAGCTTATAGGTTAACTTTACTTTGATTGAAATTAGCCTGTAGGTTAATATACAGGAAACGGGAGGTCACATGTTTAGCGTCGTTTATCATCCGGATGCCAGGGAAGAAGCCACAGCATTACCCGTAAAAATCAGGGTGAAGTTTGACCGTCTCATCGGCAAACTGGAATATGATGCCCGGTTGCTGCGGGAACCAGACACCAGGCCTCTGGGCGATGGACTTTTCGAGATCCGCACGATGGGGACGGACATCGCCAGGGGCATATGGGTATACCACAAAGGCAATACCATCATTATGCTGCGGGTTTTCATCAAAAAGTCACAGAAAACGCCAGCGAAAGAAATCGATCTCGCCAAAAAGCGTTTAGCGGAGGTACTCAATGAAACTGGTAAGCCATAAAGAACTGCATAGCGAGTGGATGCAGGACGATGAATATCGCGCTGCATGGCAGGAAGAAGAACGCAAGGAGAAGCTCAGAGAGCTGCTGGCAGAATGGCGTAAGCATGACAACCTGACAAAAGCGCAGGTTGCTGAACGCATGGGGGTTACACCTCCGGTTATTTCCCGCCTGGAAAACAACATCACCAAAGCCAGCATTGACACGCTGACCCGATACGCTCATGCCTGCGGTATCAAGAAGCCTGTCATTGCACTGTACTGAGCAACCGGCCGGGGCTGGCCTTTTGTTTCTGTCAGCCCCAGCATTTTGTCTTATAGCAATTATGCGCATGTGTTGTATCGATTCTCACAGACAGGGCATGACAGAAGGTGGCGTAAATAACCAGAAGGGCAGGGGATAACCTGCCCGACTGCGGGAAAAGGCTGCTCACCTGCGGTGCCGGATAATACCGGCTGCGCTACGCGCCGCCCGTATTATTACGGCGCGGGCTTATCTCATCATGATTAATTATTCATCCCTGTTATATCTCATCCGGCATGCTGCTTTTTATCCCTTCCGGTATTTATCCTTACAGGCGAACCCAATGAATTCCGATCCGGGCGTCGTCCCTTGAGGGACACGGCTGTCGTGAACAGAGCCAGCAGGCTGTCTCTGCCCTGCGGGCTTCCATCCTGACGCAAATTCAAATTCACGCTTGCTGCATCCTTGTCAGGATGCGCCGCTTTCACCGTGCCGGCGATAAAGCTGCCGTCACTTTTATGGCGCCACGCCGTTCCGACGTGTCGGGTGTGTGCATCCTGTCCCCCCGGTGAGGCCATCCCCCGTGTGTCCTTACGCGGAGGGCTGGTCGTAGCACCGCCGTGTCGTCGCACAAGGGGTAAATAAACTCCGCCAAAAACTTTTTGCCAGGGACCGCAAAAACTTTTTGTCTCCGCCCCTTGTTCTCCTCCTTACAGCGTTGCTCCTTTGCCCTGTGCCGCGAGAGAACTCACCAGGGAGATGGACAACCATCACCACAGGAGAAAACCAGAATGCACACACGAAACGTCAAAACCGCCGCTCAAGAATCTTCCAGAAAGATGGGGGAAAAGCCGTGTCATACACGATCCTCGTTGCTGATAAGCCAAAAAACTCAGAGGAAGAGTGGGACGTCATGGAATTCAGCAGCCTTGTTGCGCTGAAAAAATATCGCAGAAGCCACCCGGAAAAAATGAGCTTCAGCTATGGCTATGCCCTCAGCCGTGGCGTGGATAAGCAGTTCTGTCATATCAACGTGGCTGAAGCGGATCATTTCAAACAGTTTGTGCGCCTGATTGAGCGTGCAGGCTTCAATATCCAGGACAACCAGCTATGAACACACAAAACAACAACGTCAACACCGCCGCTTTTGAATCTACCGAAAGATGGGTTATGGCCTGCCCGGAACCGATCGCAGCAAAGGTACTGGCATTTCACGGAAAGAGCGCCAGCTATGCCTTTAATGTCCTGGCTGATTTGAAAGCTGCCGGTGCGTCATATGCACGTCGAAACATTATCGCAGATATGTTCCGGCGTTTAGGCGTGAAGTAACCAATTGAACCAGAAGGAGAAAACTATGTACTTACACCTCACCGAATCTTCAGCCCGTCCGGGAATGCAGGTGACTGCCGAAGCCGAGCATGAATACTGGCTCAGTCGCCAGAAAGCGGCGGTGAAAGCGCCCGCTGAAATCGACGTTCACGCCTTCCATGATGCGCTGGGCCTGATGTACCCGCTCAACTGGTCAACGAGTGAGAACGGCGGCTGGGAGACGTTCATGCTGCAGGAAATGGTCTGCGGTGACGTGGCAGAGATTTATGCCCGCTATGGAGCCAGATATTTCCGGCTGCGGGATGTGTGCAACCTGAGCCATGCGCAGATTAAAACGCGCATAAAGGAGGGATTTAACCTGTTCCAGAAATGAAAAAAGCAGGCTTTCGCCTGCTCATTCCGCGCCGGATACGTACCCGCAAAAGTTTGCATCCGGCATATGTAAAACCAACATGGAGATTAAACCATGCAATTTGACCCGCAAATCGTCGCACAGGCAAACGCGTTTGTAAATGCTTTACGCAGCGGGAAGCGTGCCCACGTCCCCGCTATGCGCCTGGAATACTGGCAACAGTTTTTGACCGTGGTCTACAGCGGCCTCGGTCTGGCGTGATGTGAAACCTGCCGCTCCGTAAGGGGTGGCTTTTTCAGGAGGTAAAATAAGGAGGCCGCGTAAATAACCGGAAGGGCAGGGGATAACCTGCCCGACTGCAGGAAAAGGCCGCGCACCTGCGGTGCAGAATAATACCGGCTGCGCTACGCGCCGCCGGTATTACTCCGGCGCGGCGTTATCTCATCAATATTCTTTATTCATCCCTGTTACATCTCTTCCTGCATGCTGCTGTTTATCTCTTCCGGAATTTATCTCTGGTGAGAGATTAAATAAATACTGACCCGGGCGTCGTCCCTGTCGGGACACGGCTGTCGTGAACAGAGCCAGCAGGCTGTCTCTGCCCTGCGGGCTTCCATCCTGACGCAAATTCAAAATCTCGCTTGCTGCATCCCTATCAGGATGCGCCGCTCTCACCGTGGCGATAAATACCCGCCATTCTTTGGCCTGAACGTGAATCCAATAAAGACCGGATTGACGTTCAGGGTTGTGTGCATTCTCAATTCTGCGCGATATCGCCCGACATCATCTTTCGCGGAGGGCGGCTTTTAGCATCGCCCGTGGCGTAAATAAAGGGTATATAAACGCTTCGCGCCCCTTTATTTACTCCCCGTCAGCTGCAAATTGCCCTTTGCCGCTCAGTGATGAAGTCGAACGATTTAATAAAACGCGAAGGAGAAAACCAGCATGCACACAATTAACGTCAACACCGCCACTCGTGAATCAGACGAACAATTTAAAACAGACAAGTATCTGCGCTATGCAGTAATCGACAGTGATGAACGTCAGGATTTTATCCCGGCACTCTTTGCCACCCCGTCAGCGGATAATATGGCCGCGAGCTGGTTACGCCAGCATTCCGATTACGACGGCGGGTTATGGTCTTACTGGATTGTTCCGCAGGGAGTCGGAGGAAATATTACGCCCAACCGCATCCAGTTCATCACCACGCAGACCGGATATATCGCGCCGGAAGGTGAGCAGCGTTACAGGATGCGCATTCCTGGAAATTATTTTGAGGGTGAAGTCAGCGCCGATGCAGCAGGAATTATTGCCACGCTGATGATTATGAACCGGCTGTCCTGGCAGGTGGCTGAGATGGGACCGGAATATGCCCGTGTCTGTAGACATCTCGTTTCACGGCAGGATGCGCTGAAGGTTTATCTCAGTATTATTCATCATCCCGAAAGCCATTTAATCTGGCGGGTGATTGATTAGCGGATTTTCCGAAAAAAAAAGACCTCATGGAGGAGGTCTTTACTTTTTAACAGGTCGGGGTTGTCCGGAATTTTTATTTGTTTTGATGGCCCTGTAGATGGCCTCAATCTTTCTCGCATACACCAGTCGTCGCATGGCCTGCCTGTCCGTTCTGCGGAACCCCGCATTGTAGGCACCGACCGCCTCCCAGCTGACGCCCCATTTCTTAAACGCCAGTGCCAGATAATACGCACCGGTGTAAATATTCAGACAGGCATCTGTCAGAAGCTGTTCCGGTTTAATACCGTATTGCGAAAGTTGAGTATGGTGCTGCGAATCGATTTGCATCAGTCCGGCACCATATCCTGTTCCCGGGTTTTTCCCGATGGCATTCACCACCCATTTTGACTCTTGCCATGAAATAGCCCGGAGCAGATCCGGATCTATTCGGTAATCCCGTCCAGCCATATCAAAACAATCCGTGGCCCATGCAGGTGTGGATAATAACAGCAGGGCTGCAAATGCCAGTTTTTTTCTCAAAAGACTCCCTCCGGGCCGATTCCTGTAAATACGTTAACCCAGACCAGAACCAGACTCAACAAATATGCACTCCTCACCACAAAATCACCACACCCCACGCAAAATTAAAATTTTGCAGATTTGTATTTAAGAACAGTGACATAACGTACCTTATGTTATTTTATGTAATATAGCGTTATGTGATTACGAGTCGCAAGTGAGTCGTGTATAAGTTGCTGGTAAGTCTATGACGACTTATACACAACTCTCGTATTTATTTTCATATACTTATGATGACTTAACTCTAGACTTGAGTCGTTATATGCATCGTAAGACAACATGCCTAGACTCCAGACTTAAGTTTAGAGTTGTAATGAGATAAAACTAACGTTATCTTCTGATCATAATACCTCATCTGTTGTAAGTTTTAATAAAGGAACTGATATGGCCAGGGTCCAAGCGTATGCCAGCGATGAAGTGGCTGAAAAAATTAATGCAATTGTAGAAAAGCGTAAGGCTGAAGGGGCGAAAGATAAAGATGTCAGTTTTTCAAGTGTTGCCTCAATGCTTCTTGAATTAGGGTTGCGAGTTTATGAGGCACAAATGGAACGAAAGGAATCTGGTTTCAATCAAGCTGAGTTCAATAAAATGTTACTTGAAAATGTGATAAAAACTCAGTTTTCTATTTCTAAAGTTTTGGCTATGGAATCGCTCAGTCCGCATATACAGGGTGACGAGCGCTTTGATTTCAAATCAATGGTTATGAACATAAGAGATGATGCCAAAGAAGTGGTAGAAAGATTCTTTCCTGATACCGATGATGAGGAAAGCTAAATAATCAGATGGGGTAAGAATAATAAACTAAATAATAATAAATTAAAGCGGAATGATCTGCTGTTTTATAGTGACAGGGAAGTGGACTACATTTATCATAGTTTGAGAGGCTGAGGTCTCACAAAATTTGAGAATCGCTGATGTGAAGGGGGCGAACCCTTCACATCAGCTGTCCATAGTATCCTGTATTGGAGGCTCCTATGTGTGCGACGGATCGTAGTCAAAATACTGTATGTAGTCAAACTGTATCCATTCAATACTTGGTCGAAATGCTTAACATTTCATCGAGTCCTTCCTTCATTCGTAATAATCTGGGTGAGTTAGTTCACACAAGCCCTCTTTTCGATAAACTTTTTTTTACAAACAACGATCGAAACTCGTGGTTTTCATCCATCTCTGTTGATGTCGGGGTGGAATTAGTTAAAACGGAAATCAGAGCTCTGACAGGTGGGTCTGCTTGCCTTGTTCAAAACGTTCAGATAAATGATCAAAGATGGACTGTATTTATTGAACGTATTTCTTTAAAAGAGGAGTTATTCAGTAAATGGGTATTTATACAAGATGGGGATGTTCTTCATGATCGTTCAGGAAGATATGCTACATTTGCACTAAAAATGAATAAGTACATTGAAAGTAAGTATGGAGCGTCCAATTCAGATTGGGCAGTTTTTAACTTATATGCTATTGGTTGTTCTCATTCCACTATCTCTAAAATTACTGGTGTGCAAGAACAAACTTCAAAAAATGTAGTAAATAAGATCAAGAAAGACCTGCAGTTTTCTGACAGAGACCACCTTATTATTTCGTCAATTTATTCGTTAAGTTACTCCAGAATTATTCATAATGTAATAGATATACTTAAAAACAGTGTTAATGGTTTGTTATTTTAAAAGTACGTTTCGTACTCTTAAAATGTAAATATAATTTACTCAAAATTTCTCCTTTATTGGTTTACATTTTTATTCGTCAATGTAAACTTTTTTAAGAGTTGGTAACCTTATTTTGGAGGTCGATTGGAAAGAGCGATTAGGAGCAACGCACGACCTGCGCCAGGAAAAAATGTGCTTTTGAAACTGGATGAAGAGACTAATCGTCGACTCATCAAAGCAAAAGACAGAAGTAGAAGAAGTAAAACATCCGAAGCCTATTTGAGACTGAAAGATCATCTTGAGAGGTTTCCGGATTTTTATAACTCAGAACTAACCGTACCAGGAGGTGAACAGGAAGTGTGATTTATCATAATAGTCATAAATCTGTTTTATATATCTACCATTCTTTTTAAAGGAAATAAATATGAATGCTGTATTAAGTGTTCAGGGGAATGCTTTCTCTGAAGAAACCAAACCATCTTTTCTGTCTCGTGTTTTCAACAAAAAGTCAGCCCTGAAAGTAACCAAGGCTGTACTGCCGGTTGCTGCTCTGGCGGCGTTCTTCCCGGATGCTGCGATGGCCACCACCACCGCAACCGATCTGATGAAATCCGGTGATACTACCGTTAAAGGTACCTTCGGTAAGTCGTCCAGCGTGGTCAAATGGGTTGTTCTGGCAGAAGTTATCGCGGGCGGCATCATGTATATGATGACCAAAAACGTGAAGTTCCTGTTCGGCTTCGCCATCATCTCTACCTTCATTACCATCGGTATGTCGGTCGCCGGCTACTAACAGGATATTCGTGATGACGGGAGACGAATTAAAGAAATACCGTTTCCCGGAAACACTGACTAACCAGTCCCGCTGGTTTGGTTTATATCTCGATGAACTTATCCCGGCCGTGATTTGTCTCGGCTGGGGTTTCTGGACCAGCAAGTTCATATTTGGTATGGCTGCAGCGGCACTGGTTTTCTGGGGTATCAAAAAACTGAAAAAAGGGCGGGGCAGTTCCTGGTTACGCGATCTTATTTACTGGTATCTGCCGACTTCCCTTCTTAAAGGTTTTTTTCATGATGTTCCGGACTCCTGTTTCCGGCAGTGGATTAAATAGAGCAGCGAGGAAATAGCATATGGAACATGGCGCCCGACTCAGTACCACGCGCGTCATTGCGCTGGGATATATCTGTCTGGGGACAGTTACGACGCTCAGTCTGACCACCAACATTATTCAGGGTATCAATAATTATCGCCTGCAGACGGAACAGAAAGTGGCGGTTACTCCGATGTTATTTGGTGCACCTTTTGCGGTGTCGCAGAATCAGTCGGATGCCTCTTATCTTGAACAGCTGGGCCTGAGTTTTATTGCGTTACGCCTTAACGTCACACCGGAAACGGTCGATGCCCAGCATGCGCAGTTGCTGAGATATGTATTCCCGGGGTCGCAGAACGAACTCAAGGTTCAGCTGGCTGAAGATGCGAAACGAATTAAAGACAACAACGTCAATGCCACCTTCTATATGACGTCCGTCCGCTCATATCCGGCAGAGAACCGTGTGGATTTCCGGGGAGAACTGAAAACCTGGATCGGCGACTCCGCACCCTATACCGAAATTAAACACTATGTCCTCCAGTTTTATCGTACTGACGGCATCAGCTGGCTGGCCCGCTTCGGAGAAATAAATAATGAAAAAAATTAATCCGTTATTTATTTCCGGTTGTCTTTTTTTTATGGCGCCTGCCATGTCCGTCACAATGAGCGGCACGCTGGCACCGACGGTCGTGCCACTGGCGAATGGCGGACAGGCCAATATTGCCGTGAGCAATACTGACCCGAACCTGTTCACCGTACCCGGCGATCGTATCATCGCCATCAACAGCCTGGATGGCGGCCTGACTAACCAGGAACAGACTGACAGCGGTGGCGCCATTCTGGCCACGGTCAGTAAGAAACCGTTCACGTTTATTGTGGAAACCGAGCATGGCCTGAATTTTTCCATCCGGGCCGTACCACGTGCCGGTGTGGGCCGGACTATCCAGCTGGTCTCTGAGCTTGTCGGTACACCTGGGCCCGCCAAATCGTGGGAGGAGTCCAGCCCGTATGAAAGTATCCTGGTGTCCCTGAACCGTGCCGTTCGCCAGGGAAGTATGCCCGAGGATTACCAGGCTGTACCGGTGACGTCAGAAACGCTGCAGGTGCCTGCGGGTCTGCGCGCAACAGCGGAAAAGGTCTGGACCGGCCATCATCTGAAAGTGGTCCGTTACAGCCTGGATAATGTCACGTTGTCATCCCGTATGGTACGCGAAAGCGACTTCTGGCAACCGGGCACCCGCGCCGTCATGCTCAGCAGTCCTGCCGGTCAGCTGACTGGCGGTGGCCGTATGCAGGTCTGGGTCACCACATCTGAGGGGGCCCGCTGATGGCGAATTTCAACTCGTTGATTAAACGCAAGCAGTACCTCTGGCTGGGTCTCATTCTGGTCGGTGGCGCGGGGGCTGTGGCCGGTGGGCTGTATCTTTCTGACCTGAACCTGAGCTCTGATGAAGAGGCCCCTGTACAGGGTGAACCCGCCCCGGATATGACCGGTGTTGTCGACAGCAGCTTCAACAGCAAAGTGGAGCAGCATGCGACCACAGAAATGCAGGCGACCGCCGCTGAACTGAACAAGCGCTTTGCATCCCTGCAGGGAGAAGTCGACCTGCTGAGCAAGGCCCGTACTGCGGATCAGGTTCGTCTCGACAAACTCGGTAGTGAGAATGCGGCCATGCAGGAGCAACTGAGAGCGCTGGGGGTTAAACCCGCTGTCTCAGGCGGCGAGCCGGCTCCGGTACCGCCGTCTCCTGCACCGGGTCCGGAAGGGGAGCCTCAGCCCGCAAATTATCCGCCGCAGACTGCCGGAGCCGTACCACCGCCGACGGCATATTATCCGGGTAATGGCGCGGTGCCGCCTCCACATGTCAGTTACCAGTCGGTGCCGGTACCGAACCAGATCCAGCGTAAAACCTTCAGCTATGACCGCGGCAAGAAAACGAAGTCACTTCCGTACATTCCGTCGGGGAGTTTTGCTAAAAGCCTTCTCATTGAAGGAGCGGATGCGAATGCGTCCGTCACCGGTAATGAATCCACCTCACCGATGCAGGTTCGCCTTATCGGACGCGTGGAAATGCCTAATAACAAAACCTATGACCTCACCGGTTGCTTTGTCGGGCTGGAAGCCTGGGGTGACGTCTCGAGTGAGCGTGCCATCGTCCGTACCCGGAATATCAGCTGCATCAAGGGGGATAAAACCATCGACCAGCCGATTAATGGTCACGTGTCCTTTATGGGCAAGAACGGCGTGAAAGGGGAAGTGGTGATGCGTAACGGCAAAATCCTCGGCTGGGCCTGGGGGGCAGGTTTTGTTGACGGGATTGGTCAGGGGATGGAGCGGGCTGCACAGCCGTCCGTTGGTCTCGGAGCAACGGCGACGGTCGGCGCCGGCGACGTCCTGAAAATGGGGATTGGCGGCGGGGCTTCTAAAGCTGCGCAGACCCTCAGTGAGTACTACATCAAACGCGCCGAGCAGTATCACCCGGTCATTCCTATCGGTGCGGGCAACGAAGTTACCGTGGTGTTCCAGGATGGTTTTCAGCTGAAAACCATTGAAGAGCTGGAAGCGGAGAAGAACGGTCAGCAGGCGCAAAACCAGGCGCAACCCGAACAACCCGAGAACAGGTCGCAGCAATCCGGCGGGAACCTGAATGGCTTTAATACCGATGAGATGCTGAAGAAACTGGGCAAACTTGATCCGCGTGAATTTTCTCCGGGTACAGCGTCTCAGGGGGAAAACAATGGTTAAGTCTGTCCTGAGCTTAATTCTGTCATCGCTGCGCTGGATTAACTGGCTGATTCAGTATGCGGTGGTATATCCGCTGGCCATGATGATGTTGCTGATTGTCGCGGTGTTCTGGACCGGGAAAGTCACACCCGGGCAGATGCTGGTGAATACCATCGAATCGGTGCAGCGAGAGGGATATGTCATCAAGGACTGCACGGGGCCTGCTTCGCGCGGTGAACTCAATGCTGATGCGGTCAAGCCATTACTGCCTCCTGTTTTACAGGAAGACTGCACCACTGACAGCACGGATGCGGCAGGGTACGCGGCAGATATCGATGAGGTTTACACCAAAATGATCCTCTCGCTCTGGCTGCTGATGGCTGTCGTGTTTACCGGAAGCGCTGTGGTCTTTGATCGGACACCTGCCTGCAGAGCCGGTGCTACATGGGTGAGGGATGCGAGGGGGAGTGTCTTCCCAGGATGCAAACCCGGTAAAGGTGCGATATCCCCGTTACTGGCCGGATATCAGAAACGCGGTGGGGCCATCGGGGTTTATGAACCTTCAGCCAGATTTAGCAAGGAAGATAAGAATGAAATTAAAGAGAAATAATCCGTTTCCTGCCGAAACGCGTAATGCGGTTACAGTCGGAGAGCCAGGTTCTGGAAAAAAGGCATTTTCATCAGAACTGATTTTTGCACGGTCTGATGTCAGTCAACTGAAACAGATACCGGGGAAAGGAACGGCCGAGGCTATTTTTGCAAATGCAAAATATAAATTTATTTTCAAACATAACTGATTAACGACGGGAAATATCATGAAGGAATTAATGCTGTTAATTCCTCTGGGCAGCGCTTTGCTCTTAACCGGGTGTGCGGGCACAGAGTCAGATTTTGAATGTAATGCCACAACCTCAGATACCTGTATGACGATGGAGCAGGCTAATGAGAAAGCGAAAGCCCGGGAGGAAAGCGTCTCCGCAAAGCCGGCTGCGGCCGGGTTGCCACGACTGGCTGACGGAAATTTCAGAACGTCGTCGCCAAATTCATACCCGCTACCGCCGCAACCAGTTATTAATTCTGGGCGTAATACTGCTCCAACTGTAACGGTGAGCAATAAATCCGGGTTCCTGGATACGGTACCGGTCAATCATGATGACGTCCTGAGAACCCGGACCGTTCCGGTAAATATCAGGCCGGTTAGTGTCAGTACATATACCTCTCCTTCTACGGTACCCGGCAATTATCCCCGGCCATTAAGGAAAGGGGAGCAGACCGCGTCGTTATGGGTTGCGCCGTATGTCGATTCAGATGACGTGTATCACCAGCCGACAACGGTCGTATTTGTGGTAACGCCATCGGCATGGGGGCAACCTCGTATTAATTAATTACCAGCGCCATTAATGGTGCTGTGAAAATTTTTATTTCTGGTTTTAAAACGAGTGTCCTGTGCGTTGAAAGGGATGGGCGGTAGCGTGTTTAGAGGATGGGGGAATGACTGAAATAACTCAGCATGTCGGGTTAATTCTTCGGGGGTTACAGCTATATTTTTATGGCGTCAATCTGGGAGGGTTAGCGGGGGGGTTTTTAGCTCTCTTCGTTACAGCAGGTATCCTTGCTGCGTCAGTATCCTGTATAGCTTGCGCAGCAATCTTTGCTCTCCCGAAGAAGCATCATATTCATTCTGGCATCATAAAAATTTTTCTGGGGAGCGCGCTGGCCGCAATAGCGGGTATCGTCGGAACAGGGGTTGTCATGTTTGTCACTGTGTCAAATAGGGAGCTGGAAGCGGGAAGGCACTGGAAAACAGAATGCAAACTGATGGAAGTAAACATTCAGACGGGGATATTTTCAGAACCGGTCAATAAACTGGATTGTGCCGGCGTTATCATTAATGTACGGACCCGAACATATAATCGCTATATCCTGGAATGGAAATCTTATGAGAATGATAAAAACAATGTGATGAATTAAACATACAGCGTTGATGTTGCATAAAATTCGATGTCTATATCTCTACGTAAATGCGATTTTAAATGGAATAAGAGGCGGTTATGGGAAGTGACAAATTGTTTATAGTGAGTGGGGTTTTAGTCAGTGCAATAATGCTTTTCTCTTTCATTCTCAAAAACAGTCAACCTGATGTGGAGAGTCTGATTAAGTCAGGGAGATACTGGAAGGCAACGTGTGTATTAAAAGAAGTAAATATCCCGGCTGGGTTCTTTCATGGTGAAATGAACCGCCTTGATTGCGAGGGGGTTGTCACGAACGTGAGTACCAAAAAATATAACCAGGCTATCTCGGCGTATCAGGATAGTTTGCGAAACAAAGTACGTTAGCCATTCGAAAAAAACATAAATCGTCTTAAATGTGGCGTGACTCTTGTTAATGCAGAGAAGAACAAATACGGCAGAGCTATAGCCGCTTATAACCTGTCTTTAAAAAAGGATTAAATATGCATACCGTTATTTTTCTGGTGATGATTATAAATCCTGGTGTCCACAGCAGCTGGACCATTACACCCATGCCCAATACTGATGTATGCCTGAAAATGCTAAAAGTCATTGAAGCCAGGGGAGGGCGTGGGGGGGGATACAATACCGGAGAGTGTATTGAAATCAAAACCAGCGAACCTTTGAGCAGTGCGATGGAAACACTGAAAGGAGGCGGACAATGAGAGCCTTTTATCTTGAGGGTAGTAATATTACCTGGCTTAACGTGCTGTGCATTCTTTTTTTTGTTATCGGTGTTGTCGGTGCGCTGGCCATGTTTGTTATCCCTGATAAATTTAATCTGCGAGTCTGCAGAGCTAATCTATTTTTCTTTAGTGCGCTTATGGCAGTGGTTTCGTTAGCCATGCTTATCGTCTTCACCAGTGAGTCATTCTCGATGGATGAGCTGGAATCCGGGAGACACTGGAAAAACGATTGTCAGCTCCTGGAGGTAAACATCCAGACAGGTTCCTTTACGTCGCCGGTTAATAAACTGGACTGTGCCGGTATCATCATTAATGTGCCGAGGCTTCAGTATGATGAGTATATTCACCAGTGGGAATTGTATAAGGATAAAAATAAATGAAAGAGATTTTTTTGAAATTTATTCTTTGCAAGAAAATAGAAAGGCAAGAATTGAAGTTTCTTAACCTGAAATATGTTTTTTTTGCAACTCTTCTTTTCTTTGCGACAGCTGGATATCTTTTTTTGCAGTATGAAGAGTTTCTTGATATGCAGTCCGCCACTCCTGAACAACTGCAAAGTATTATTCATGACACACCTTGTGCAGGTGATGCGTTACGGATAGCTCTTCAAACTAACACTGGCAGTTCGTCAGAGTCATTAACTTTTGGTGACGCAAAAAAAATGGCCTCAGAATGCAAGGATAAAGAAGAGTTTAACGCAGTTCGTGAAAAGCAACTTAACGCTCTGAACGATATGAGCAAATGATAAGGGGATGGATATGATGGTGCTTTTAAAAAGATATGGATTTTTATTTATTCCACCTGTCTATTGGTTCATCTATCTGGGCGCCAGACTGACATACAATGGACTGGCAGGGGAGTTTACTCCTGAGTTTTTTCAGAGTATCCGTCACGATGGTGTGTTTATTATTTGTGGTTTGTTGGCTTTTTATTTTTGTTGCTTGAGGATTGAGGTCGGTGATGGGGAACTCTCAGGGGTACTCTTTTTATGTATTATTTCTTTTCATGTGATCCCGTTAGTTATTACCCTTATTTTTTGTTTATGGCAAGGGGCGATTTTGTGGGATGTTATTTGTGCCTGGCAAATCGGCACCTCCATGTTGTTACTATTTTTTATCCCTGTGCTTACCTTTTATTACGGTAATTAAATAGATGATCCTGATATTTCAGCGATGATTTGATTTATTTTTTAGATGGATAATTAACCCCTCATTAAGGAACGCTCGCATGAGTAATAACCTGATGGATACTGTCGCTCAGGCCGTGAATTCGCTTGTCTCTGCGCTAAAACTACCCGACGAATCCGCTAAAGCCAACGACATGCTGGGGAGCATGAATTTCCCGCAGTTCAGTCGGGTTCTTCCTTATAAGGATTATGACTCGGCGACCGGACTGTTTATCAATACCAAAACCGTTGGCTGGCTGTTTGAAGCCCGACCTTTGCCCGGTGCCAACGCGCATATCGTGTCATCCCTGGAAAATCTGCTGAGAACCAAACTGCCCCGTAACGTCCCGGTGACTATCAATCTGGTGTCGAGCAAGCTGGTCGGGGACGATATTGAGTATGGCCTGCGTGAATTCAGCTGGAGCGGTAAACAGGCTGAAAAATTTAATGCCATCACCCGGGCCTACTATCTCCGGGCGGCAGAAACACAGTTTTCTCTTCCTCCCGGAATGGATTTACCGCTGACGCTGCGTAACTACCGCGTATTCATCTCCTGCTGTGTCCCCAGGAAGAAAAACTCGAAAGCACAAATCGTTGAGCTGGAGAACCAGATAAAAATCATCAGGGCCTCCCTGCAGGGAGCACAGATCCCGACTCGGGTTCTGAATGCACAGGGCCTGGTCGACATGGTGCGTGAGCAGGTCAACCCTGATCCGGGTGAAATGTACCGTAAACCGTACAAGCTGGACCCGTATCAGGACCTCAATTATCAGTGTGTGGAAGACAGTTTCGACATGCAGGTCACCGCAAACCACCTGAAAATTGGCCTGCTGGACCGTGAAGGGAAAGAAAAGACGACCCGTGTTACCAGCTATCATTTGGCCCGTGATCCTGAAATTGCCTTTCTCTGGACCAGTGCCGATAACTACGCCAACCTGCTGAATCCGGAGCTGTCAATCTCCTGCCCGTTTGTCATCACGCTGACCCTGATGGTGGAAGATCAGGTGAAAACCCAGAATGAAGCAAACCTGAAGTATCTCGACCTGGAGAAGAAAAGCAAAACCTCCTATTCGAAGTATTTCCCGTCCGTGGAGAAGGAGGTACAGGAGTGGGGGGATATCCGCCAGCGTCTGGCGACCAATCAGTCCTCTCTGGTGTCCTATTTTTTTAATATTACCGCTTATACGGCTGACAACGCGGAAGCCTCTCTGGCCACCGAGCAGGAAATACTGAACAGCTACCGGAAAGGAGGCTTTGAGCTGCTGCCTGCCCGTTACCACCATCTTCGAAATTATCTGGCTATGCTGCCCTTCAAATCCGGTGAGGGGCTGTTCAAAGAGCTCCAGGCAGCAGGCGTCGTCAAGCGGGCAGAAACCTTTAATGTGGCTAATCTGTTGCCGGTTGTTGCCGACAGTCCGTTAGCACCTGCCGGATTACTGGCGCCCACCTATCGCAACCAGCTGGCATTCATCGACCTGTTCTATGAGGGGATGAATAACACCAATTTCAACATGGCTGTCTGCGGGACCTCGGGTGCGGGTAAAACGGGGCTTATCCAGCCGTTGATCCGTAGCGTGCTCGACTCCGGGGGATTTGCCTGGGTGTTCGACATGGGGGATGGCTATAAGTCGCTGTGTGAAAATATGGGCGGGGTCTACCTGGACGGCGACTCGCTGAAATTCAACCCGTTTGCCAACATTCTCGATGACGCCAATTTTGACCTGTCCGCAGAGCGTATCCGCGACCAGATGTCCGTAATGGCGAGTCCCAACGGAAACCTGGATGAGGTGCATGAAGGTCTGCTGCTGCAGGCCGTGCAGGCAGCCTGGCTGAGTAAGCGCAATAAGGCCCGTATCGATGATGTGGTCGATTTTCTCAAAACCGCGAAAGAGAGTCATGAATATGCCGAGTCGCCGACCATCCGCAGCCGCCTGGACGAGATGATTATCCTGCTTGATCAGTACACGGTTAACGGGATTTACGGTGACTACTTCAACTCTGATGAGCCGTCATTGCATGATGATGCCCGGATGGTGGTACTCGAACTCGGTGGGCTTGAATCCCGTCCGTCTCTGCTGGTTGCGGTGATGTTCTCGCTCATCATCTATATCGAGAACCGGATGTACCAGTCGCCGCGCAGCCTGAAAAAACTGAACGTCATTGATGAAGGCTGGCGACTGCTGGATTTCAAAAATGAAAAAGTCGGGACCTTTATCGAAAAGGGATACCGCACAGCACGCCGGCATCTCGGCTCTTACATCACTATCACCCAGAATATCGTGGACTTTGACTCGCCCACGGCCTCCAGTGCGGCGCGGGCCGCGTGGGGGAACTCTTCCTACAAGGCCATTCTCAAGCAATCGGCAAAAGAGTTTGCCAAATACAACCAGCTGTACCCTGACCAGTTTACCCCGATGCAGCGGGACATGATTAACAGCTTTGGCTCCGCGAAGGACCAGTGGTTTTCCTCCTTCATGCTGCAGGTGGAAGCGCATACCTCCTGGCACCGTCTGTTCGTCGATCCACTCAGCCGGGCAATGTACTCCTCGAGCGGCGGCGATTTTGAGTACATCAAAGGCCGTAAAAGAGAGGGAGTTAACATTCACGATGCGGTGTATGAACTGGCCTCCCGCAACTTTCCGGCAGAAATGGCAGAGCTGGAATCCCGGATCGCCTGTGACAACATAAGGAGTGCAGCCTGATGGAAAATACCACCGAACAACAGACCAGAACGACGTTCTTCACTTTTCGCCGGAGTCTGGTCCTTACCGTCCTGGTGAGCCTGGTCCTGGCGATAAATGTCGGTATAACGCACCTTATGCTGACCCACACCACGCCTCGTGTGGTCGCCTTTGATATGAAGAAAACACTGGACAGCTTCATGGACAGCGTCAGTCAGAAGCAGCTGTCAGAGGCACAGTCAAAAGCGCTCTCAGACCGCTTTAATGAAGCGCTGGAGCAGAGCCTGGCCGACTATCAGAAAAAGAATGGTGTCCTGATCCTGGTTTCACCGGCCGTGGTTCAGGGCGCACCCGATGTGACCCTGAAAATCCAGACCGACATTGCCAGCCGAATGAAGGGAGCGCGGGAATGAAACACACCGGTATTGCCTTGTTGGCGTTCTGCCTGATTTCAACGCGTGTGCCGGCAGCTGACCTGGGAATCTGGGGTGATCTATGGCCGGTGCAGGAGCAGGACATGTTGACGCTAATTACTCAGCGTCTCGAGGCGCTACAAAAGTCGGGGAAATGGGACCAGGAAATGGAGGCTTTCAAAGGACGCGTGATAGAGCACAGCCAGAGACCGGCGCCGGTTGAGGGGATAGGGAAAGCGGATAAGTATGCGCAGCGCTGGTTCGACCCCAGTATCCGGCTGACTGAGGACCTGAAAGATCACAATGGGCGGGTGTTCGCGCGTAAAGGCGACGTACTGAATCCGCTGAAAACAGTCCCCTTTATGCAGACGCTGTACTTTATCGACGGTGACGATCCGGACCAGGTCGCCTGGATGAAACGGCAGGTCCCCGACACCCTGATAAGTAAAATTATTCTGGTGAAAGGGAGTGTACCGGATACGTCAGTGGCGCTCGATGCCCGAATTTACTTTGACCAGAACGGTGTGCTCAGCAAACGCTTTGGCCTGACGGCAGTACCCACCAGGATCACACCGGCGCCCTCAGGCGAACGGCTGAACATCGAGACGTTCCCCGCTCATCAATAAGGATATTGACGTGAAACCTTTACTTCTTTTCTTCACCGCCGTGCTGTTGTGGGTGCAAAGTCTGAATGCTCTTGCCGACCCGTCCTGCGAAGGCCGCTTTGTTAACCCGATTTCCGATGTGTGCTGGCAATGCATTTTCCCGATGTCTATCGGCAGTGCCTCTGTGGCGGCCGGTGGCGGCCCGGATACGGTGAATCCGGCCAGCCCTATTCAAACCTGCCCCATGCCTCCGCCCATTTTTTACCGTATTGGGATGGCGATCGGTTACTGGGAGCCAATGGCCATGACGGATGTCAGCCGCTCTCCGGGGTGCATGGTGAATATGGGCGGGTTTAGCCTGAACCTGGGGAAGACCGGGATGGGAACCGCGAAAAAGGACGATAAGCAGGTCAACGGGGCCTTCTATCACGTGCACTGGTACAAATATCCGCTGACCAGTTGGCTCAGCATTATCACGTCGGCTGGGTGCCTGCAGGGTGGAGATATGGACATCGCCTACCTCTCTGAAATTGATCCAACCTGGGTAGACAGCAGCCTGACCACCATTCTGAACCCCGAGGCCATTTTGTTTGCGAACCCGATTGCTCAGGGAGCCTGTGCTGCCGATGCCATTGCCAGCGCATTCAACAAACCGCTGGACATCCTCTTCTGGTGTGCCGGCTCTCAGGGCTCGATGTACCCCTTCAGTGGCTGGGTCAGTAACGAGTCCAGCCCGCTCCAGTCGTCAGTACTGCTGAGTGAACGCATGGCCTACAAGCTCCACCGTCAGGGGCAGATCCTGGAAACCGTGGGGGCCGATGTCGCGGTGTGTTACGAGTACCCGTCACCGATTATTCCGAAGGAGCGCTGGCGGTACCAGATGGTGAATATGTATCCCGACAGCGCGCAGTGCCACCCCCTCGGCAGGACAGTGATGCGCTGGGAAGCCGGGAAAAACCCGCCGGTGACCCGAAAGAACTTCGGGTATCTGATGTGGCGAAAACGTAACTGTGTCTACTGAAAGGAGTCTACTGTGAAATTACTGAACATACTGACGGTGATGCTGTTACTGACCCGCACTTTCGCCGCGGCAGCGGGCGCAGTCTCGTCAGATCCGATGGAGGCAGATCGTAAGTGGCTTAAACAGCAGGAGGATTTCAGTGAGCAGTTGCGCCGGCATCCGGATAAGGCGCTACAGCAGGAGCTTGAAGCACAAATCAGCCGTAACCCGCTGGCCCGCTCGGATCAGCAGTTCATCGATAATCTGGCCAGTCAGCAGCGGGAGTCGACCCGGGATAAACCAACGGAAGGTGCTGTGTATTTCATCTCCTTCTCAATACCAGATGAAGGGTTGAAACGGATGCTGCATGAAACCCACCGCTACGGTATTCCCGCTACGCTCCGGGGGCTCGTCAATAACGACATGAAAGCGACCACTGATGCGGTGATGGGGCTGGTTAAGGCGGGGATTACCGAAGGTGTGCAAATCGACCCTACGCTCTATTCACAGTACAACATCCGCAGCGTACCCGCGCTGGTTGTGCGCTGCAAAGCCGGTTTCGACGTCATACAAGGCAATATCCGCCTGAAGCAGGCCCTGGAGAAGGTCGTTGATAAAGGGGATTGTGCAGAGACAGCCCGAAAACTCCTGGGAGGTGCCTGATGAGATCACTCCCCCTGCTCCTGATGCTGCATATGTTTGTGCTCGGGACATTTATCTGGTTTACCGTTCCAGCCTGTGCTGACAGCACGTCCGATTACAAAGCGGGCGCTGATTATGCGAAGCAGATACAGGGAAGCGGAACTGACGCGCTGAAGAACTTCAACGGTGCTGACACACTACCAGGATATACCAGCAAACCGGCGCAGACGAAGTACTACGGCGGTATCTCTGCCAGTGGTGACAGTAACCTGAAAAGTGACTCTGCAGCCGAATGGGCCAGCAGTGACGTGGGGAACAGCATCACGGAGTCATTTACTAACCGTCCCCCGGACAGCATATCAGCTGACGCACCGTTCATTCAGGCGGCCAAAGAGACCGAATCCAGAGCAGATTCGATCGTGGGAAATACCGGTCAGGCCTGTACAGCAGAAGTGGTTAATCGCAGTGAGTTCACGAACCATACATGTGAGCGGGATTTGCAGGTAGAAAACTTCTGCACGCGGGAGGCAACGCTGAAAGACAACGCCACGACGCAAAAGGTGAATCGCACGTACCAGCAGGCCGTCCCGCTAACCTTCACCCGGAACAGCAACCGATGGGACGGAAAACTGACGATCCCGACAACAGGTCGCCTGTTAAGTGTTTCCGTTGATGGTGAACCCCTGCCCGTTCCCTGGATTTATGAGTGTGACAGCGAAGGAAAAGTAAAAGATAGCTGCAAGAGTGCTGTCAGCGAAAAACTCAGCCTCTTTGATAAAACATTCCCCATCGACGTGATGACCTGGCCAAATACGGTAACGACGTGCTCCGGTGGTCAGAATACGCACTGTACTGACCATTACTACGATGGTACCGGGAAGATACATCAGGCATTCAGCATGGATCGGAATGTTGTGGCCGGACAGACATTTGCGGTTTTGAAAACTTCCAAAACCCTCCCGTCAGTGAATGTTAAGTCCCTCCAGATGACGGTCATACTGGTCATGGAGGAGACAGAAACGGTTTTTGCACCCGAGCTGGTCTGGGTTGAAAGTTGTCCGTTCAGCAAGGACGAGGGCACGAAAACTGGCGAAGAATGTATCAGCCCGGGCGGGACAAAAACTCTCAACCTCGGCGGGAAAGAGTACGCCTTTACGGAGGCCTGCTGGAAATATAAAGACACCTGGCTGACTCAGCCGGCGGATAACGGCTCCTGTGAAAACCTGATGAGTAATGCGGCCTGCACGTTGTCATCACGCCAGTGCGCGTTCAGCGCGGAGGACGGGACCTGTCTGCACGAGT
>OJJJ01000157.1_pt1 | contig 42734 bp, 37 predicted proteins | sample 1596311 | NCBI WGS metagenome assembly OJJJ01 (sample SAMEA4350140, study PRJEB24818) | metagenome | biome: human; feature: gut; material: faeces | place: Denmark | collected 2013-09
TTAACAAAGAAGAGGCCTTTTTTCTATATCTAGGTTTCACTTTTTAGGTGAAAGTAATAAACGTATAAAATTCAGTAATTATAAGGTATTGTTTCATGCTGACGAGGTCAGCATGAATAATTCAGGATGAAAATAAATTTATTTCACTACTCCAACATTTTATTTTATAATAATAAAAAAACCTCCCAGTGCCAGTCGTCCAAAACAATCACCAGGAGGTTGCAATAAATTGTATAAATAAATCACTCAATTTAAAAGAGGTAAAATTTAAAAATTTACATCTAATTACTTACATTCTCCTTTTAGAACCGAGATAGCCAGCACTAAAAAGCATCCTAAGAATATAAACAAATCGGAGATATTAAAAATAACTTTTCTATAAAATGAAAAACTAAAATAATCAACTACATAGCCTCGTTTAACTCGGTCATATAAGTTACTAGCTGCTCCACCAAGGATACATGCGATTGCAAATTTTAAAACTTCTTTTCTCCTCTGAGGTAACAACATAGCAAAAAACATAAGTATCATCCCAAAAAGAATGCCTGAAATAGTAACCACCACTTCTTTTCTATTTTCAAGGAAATTAAGTATGGCACCTTTGTTATGGCATTTTGTAATTATAATCTTACCATCTAAAATTGTTTCTTCGGCCCCGAGCTTTTTATTCTTTTCAATATAGTCTTTGATAAAATAATCGGTTATAAATATTGCAACTACAAGAATTAGATAAATCATATGACCTCCTTAACCAACGATAAATCAACATATCGTTTTAAATAGTTTGTTAGGGAACTTGCTTACATTTGAAACTTTACGTACTATGCCATGGTGTTTATGATTTCTGTAATATCTCGCTGTATTAGCTCATTCCGAGCATATGTACGATCTCAATATTAGCACATTTCAAGTTTTCTAGCCCATGGTATATAATCTAGTAACATCTCTTTTGCTTCCTTTGATTTGATATTACGAAACGATGGATAATGTATGCAAAGCTTATCTGCCTCTCCCATTTCCTTCATACGATTTTGCAATCGTATAAATTCTGGATCATAATACATTTTCACATTTTCATGTTCATATATGCCTGTCATCCTAGAGAATGCGCAAGAAAGCTTTAATATATTCATATCACTCTCATATATTTCAAATTGTGCCTCAGGCGCTAAATTCAACAATTCACCAATATGATATCCCATTCCATATCCATAGATGATGTAAGTATCCGTCTCTTTGCAGTACCAGTTTCTTGCTTGTAGAAATGCTTCCTTTCCTACACTGTGATTGGTATGCATATAAAACTTAGTTCCATTTTCATCTTTGGATCCAATTGTCATCAAACCAGAGGTAGTAAATTCAACAACATAACCCTGCTCCAATAAATATGCTGGATCGAGATCTTTTTTGATTTCATTCGTTATAATTTGTTCCTGATGATTTAATTCTTCTTCTGTAAAAAAGGAAAGCATTTGATCCGACTTCATTATTTTATCCTGCATTAGTATACTGTTTTTAATAAAATCAAGTTCATTAAATGCTAGATAATCTTCTTTTTTCATTATCAACTCTTGTACACTACATATAAAATTAACAAGCTGTAATTCTAACAAGTCCGCCAATAAGACAAAATCTCTCTGTCTCTTCGCTTCCAGTATTCCTTCTAGCATTTCCATTATTGATTCTACTGAAACTAAATCAAAATACTCTCTATGTTGAATGATTGCATCCGCTACATAATTTATATATTCTGCAGTATCGGCAACAATCGTTAACGCTTTTTCATATTCTTGTTCTCTTAAATAAATGATTGCTTTCTCCGTTTGAGTTAGCAATTCTATGTTCTGTTCAAATATTTTATGTACTGTATCTAACAAAAGGTTAATTCACCCCTCAATCTTCCATTCACTTGCCAATTGTCTATAATGTTCTTCTTGTGCGGTATCTCCAAGCTTATGGTAGCAATCCGCCAAACGTGTAAGTGGATAATCTCCGCCATAATGTATATTTAATTCTGGTTTCGTTTCAAATGCTGCATTATAATACCATAAACTAGCTTCTTTATAATCAAGGGCCAAATAATAGTACTCACCAAGTTGATAACATATTTCAGAGGATGCCTCTTCTAAGGCTATATTCTTTAGACATACTTTAAAAAACTCATGAAAATCATGTCTAGACAAAGAAGCTTTCGCAATAACACACTGATATTTCTTCACTTCGTTTAAGTCTGATTCTTGCTCCATTTGCTCTATAAAGTAGGACTCCGCATCTTTAAAATCCCCTGCATCACCAGCAATATATAACTCTCTTGCGTACATCGCATTTAATTTCTTTGATAATACCCCATGTTTTTTTATTGCTTCCTTATATATATGAAAGTCACGTTTAACATGATTACTTGTTGGCATATGTATTATTTCTATATCGCTATCAAAAATAACCGGATCTAGCGAAACCATTTCATGCAACGGATCAACCCATTGAAATGTCCGTAGACGTTTATACAGTTTCGGACGATATTCTACATCGTAATTATAGGTTGTATTATGTAGGAGCTGATTGGTGTATAGCATTTGAACGATCTCAATTTCTGGTAACATGGCCTCTTTTAGAAGTAAAAACTTCTTTATATTCTCTTCGTCAATGACCTCATCGGCATCGGCAACATAAATATAGTCCATGCTTGCCTTTGAAAATGAATAGTTTCTTGCTACTGCAAAGTCATTTACCCATTCAAAGTCATAAATCTTATCGGTATATTTACTAGCTATCTCCTTTGTAGTATCGCTTGAACCAGTGTCTACTATAATAATCTCATCTACTATTGGTTGTAAGCATCGTAAGCATCGATCCAGCACCTGTTCTTCATTTTTTACAATCAGACATGCACTTATGGTAACCATTGCTCCCACTCCCCTTATCGGTATGTTTTTATAGGTTGTTTATTAAAAAATGGAACCAGTCACGCGACCGGTTCCTTTGGTTTTATTTTAATGGATTTGTGGGGGGAAGTCAATAAAACTTTAGGTTATAAAGGGCGCTTGGATGCATCATAGAAGAAAATATTTTGAACAAGCCTAAACACTCATCAAATACTGACAATTACTTTATAAAAGAAAACTAAGTTCAAATATCATTTTCAGCAGTTTCTAAAATAATTTCCATATTAGCTTTTATATTAGCTAGATGCTTTGCCCTATCTCTTGCCAATTCTTTCTTACTTAATAAATAATCTGGACAGGTAACATACTGTTCAACTAATTCAACTAATTTATCACCTTCATTATATGAGAATTCTTCTCCACAGGTATAATACACATCCCCATATTTCGGAGTAACTACAGGCACTCCAAAGTGCAGCGCTTCGAAGCTAGATCTACCTCCCCCGTTTCGTTTCGGATTAATATATAGGTCACAATGTCGAAGAAATTCCCCCGCCTCATTTAGCACATCTGTAAAAAAAACTCGGTTATCGTAAGACAAAATTTTTTTTATCATGTCTTTATTAATTATTTCTCCGATAAAAACTATATCGACATTATCCAAGATAGTAATTACATCTCTTAACTCTATTAAAAACTCATTTGAAACTTCTACGCATAGTCTATTTCCTACTATAGCTATTAAAAATCTATCCTCACTTATTCCAAATTGTTTTCTTGAATATATCATATTATTTTGTCTGTACTGATAATTAATTTCTAATTCAATTATTTTTTGATAATCAAGGATAAGATTGATAACATCTTTGTCGTCAGCGTTTAACCTTCTTCCCACTAACAAATACTTTGAGCATGAAATAGGTATTTTGTATGAACAAGGTAAGGATAATGTAGTAGTAAAGAAAGAGCAATAATCTGCAACTAGTGAAGAACCACCAACATTGAATACTAAAAGCGGATTTAAATTATATATCACATTTGCAAGATTGTGTATAGAAGATAGGTTTGGCATTATATCCGGATTTTGTATAAAATAAAAAGATTCATCTTTATAGTTAATAGAATTAATATCATTATAATCATTTATATAATTAAATGTACGGAAATTATGAATATTAGGGCTGTGAGAATAATTAGTTCCACTATCATTTATGATAACTACACTTTTATGTAATTCATGCTGTAATGTATAAGCATAGTCAAAAATCCTTATTGTTGGTGCATGTCTTATGCCAAGAAGCTGATTTGTTACAATTACTACTACATCTTTATTACGTTCTCCAATAAATTGATAATTGTATTTATTAGGTAATACATTTGTTACATGATCAAAAATAGCATTATATAATAATCTGGTGCTTCCGCCCTTAATACCAACATCGCTATTGCTAAAACAAATACTTGTAATAAGCCAGTACAGTTCCCAGATTTCCTCTAATTTCATATCATTGCAAAAACACGCTTCATATAATATTGTTATAATTTTACTCATTAATTCATTATCTTTTACTAACTCTAACAACCCAGTAGCAATAGAGATTATCTCGTCTCTATCCTCTTTTTCTAGTAAATTAAAATTATACAAATTCATATAACAGTATTCAATGATACCTTTTTGTTGATTAACCAGGCTTTCTTCCATAGTTTAATACTCCTCAATATTATAAAAACATTTATACCAAGTATAGAACTTTTGAAGTCCCTCATTAATACTTGTATTAGGTTGGTATCCTGTTAGTTTATTTAACAGGCTTATATCTGCAAACGTTTTTTCAACATCACCAATAACTTTTTCTGTAAAATTCAATTTTGCTTTCTTCCCAATAACTTTTTCTAAATTATAAATAAAATCCATTAATTTTACTGGTTTTCCATTTCCTATATTAAATATTTCGTAATGTCCTTTGATATCCCTCTTCATCTCAATATGTATTATTTTATCAATCCCATCAATTAAATCATCAATGTAAGTAAAGTCACGATATTGGTTTCCATAGTTATATACATCAATTGTGTCTCCTCTAAGAATCTTCTCTGTAAATCCATAGTAAGCCATATCAGGACGTCCATATGGCCCATAAACCGTGAAAAATCTTAGACCTATGGTATTAATATTAAAATTATCACTATAGACATGTGCAAAAAGTTCATTACTTTTTTTAGTTGCAGCATATAAACTAATAGGAAAATCAACCTTTTGATCTTCTTTAAATTTTTCTTCCTTACTACTACCATAAACAGAACTTGATGACGCATATAGTAAATGTTTAACTTTACAATTTCTACAAACTTCTAATATGTTAAACATTCCTATAATATTAGAATCAATATAAGACCTTGGATTTGTTAAGCTATATCTTACTCCCGCCTGTGCTGCCAAATTAACAATGAATTGAATATCATGACCTTTAACAACTCTCTCTAATAAATTATAATTTTCAACATCTGCTTTATAAAACAAGTAATTTTTATTTTGTTTTAGAATCTTAATTCTCTGCTCCTTTAAGTTCGTATCATAATAGTCGTTTACATTATCGTAACCGATTACTGTATATCCTTGCTCTAGAAGCTTTTTGGATAAATGAAATCCAATAAATCCGGCTCCACCTGTTATTAAAAAGGTATTATAGTTCATTTTATACACCTACTCCAGTATATTTAAATCCAAATTCTTGAGTTGTAGCTCTATCGTATATATTTCTAAAATCAAAGAAATGGCATCCCTTCATGCTTTTCTTTATTCTACTTAAGTCTAAATTTCTAAATAAATTCCACTCGGTTAATATAACTAATCCATCCACGCCTTCTACAGCATTATATTCATCAGAGGAAAAAGTAATTTTATCTAGTATATCCTTAAAATAGAGTTTTCCCTCCCTCTCTCCTTCTGGATCATAAATTTTTATTATTGCACCTAACTTAACTAACTCCTGAATAATTATAATTGAAGGGGCTTCTCTCATATCATCCGTTTCAGGCTTAAATGTTATACCTAGGATTGCTATTTCCTTCCCGCGCAACTCACCAAGACTATTTTTTATTTTATCAACCATTCTGTACTTTTGAGCTTCGTTGGCTTCCACCACAGCTTCAATAATCCTTACTTGTTCATTATGTTCATTTGCTATTTCAATTAATGCCTTTGTATCCTTCGGAAAACAACTACCTCCAAACCCAGGTCCAGCATGTAAGAATTTCTGTGATATCCTTCCATCCTTCCCCATCGCCTCAGCAACTTTTTGAACGTTCGCACCTACTTTTTCACATATGTTTGCTATTTCATTTATAAATGTTATTTTAGTAGCTAAAAAAGCATTATTCGCATATTTAATCATTTCAGCTGTAGCTGTGTCACATTCTACGAATGGAGCATGATTAATATAAAGTACCCTATAAACTTCTCTCATAATCTCAACAGCTTTTTTAGAATCAGATCCAATAATAATTCGATCTGGATGTCTGAAGTCATAAACAGCGCATCCCTCACGTAAAAATTCAGGGTTTGAAACAATATCAAACTCAATATTTTGTTTCCTTAAATCGATTTCTTGTTGAATAATTTCTCTACTCTTATGATTAGTTCCAACTGGGACAGTAGATTTATTTACAATAACCTTATACTCATTAATGTACTTACCTATTTCCCTCGTAACATTAGTTACATAACTTAAATCAATTCTCCCATTTTCATCCGACGGGGTTCCTACAGCTATAAATATAACCTCAGATTCTTCTATTGCACGTTTAATATTCGTAGTAAATTGTAATCTTTTTCTTTTTTTGCATTTATTAATTATTTCACTTAATCCAGGTTCATAAATTGGGCACTGATCATTATTTAACATATTTATTTTATCTATGTTATTATCAACACATATTACATAATTACCAAAATCACTCAATAACACCCCTGTGACTAATCCAACATATCCTGTCCCAATAACTGTAACTTTCACTGTTAATTCTCCTTTTCAAGAAGTATGTTTATTAATCTCAACTATTTATGTATTTTCCATAAAATTCGTTATGGCTTATTTTTGGTAACGTTTAGGGCTATAATTCTTTCTTTCTATTCGAACAAAGTTCATTATTGTCGAATCATGCAAAATCTTCTTATTAAAGCATTGAAACTCTTCAAAAATTCTAATTATATCCTCTTCTGTAATATCCCAGATATGGTATTGGTTATAATGCGTAGTCTTTTTATTTGGAAAAGATATAATTATCTCATTTATACCACATCTATCCACTAAATCATTTAATATTGTTGGATTTTGTAAATGTTCTATTGTTTCTAAACATACAAGGACATCATACTTTTTATCTACTTGAGTTGGATCTCCTAAAATAAATTCTATCTTCTCTGATGAAAAAGAGTCATTAGCTTGATTAATCGCTTTTTCAGCTCTATCATATCCATGAACAACTTTTACATCTGGATTCTTACTTATTAAATAACTTCCGTAGCCTACTCCACATGCTATATCCAACACATCTCCATAAGCAAACTGTCTTGCATACATATATCTTTCTAATCCCCGTCGAATTATTATATCCTCTTCTAATTCATCAATCGTTTGTTTGTCAATCATAATTCGTTCCATTTCCTTATATTTAACTTTTCTCATTTACTAACCTTTTTCATCCTTTTCATATTATTAATCTTGTACTTATTTATATTGTCTTTTATGTTTAATATTTTACGATATAACTTATATCGGCATTTTTATTTAATTCATTAATCTCTTATGAATTACAGAGCTATTCATATTGCCTTGGTTAGCGTGATACAAGGCGACTTTCTAGCTATATTTATTACGATTACTATATATTCATAATAGCCGCTGCTATATTAAAATCTAATTCATCATCAATATCAATGGAATGTTCCTTTTTCATAATATAAGCAAAGCAGTTTGAATCATAGATACTTTCACAACTATTAAAATACCCTGTGTTTATCATATATATAGCACCATTTATTCTATAATAACTATCCAATTGCTGTCTTGGAAGTTTACTAACATTCTTATCAAGAAAATTCATCATAGAATGATCTTGTGGCAACGTATTACACCATAAAGGCGAATGATCCACTTCACATACACCAACCACTGCATTTGCCTCATTACCAATAAAAACATTATATGCTTCTATAATATCTTGTCCAGTTCTAAGAGGTGTTGTAGGTTGTAAAAGTGTAACCATATCGTAGCTTTTCCCCTCTTTTTTGTAGCAATCAATCACTTCCCTAACCACATCCCATGATGAAGCCTTATCCGTTGAGGATTCTAGACTTCTTAAAAACGGAACATGTGCTCCGTATTTTATAGCAATATCTGCATATTCCCTAGAGTCAGTGGATACATGAATTTCATCAAATATGTTCGAATTCATGGCAGCCTCTATACTGTACGCCAAAAGTGGCTTTCCATTCAATAATTTAATATTCTTATCCTTAAGCCCCTTTGACCCACTTCTAGCCGGAATAATTGCAAGATTTTTTTTTACATTCATTTAATTTACCTCAAAACTAATATTGTAAAATTGTTTTTTCAAATTCATTTTATCTTTCAACATAAAATCTTTAATTATGCCAACAATTTTATCTGATGTTTTTCCATCCCCATAGGGATTAATTGTATTTTTTGCTTTCTCTTGGAATTCTTTGCTTAATGCAATGTCTATAGACTTTGTAATTGCAAGTTTATCAACTACACAGTGTATAACAGAATCACTGTATAATCGTCCCTTTTGTCTATCACCGATATTAATGGTAGGTATTCCAAAAGAAGGTGCTTCAATCAATCCACTGGATGAATTACCAATTACCATCATACAATACTTTAATGTACTTAAATACCGTAGCATACCTAATGAGGTGAATGCAGTAACATTCTCATTTTCTAATGCATATGTATCTATTAATTTATTGATGATTCCACCATTTACATCTGCATTCGCCTTAGTAAATATATAATTAAGTTCTTTATGTTCATCACATGCTTTTAACAATTCATTGAATTGTTTAATGACGTTTCCTTCTTCCAGTGTAGATGGATGAAAGGTAACAACTGCATATGGTTTATTAAGCTTTAAGTTTAAACTTTTTTCTAATTCTTTTTTTGCTAATAAGTCTACGTTTAGTATATTTTCAATTCCAATTGCTCCTACTTGAAAAACTCTATCTGGCGACTCGCCTAGTTGTATTACTCTTTTTCTATATTCTGCAGTACTAGTAAAGTGTAAGTAGCTCATCTTAGTAATTGCATGACGAATAGCTTCATCAATAGCCCCTTCCGTTGTCTCTCCACCATATAAATGAGCAATAGGTATTTTGGCATTCATAGCAGCACAACAAACAGCAAGGGTTTCATAACGATCGCCTAACACAATCAGTAAATCTGGTTTTAAGTCTTCAAAATATTCAGAAAAACCAAATAGCGCGTGACCCATCGCTTTAGATACACCTGTAGATGTATTTCCATCCTTTAATATCTCTATTTTCTTATGTATTGTAAATCCATCCTGCTCTATTTCTTGATATGTCATACCAAACTCATGAGAAAGATGCATTCCTGTAGCTACTATTTTAACTTCAAATTCCTTTACCATATTCAATTTTTTAATAATTGGACTTAATAAGCCATACTCTGCTCTGGTCGCCGTTAATATACTAATTATTTTCTTCATTGCATCAATCCATTCTAAATTGATATGATATATCAATTTTCTATTTAACTATTTTCTCATCTACATTAAAATCTCTATGAGCTGTTTCTCCTACTATATTAAACCATTCCATAGGTGATATACCGTCACCAGGCCTTTTCACAGTAAGATTGTCTGTAGTAAAGATATCTCCTTTTCTGATTTCCATTTTTGCTACAATACTTTTTCTAGCTATCGCAATGTTTTTCTTCTCAGATTCTGATGGAATTTTATCTCCATCCCCCAATGAATCTTCAATATTTCTAATTGCATTAACCATTGTCATCAATTCATTCGGCTCTAGACTAGCTTTATGATCTGGTCCTTCCATATTCTTATCTAAAGTAAAATGTTTCTCAATTACTTCTGCTCCTAATGCCACAGCAGCAATTGGCACTTCAATTCCTTTAGTATGATCTGAATAACCAACCTTAACATTGAATTTATCTCTTAACGTACTCATAGCATTTAAATTTACATCTCTAAAAGGAGTAGGATACTCTGTATTACAATGCAACAAAATTATGTCACTACGATTATAATCTTTAAATACATCTAATGCTTGTTCAATTTCATCCATAGTACTCATACCAGTAGAAAGAATAATTGGTTTCTTTGTTTCCTCAATCTTCATAAGATATGGTAAATTGGTTATTTCACCAGATGGAATCTTCCAGAATGGCATATCAAGCGTCTTAAGAAATTCAATACTATCATCATCGAAAGGTGTAGATAAGAAATCTATATCTAGTTCATTTGCATATTCCTGAAGTAAAGTAAAATCCTCAAACGATAATTCAAGTCTCTTTAGCATATCTTGCTGAGATTCTGAGCCATTGGTAGTCTTCTTTTGATAATCAGCTTTTGGCGCATAACTTGAAACAAGATTTTTCGAAATAAAAGTTTGAAACTTAACTGCATCTACACCAGCCTTTTTTGCTTCATATACCATCTTCTTCGCTAAATTAAAATCACCATTATGATTAACACCAGCCTCTGCTATAATATATGTTCTACTCATGAATCACCTCTCTACATGGATTACCATATGCAACGATATTATCTTTAATATCATTTAATACAACACTACCCATACCAATCATAGTGTTTGTCCCTATTTGAATACCTTGCTTAATAACACTGCCTGCTCCTATATGTGTATCACTACCGATAGTAACATTTCCGCATAGTATAGTGCCAGGCGCAACATGAACGAATTCTCCTATGGCACATTCATGTTCAATAATCGTCGATGTATTAATTATTGCTAAATTTCCAATTTTAATGCATGCATTTATAATCGCTCTCTTACCTATATAAATGCCTTCTCCTAGCGTTGTATTGTTACTTACTACACTAGTCTTATCTATAATATTAGGAATTATAAATCCTATTTCTTTCAACTTATAATATAGCCTTTTTCGCACTGAAACATCTCCTACACTTCCCACTGTTATAAAGGCTTCTTTATACCCTTTATGAAACATTAATTCTAAATCATCATCAACTCCAATAATAGGAACTCCCATGATTGATTTGCTTATATTCCCTAAAGGGTCATCAGTTTCGTCTAATTTGTCAATAATTCCAATTTCTTTGTATTGATATGAGGATAGAAGACTGTCAATAACTGATATACAATGTCCACCAGCTCCAATTAATAATATCTTCTTAGCTTCTCCCATCACTACCTAGCCTTTCTCTCATCTTTTCTAATTCTTCAAGCTGTCCCATATCCATCCAAGCATGTTCACTTATAGGGTACATGCCTACTTTTTCTCCAGCGTCAATACATAATTGAATAATATCAGTAATATGTATAAATGTATCCTTTGGAATCATCTCTAAAAATCTTGGTTCCAAAACGTATAATCCAGTATTAGTCAAGAATGTAAAATTAGGTTTCTCTTTTAACTTTACAACTTGCCCTTCTTCTGAAACTTGAATAGTTCCATACGGTATTGTTACATTCTTCATCGCTGAAACAATGGTAATAATGTTTTTCTCAGCTTTATGATATTTTATTATATCGCTATAATCTTCTTCAATCAAAATATCACAGTTTGTAACAAAAAAGGTATCCTGATATCTGCCTTCTAAAAGTTTTAAGCCTCCACCAGTTCCTAAAAATTTTGTTTCATCTATGAAATCAACATCTCTTTTATGTTCATTGTCAATAAAAAAAGATTTTATAAAATTTTTTTTATAATTCACTATCATATCAAAATGATTACATCCAAATGCTTCAAAATGATCCATAATTAATTCAGTAATCGTTTTTTCTCCAATTGGTATTAAAGGTTTTGGAAGTATTTGTGTGTAAGGGAATAATCTGGTCCCCTTACCTCCTGCCATAATTACAACTGGGACATTAAGTTTAGTATTTCTTAGCGTTTGATTGTCATATAGGAAGCGAATTGATAAAATTTTCAAGTCCTTGCTTACGATTGGTAATGCTGTTATAGAGTGATTTTGCATATATGCTGTATGATCTATAGCGTCCTGTTTTGTTACATATTTAGGAGAATAATTAACGATGTCTTTTATTGAATTGTTTAAATCTCCATTTTTTAGAATATATCTTCTAATATCCCCGTCTGTAACAACACCAAGTAGCCGTTCCTCTTCACAGATAAATACAATGCCCTTGGCATTCTTATCAATAACTTTCATGACTTCAATTACAGATTTATCTTCTGAAACAATAAAATCTTTAATATCCAATTTTATTCCCCCCTATCGTACGTACAATTTACACCGCTCTCAATTTATTTCATAAATTATCCTGCTTATTTCATTGGTTGTGAATCTCATTAAATCTCATAATTGTCGATACTACTATCGCTACATCCTCGTTTAATAAATTTGTACTACAAGGTATATTAAGTACATGCTCATAATAATATAATGCTTTTTCTATCTTATAACTTTGAGCCTCTTCATAAGGCTTCAAAGTGTGAATTAATTTCCATATAGGTCTTGTTTGTATTCTTTGTCCCTCAAGATAATTAAGAAGCTTATCTCTTGAGACTGTTATATATGAATAGAACCAGTAATTAGGCCTTATATCATTATTAAAATCTAATAATTTTAAACCTAGTTTTTGGTATTCATCATAATTATCTTTCTTTATATTAATAAATGTTTCTAATTGTTCAAGTTGAGCTAGACCTAATGCTGCCTGAATATTAGTCATTCTATAATTATATCCTATTTCATCATGTATAAAATATAAGATATCATTCTTTGCTTGTGTTGATAAATATCGGCATTTGTCTAAATAATCTTTATTCTTTGAAACAATCATACCACCTCCACCGGTAGTAATAATTTTATTTCCATTAAAAGAGTAGACTCCAATATCTCCAATAGTTCCAGCATATTGACCTTTATACATACCTTTTGTATAAAAACTTCCAAGTGCTTCTGTTGCATCTTCTATAACTTTTAAATTATACTTTGTTGCAACTTCCATAATTGCTTTCATATCTGCAATATTACCAAATACATGTACAACAATTATGGCTTTTATTTGTTTATGTGTTGTTTTATTAATTAAAACATTATGTTCAAAATAACATTCTTTTTCGCAGAACTCTCTTAATTTAATGGGATCCATCGTTAGACTATCATCACAATCCATAAAGATTGGTTCTGCACCAATATATTTTACAGGGTTTACAGCTGCGATAAAAGTAAGTGTTGGTACTATTACTTCATCACAAGCTTTTACCCCACATGTCATAAGAGCAAGATGAAGTCCAGCTGTTCCACTTTGACATGCCACGGCTTCTTCAACCCCTACATATTTAGCTAAGCTTTGCTCAAAATCATTTATATATGGCCCTGCTGTAGAAACCCACTCCGTTTCAATTGCATGTGTTACATATTCTAGTTCTCTTCCCTTTAAATTAGGAACAGAAAGTGGTATAAATTTCCCCATAGCCAGTCCCCCCTATATATTATAGATATCAGCCTTAAAAGAATCCATATTATCTCTGATCCATTGAATTGTCTCCTGAATCCCTTCCTTAAATGTATAATTTGGAGTCCAATTTGTCAAATTCTTAATTTTTGCGTTAGATCCTAATAGTCGATTCACTTCACTTTTCGCTGGTCTAAGTCTTTCTTCTTCACATATAATCTTGGCCTTTGGATTAATTTGATTAATAATCTCACTTGCCAAATCCCCAATGGATATTTCTTGTTGCGTTGCAATATTAATCTCTTCTCCGATTGTCTTATCCGATTTCGCAATCTCAATGAACCCATTGGCCGTGTCCTTTACATAATTAAAGTCTCTCGTAGGCGTCAAAGAACCAAGTTTTATTTCAGCTTTTCCTGCTAATAATTGTGATATAATTGTTGGTATTACTGCTCTAGCAGATTGTCTTGGCCCATAGGTATTAAATGGTCTAACTATTGATATTGGCATATCAAAGCTCCTATAAAAGCTTTCCGCTAATCTGTCAGCTCCTATTTTGGTTGCAGAATATGGAGATTGTCCTTGAAAAGGATGAAGTTCATCAATTGGAACATACTGTGCTGTACCATATACTTCTGAAGTCGAGGTGACAAGTACACGACTTGTATCCAGTTTTCTAGCTGCTTGTAATATATTCAAAGTACCTTTAATATTGGTATCAACATAAGAATCCGGAGAATGATAGCTAAAAGGAATGGCAATAAGTGCGGCAAGATGAAATACTTGGTCAACACCTTTCATAGCTTCATATACCCCATTAGGATCTCTTATATCTCCTGAGAATATTTCTATCTGTTCTAATTTTTGTTTTGGAAACGTATCAAGCCATCCCCAAGTATTAAATGAATTGTAATAGGTAAATGCCTTAACTTCATATCCTTTATCTAATAAACTTTCTACTAAATGGCTTCCTATAAAACCGTCTGCTCCAGTTACAAGCGCCTTCATTAATTTTCCTCCCCACCAAAAAGATTATTATAAAATTCACACTACATAGAGTTCTTTATATTCTCCCTATCGCCTCTTCTAATTTTGGATATACATAATCAACTGCGTTAATAACATTCTTATATAATGTTTTCGATTTTTCAAATGTACTTTTACTATTTGCATCTACATCATTCGTGAACTTATTAATATTCAAAAGTTCATAGGTTGACTTAGCAGTAACGTATGCATCCATTATTGAATATATTTCAGTACTTTCTATGTACTTATTTGTTTTAGTAATCCTCTTCATTGCATCTTTGTATTTATTTGTCTGCAAATGAAACTGACTTTCTCTTAATAATGTTTCACAATCTTTAATTGCGAGATTAGCTTTTTCTTTAATTTTTCTTAGTATTAATAAATTCCCTTGAAGGTATTCCTTAATTGTTTTCATATCCTTCTCTGAGAATGTTTTTTCAATATTACTTATAATTCCATTAGAATCATTAATTTGATTACAATACTTATTCACAGCTTCTTGAAGCGACATAACTATTGCGCCTTTTATTTTCGCCCCTTTTTTCTTAGCATCAATTACTTCAATATCCGAGTATCTATTCATTAAATCCTCGTAACGTATAACAAATTCTTTCCAATCATATCTGGACTTTATTTGTTCACCATCTATTCCTTCTATATAAACATCACGGTTTTCATCAATTTTATCCTTAATTTTACCCGCATGACTTTTTTCACTATCATATGCAAGATCCTGCCCTACCAAAATTACTCTTTTGAACCCTAATTCTGCACAAGCGGTAAAACCTACGAGTGCAACAGAACCGCTAGGTAATACATTTGGAGGTAGATGACCAGCAATATTATATAATGATTTTAAAAACGAATTATTTGTACAAAAAACTTTTTTACCTTGATGAATGCTCAATATGTCATAATTAGCTTCATAGTATGTTATTAAAGGTATCTTAACATTTGATTTTGTTGTGAAATACTCCACACCCTTTTTACCGTCGATAGTCAATACAAAATCAGGTTCTACTCCTGAATCTAATAAATAATCTAAAATCCTATCAACCGCAAAAATAACAGCTCGGCCTTTAGCCTTTTTAATTACTTCAATATTTTCTTCAACTGATGGTCCTGCTGCAATAAGAATTGCTGGAACATTAGTTGGAATCACTTTTTTTAACTCAATAATAGAGCTACTCTCTTTTATAAACTCCATATTTTTAAAAGTATTAATAATATCTGTTTCATTAAAGTTTATTAAAGTGTTTGTATTAATTTTTTCAGATGTAAAACTATCTTTTAAATCTTTAAAAAATCTAATACACTTTTCGGTAAATATATTGTCATAACTTGGATAGATACACTGGATTTGAGAATTAATATTACTAATATTAGTAAGTGCGTTGGAAAACCTACGGAAATCTTCACTATTAATATTATCAACAAACAAAAAGACTCTACCATCTGATAGAATATCGCTAATATCATAATTCATTATTACATGATTAAATATATCCAAGCAAGGTTCATATATTAGTAATCTATCACTATCTCCCATCTTATTTAGGAGTTCCCTAGCAAATAAACCATTACCTAAACCAAACATGTTAATAACTGTATTAATATTAATAATATCAAATTGCTCCGCCCATCTTTTAGCTTCTTCTATTGGACGGTAGCTACTATTAAGACGATAATCTTGTGAATGATAGCGAATAATCACTGCTTGATTACCATCCTTTGTTTGGATGGATTCTATAAATTCTAATTCAGTATCAAGCTCTATTGATAAGTTATTTCTATAATCAAATTTATCTAATAAAGTTTTTTTATTCAACTCCAAACTTTTCCTATTTATCTCAAACCAATTCATATTCAAAACTCCTGTTGTTTTGTTATATTTATCTATTACTTATTTAGCTTATAGAATCTTTAATTTTAGTCAAAATTTCTTTTAATTCATATTGAAGTATATCGGATAATAAAAGTTCATCACGTACCTCGAGCGCTTTCATTGCATCATATAAAATCTTAACTATTTTACTTTCAATATCTTCTCTTATTCCGATATTTCCATCATATTTTAATATAACATCAATGGAATTTTCAATGATTCTTAATGTCTCATCCAATTCTTTATATGCAACATCCTTCTTATTTTGATAAAACAAATTCGTATTTTCATCTATTCTCTTAATTGCAATTTCTAAACTTTCCTGTAATTCCTTCAACATCTAAACCCTCCTTTATTTAAAAAAGGACTGACGTAAAGTCAGTCCTCCTAGAATTTCTTATTTTACTGTAATAATGATAGAACTCCTTGAGTAGATTGGTTAGCTTGTGCAAGCATAGACTGTGCTGCTTGTTGAAGGATATTATCCTTAGAATACTTAACCATCTCTTCAGCCATATTAACATCGCGAATACGGGATTCAGCGGCTTGAAGATTCTCAGATGTATTGTCAGCATTAGCAATTGTATGCTCTAATCTGTTTTGTAAAGCACCAAGAGCTGATCTTTGTGCAGATACTAGATTTAAAGCATTTTGAACTGTTGAAATTGTTGCTGTTGCAGCTGAATGAGTATCTACTGCAAGATCCGTAGATTTAACTCCTAATGCACTTGCTCCCATAGCATCAATTGAGAATGAAATACTCTGGTTAGTATTAGCACCAACTTGTAGATTTTTACCTGAAAATGTTCCATCAAGTAAGTTCATTGTATTAAACTGAGTTTCGTTTGCAATACGATCAACTTCTGATGATAATGCAGTTAATTCATCAGCGATTGCCTGACGATCTTCTCCAACGTTAGTATCATTTGATGCCTGTACTGATAATTCTCTCATTCTCTGAAGAATAGAGTGTGTTTCATTTAAAGCACCTTCTGCTGTCTGGATTAAAGAGATACCATCTTGAGCATTTGTAGATGCTTGATCAAGACCTCTAATTTGTCCACGCATTTTTTCAGAAATAGAAAGACCTGCTGCGTCATCACCAGCACGGTTAATTCTATAACCAGAAGATAACTTTTCTGTAGATTTTGCAAGGTTACCTGTTGTAATTCCTAATTGTCTGTTAGTATTAGCAGACGCCATATTATGTTGGATAATCATATTAAATTCCTCCTTGAATTTGTAGTAGCATCCATGCTACCTTTGATAAGATATTTTAAAGGTCGTACGCACCGATAAAATATTGGGAAGTAAATTTTCTTTACTTGCTATATATATCGGTATATTATTTTAATACTTTATAGGTATTTATAATATTTTTTATTTTTTTTTGTCTATAAAATAGGATTGTCCTTGGTGTTGACTTGCCATATTTTTATAATAACTTGATACAGTTTTTGTACTTTGTTTAAATTCTTTTATCTCAGTAGATTTCGTCTTTAAATAGTACTGAAATTTTACATAGTTCTGTTTTTCTACTACCTGAATTTTTACACTTTTCTCTGTAACTATTTTTATTAAATCTTGAAGCTGCATAATCTCCATGGAATACTCTTTTTTATTTTTTAGTTCCTCCTTAATTCGATCATATAGCTTTTCAAATCCATCATTCAGCTCATTTATTTGATCAATTAGGTGGCCTTTTTTATCTATTGTTTGATTAAATTCATCCATATCCATGCTTTCTGATTTCTCTAACAAAATTTCTTGCTCCTTGGTCAGAGCTATCACATCATCAAGAACCTGAACCTTCTTTTGCAATGAATGAATTAATACTTCTATATATGTTCTATTACTATCCATTAAATTTCCTCTTCCTTTAAGAAGTACTCTCTAATTTTATTTTCCTACTTTGCCTAATCGAATGACTTCCTTCCATGTATCGCGCATCTCTCTTAAATGTTTAATAACTTCTTCTAAGATATCTTTATCTTTTTTTATATTTGCTTCTACCAATCTATCATAAAGATAATTGTAAACATTATCAAAATCCTTTGCAACTGGGTATTTAAAATTTAACGTAGAACGAAATTCTATTATAATTTTCTCTACTTTTATTATGTTTACATTTGCTTTTTGAACATCTTTAGCTTCAATTGCACTGATCGCTATATTACTAAATTTAATAGCACCATCATATAACATAAGAGTTAATTCTGCTGGTGTTGCGGTCATTATCTTGTTATTTTGGTATGCTAGTGCAGCATTGTTGTATGACATATTACCCTCCTCATACGTTGTTTTACTTAGCACATTAAGCATGCCTAATTTAAAAATTAGCATGCTTAATTGATTTATATTTATTTGATTTCGTGTTACTAACTATTACCCATTAAAGAAGACAGCGCTGATGTATTTTGTTGTAGTTTAGCTAAGGCTGTCTCCATTGCAGAAAACTTCTTATAGTAGGAGTTTTCCATATCTTCTAATCTAGCTTCTAGCTCTTTTATATCTTTAGCATACTGTGTTTGCTGCTTATCCATTTGCTTATCATTATAAAATGTTAATGCACTACTTAAAGAAGTGGATTTCATTTTATCTGTAAGTGTTGAATATAAGTTCTTCGCAATACCAGTTATCGTTTGCATTACTGCATCAGGATCATCTTCTAAGGCTGCCATTAATTTATCTGTTTGAGTAGCATAAGTTGAATCATCTGCATCACCATAAATATGTAGTAATCCTTTTTCCGTATAATCAGAAGAAGTAGTGATACCAAATGTTGAAAGGCTATAGTTTTTAACATCCCCAGTTTTTGTTGTTACCGCAATAGACCCACTCATAGCTGACTTCACAGCCGTTGTTAATGCTCCGAGAGTACTATCTCTTCTTAACAATGAATCTTTAATCTTAGTCTCCCATTTTTCAATCTGGTCATCAGACATGGCCTCTTTTTCATCATCAGTTAATGGATCATACCCTCTTGATGAGTCAGCATAATAAAGTGTATTCATTTCTTTTAAGATACTATTATACTCCTTAATAAAATTCTTCACCATATCGTATGCTGCCTGATTATCTTTTGTAACTGAGACTGTCACATTTTCAGAAGTTACTTGTTTTGCATTGATTGTAAGCCCATTTATTGTTATTGAATTAGAAGCTTGTTCATAATCAACATCATTAACAGATATCTTACTATTCTGAGCCTTAATGATGTGGGCATCGTCTTTATGTATTCCTAATGCTTTAAGGGCAGTATCGTCCTGACTTAATTTAAAACCACTAGAGTATAATTCCGCTTGTGATTTAATATTACTTAGTACAGCTTCCTTATTTTCATCAGCTTCATAACGCTCAGCATATATCTCATTTATTTGTTCACTAGTTAATTTTTTAGAATCTGTTGCGTTAGCTGCCTCTTGTTGTATTAATCCTTTTAAATAGTTAGCTCTTAAATTATAAATATTCTCAACGATGCTTTCTTTTTCTTTATCACTGGTCGAAAACGTATAATTATTTAAGTATGTGTCAATTTGACTCTTTAATTTAATTGGTAGTTCTACATTAGATTCTCCATCCTTATCAATCACATTCGTGAACTTATCATAGATTGCCTGACGTGCGTTTTTCGCATTTTCTGTAAGCACCCCATTAGATGCTGTAATTGAAAAAGCGTTTTCTTCTCCACTATTTTTTGAACTAATATAAAATCTCTTGTTAGTTGCATCAAAACTTGCATTCAATCCTGCATCTTGACAAGCTTTAGTAAAATCAGCCATAGTTGAATTAGCTGTAACAGTATAATTAATTAATTTTTTAGGATTACTCTCCGTACCACTTAAAATGGTAAAAACCGTACCTTCAGCAATTTTCAAATCAGAAACTAAGCTAGAAGAAGCTTTTAATTTACCATCACCAATTTCTTTTCCTGTTATTATCTGTGCACTTGCCAATTGAGTCACAGAAATACTCTGACTACCAACTGGAGCATTTGAGGATGCAGTCACGCTAACTGCACTTTCATTGGATGAACTTGATTGGAACGTAGAGAAAGAATTCTGTAATCTCAACTTAGACAATTGATCTGTGTATAGCTTATAAATCTTAGTATTCAAATCTTTCCATTTTTCTTGCGACCAAGTTAATTTAGTTTTCTTATTCTCTATCTTAGTTACCTTAGTTCTTTGAGCCGCCATTAACTGCTCTACAATAGAATCAGTATCCATATTAGACATTAACCCTGATAGCTTAACACCCATTTAATCCCCTCCTAACATCTTTCATCTACAAGCAGACCAGCAAGATCCCATATTTTTTCTAAGGTTTCTAATGATTCTTCTGCTGGTATTTCTTTAATAACCTCATTTGTTTCACGATCAAAAATCTTAATTGAAATTCGGTTAACCTCTTTATAGTAAGAGAATTCACATCTAGTTCTTTTTTCTGCTAACTTTTTATTTGCAACTGAAATCGCATCTTTAATCTTCTGTTCTGTAGAAGAATCCTGTTTATACTTCTGATTTGATTCATCTTGTAGACTGACCGCAGATGTTTTCTGGACAAGCTTAACATCCGTGCTGCCTGTATTTCCAGTAGTACTTGCAATTTGTACTTTTTTTGATGCTTCGTTAAAAAAGTTTTCACTTTTACTAATTGCATCTATTGGCATAATACTTCACCTCCATGTTTACGTATCATATGCTACTATTAAATTTATCGACTTTATCTTACAAAAGTTTATAGCAAGCTATAGTTAAAGTGAAAACTCTTACACGGAAATTACTTATAGCAATTTCTTCAAACCGTCCATAGTGCCCTCACTTGTGACTGCCTCTTTATTGGATTCCTGAATTTGAAGATAAATCTCTTTCCTATAAATCGGCACTGATTTCGGTGCGGATATTCCAACCTTTACTTGATCACCTTTAATTTCTAAAATAGTTACTTCAATATCATTTCCTATGATTAAAGATTCATTTACTTTTCTTGATAGGGCTAGCATTAAAATTCCCCCTTTTCTTTTTTGTATTTCATAAAACTAGTATATACATTATGTTTTACTTCATACTCAGGGTTTTCTGCAACCACTTGGCAACCTTTCTTTGTATCGGAATTAATGATGATTGGGGCTTTTAAATTGCTTGTTACTTTTGTAATATCGCTTGGCACTGTAAGTGTTACAAAAATTACAAGGTTTTCTTCATTAAGTTCACCCAAAGATGCAATCAATTCATCCTCCACTGTTGGATTATAATCAGGTTTTATAATAAAAGGGCTTATCACTGGTAGTGCAAAAGCCTGTTCGTCTAGGCATTGCAACCAAGATATTGGTGATCTTTCCTCAGACTCTGAATCATATAAAATCGTAAATCTTTTAAAATCCTCAAAACCTAAGATACCATTGTCAAAGGTAATAACTTTATCTTCCTCTAAATCAATTTCTCCAAAATGTTTTGTTCTTATTAACATTGTATTCTCCTTCTAAACTCTTCCCTATAGCAATATTTCATTCAAAAGAGTTAACTTTAAGAAATTCATGCAGCATTTATCAAATCGTAACTCTCATATATCAAAAACCATAAAGCATTTAAGATGTAAATTACAACTCCCACCATGCCTACATACTTCATGTTATAACATCCTACAAGAAATCAAGCAATGAATTTTGTACAACTTTGGCAGCAGCTGATAAAGACGCATTGTATATCGTTTGCTGGGATGTTAATTTTACAAATGCTTCAACAACGTCTGCATCCTCATTGTTCGTTAGCAAATCTTCAAAATCTACTTGCTCTTCTGATAAGCGGCTTTCAGTTAACTCCAAGCGAACATAACGGCTACCCAAATCTGCAACTGCAATGTTTACAACATTTTGTTGTTTTCCTAGTTTTGTGATGCCCTTCTCAAAAGAAGTTTGCATTACTTCTGACTTTAGTGTTAATTCTGTATTTAACGTTTCCAAAAGCTCGTTTAACGCAGCTGTTTGCTCGCTCGTATTTGATCCACTTTCTAACATTTTTTCAGTTTCTGCAATTTTATCTTCTACCGCTGCTACTGCGTTGATGGAATCTAAAATATCGTCAATACATCTTCCAATTGCATGTGTTATCGCATCGCTGCCCTGCGTATTGATTTTTAACTTTTGATTAAAGTTAACCTCATAGTTAATCTCTTGATTGGCCTTTGTATATACAATTGGTTCCTTATCCGCATCGATTTTATCTGTTACTGTACAATTAAAATAATTCTCTGGGCGCAACTCGCCTTCAGTAAAACTATCCTTTTCATAAGCAACCTTTATTTCTTTTAAATTTTTAAAATCTGCATACACATCATCTGAAAAAATTAGCTCACCGGTGTCCGCAATATACTGTATCTCGCCATCCTCTGGTTGATAGGCCTCAGCATCTGTTGATTTCACTGATACAATGTTACCATTAAATGTATCATAAATTACCTTACCATCGCCATCCAACTCATAATCGCCATTTGCATCTAACCTAGGATAAGATATTTCAATTTTCCCACCATCATCCTCAGTCTTTAAGTTATTATAAGCTAGTTGTAAACGATACGTATTTACCATGTTTGGCTTCGTATCTAGATTAGAGTTACCAGGATCGGCTGGATCATAATCACTTAAGTCATGAGAATTCATCGTCTTTTTAATACTTTCGATTCCCGTTCCAGTCAATGACTCCTCAATCTCATAGTTATAATCCGTTTCATTTTTATTGAATACTAGACTTGTATCCGTCTTATATCCAGTGAATACATATCTGCCTGCATACTGTGCATTGCCTTCTGCATACACTTGTTTCTTTAACTGCGTAAGATTCGTTACAATACTGTTTCTATCTTCTTTTGTTAATGTATCATTTGACCCTTGTACACAATAGGTATTCATTTGCTTTAAAATATCATTTACGTTATTTAATGCACTTTCCGTTACATCCATCCAAGATTTAGCATCTGGGATGTTTTTTTCATAATATTGATTAATTTCTGAAAGGTTTGTTCGTAACTTTAAGGCACGTACAGCAATGATTGGATCTTCCGAAGGTCGTTGTATCTTCTTACCTGTCGAGTATATCTGCTCTAATTTAGACATCGAATTCTTATTTGTATTGATGTTATAGAGCGCATTATTCGTCATCATTTTATTGGTGATTCTCATTGTATTCTCCTTACTTAAGCTTATACCCCTGTTTCATTAATCAACTTATTATAAATTTCATTTAACGTAGAAATAATCTTAGATGAGAATCCATACGCACTTTTATAACGTATTAAATTCATCGCTTCTTCTTCTGAATCAACACCACTTATGGATAATCTCTGATTCTCTACGGACTTTAAAATATTTTCTTGATTCTCAGCAAAACTTGTTGCTTTGGCAGAATCAATTCCCAGTTCCCCGATCAAAGCGTTTAGAAATTGGGAAGCCGTTCCCTGCCTAAAAAGTGTAGTGTCACCTTTTAACGCTAAATACTCTTTCGCCAAATCTGAACTTTCAACACCATTTGTAATATCGGTTGCTGCTACTAATTTGTTTGGATCTTTTATAATTTCCTTCGTTACACCGATATTGTCAATGGTCATAAAATAATAAGACGCATAATTCGCATCTTCATCACCTGCTATGTAATTACCACTTTTCGTTGTAAATAAATAACCTTCCTGCTCGTCACGTTCGGATGGTTCAAATACGTAGTTTTCTCCAGTCACTGGATCCACTGCGTTAAAGAAGTCCAATCCTTGATTTCCATACAAATCTTGTCCTCGTTTTGAAATGTCGTTAAATGCTTTTGCATAAGTACGAACAAATTGATTCATCTGAGACATATAATATGGAATACCTTTATAATCAATGTTTTTCCCGATTCTTACATTTGCATCGGCAACACTGGTCTTAATTTCATCTTTCAGTGAAAACTCATACACATATTCTCCAGTGTCCTCATCCTGAGAAACTGCAAATCCATCATAGGCATATTCTTTGCTTCCAATTGTAATTGTTCCAGCAGATGCCATCGTAATCTTTTCTATTTCATTTATGTTAGAAGACGTAACTGTAATAGTTGTGTCACCAGCATTTGCAGAAACTTTACCAGTGAAGGCTTCGTTATTATTGCCATCTCTGACATCTAAAATTGCTTGAAGTGTTCCAGTGGCTCTAGTGTTTCCTTTATTAAAGGTTTGTCCATTCGCCCACTTGATGTCGTACAAACCATCTACATCGCTTTGATTTACCTTTTCCTCTCTTGGTACACATACCAAGCTATTTGCAGAGTAATTGTCAACGAGTACTTGCTGATTGATTTTAACAACATAGCTATTAACACCAACGCCATCTCCTACTACCGTTTCTGAAACTGTAACTTCACCGTAAGTAGACAACTCGTCAATTAATAAGTTTCGTTGGTCTCTAAGGTCATTGGCCGTTCCGCCTCCAACCTCAAAGGTGTTAATTTGCTTTGAAAGAACCGCAATTTGTTGTGACAAAGAATTTACACGCCCAACTTGGGTATATACTTCCGTGTTACAATTCTCTTGAATGCTTTTTAAACTTGTTGATAGGGAGTTTAAATAATCACAAAGTCCCTGTGATAAGTTCGCAACTTGTGTTCGTACTGAAATATCCGAAGGGTTTTTTGTTAATTCCTGAATGGAGTCATACATTTTATCGTATGTCGTTGTAAAACCTTCTAACTTTATTTCATTAAAATAATTCTCTATTTCAGTCATATAGTATGCCTTCGTACTATATGTACCGCTAATCATGCTATTGGTTCTAAATTTGTTATCATAATATTCATCACGTGCTTGTACAATCCCAGTCACTCCAACTCCACTACCAGCCATTCCGTAGGAGCTATTCACACGCAATGCTTTGTTTGCTTGCTGATTCACAGTTTGCCTTGTGTAACCCTGGGTTTCTGTATTTGCAATATTATGAGCAGTTGTTGTAAGTCCCGCTTGGGATGCATACAATCCAGTTCTACCAATGGATAAACCAAAAAACGTTGATGGCATATTCTGCTCCTTTCTTAGGTCCTATGTATTATAAACGAGTTACAATATGTTCTAGCATTTCATTCACCACGTTGATATAACGCGAAGAAGCATTATATGCATGTTGGTACTTTATAAGATTGGTTAACTCTTCATCCGATGATACACCGATGGCGGATAATCTTTGGTTTTCAATACTATTCACCATACTTTGTTGAGAGCTTGCTAATGTATTCATCTTCTCACCAATCGTTGCTATGCTGCCGGTAAATGCTGTGTAATAATCATTAAAATTATATTTTGTAATTGAATTTGGATCAATCGTTGCAAATGACTTTTGCCAAGAAGAAATCAAATTCTGGGCTGTATTTACATCAAACGCACCAGTCCCATCATTCGTATTCATTGGAAGTAACGTAGCATCTTCTAATATACGAGTATTAATGGATATCTCACCTAATGTATATAGTGAATAATTGTCCTTTGCAGATTCTTCATTGTATATTCTTGCTGTGATTGTCGTGCCATCCGCCAATGTAATTTCTTGTGCATCCATATAGCGTGGCATAGATTTCCTTGTAAATAATTCAATTCCTGCCTCTCCGTTAGAAGCAATGGGTGCATTCTCTTCATCCAAAATCTGAATTACTGTTTCTTTATCGTATGTATAAGTATCTCCATTGGATAATGTTACGGTTGTACCAGCTGGCACGGTAACCTCACGATTTGGAGATAATATATTATTAATTGTTGTTACAATTCCATGAATCAACTGATCAAATTTCGCTTGCGTTGACATAACAATTGAAGAATCAATTCTTAAATTATATTCTTTTACTTCTTCCTCAAATTGTTTTGTTGCTTGTGCAAACGCATCAGCATCTAAAACTCCAGTCTCATCGGTATAATCTGCCTTATCTGGTGCTATTGGAATGTCTGTATAATTCGCTACTTTGGTACCTCTAGATAATAGTAAGCCTTTTAAACTTCCTACATCCGTATCTTTTTCTGCACTTGGAAGAGTATCAAAATTATAAACTTCCATATTTTTAAATGCTGGCCATACTGGCACTAACATATTGGTATATTCATTTTTACTATCTTTTGCAGGATCGTATTTCGTACCTAGTTGTTGTTTTCTAAGTTCTAATACCGTCATTGTCCCCATCTTATAGACATTATTATCGGTTACAAATGGTGTTTCTTCAACGTTTACGGTAACACCTCCCGTAGCGTCTTCTTTATATGAAATATCAACAAGTTGACCAAGTTCATCAAGTAATGTGTTTCTTTGATCCCTTAAATCATTTGCGTTCTCTACTTTATTACTTTCATAATAACGAATTTTTTCATTTAGATCATATATTTGCTGTCCGATTTCATTAATTCTATTTACTTTTGTTTCAATTTTTGTATTTAAACTTAGCTGATAAGAACTAAGTTGTTCGTAAATATTCTCTGCACGTTCCATTAAACTAACCGATGTTTCTGCCAATGTTGTCTTAGCAACTAAACTATCTGGTTCTTTCGATATTTCCTGCAAGGTAGTCCAAAATCCTTCCAAAGAATTCTGAAATGCGACTCCTTCTAATTCTCCAAACAAGTCTTCCACTTCACTTGCAGCTTCGTATTGGGACTCATAAAACCCTTGTCTTCCAACTTCCATACGGTAAGACTGGTCAAGAAACATATCTCTTACTTGCATCACTATGGCTGTACTAACACCACGTCCAGTTTGCATCGCTGAAAAATATGACTGACCGATTGTATTATAAGTATTTGACTTTAATAATGTTTGTTGTCGTACATAACCTTTTGTTTCAACATTTGCAAGGTTATGTCCCGTTGTATTTAATGCATTTTGGCTTACTTGTAGCCCCGATGCACCTACATATAAATTGCTCATCAAGCCCATGGATTCTCACCTCATTTACTGTCTACTGTTTCGCATCAAACATCCCTGTACGCGAATTTGGCACCTCAACCTGGGATGCCCCCTTTGTATAGTTGTTGCTCCCTGGTGACATCCTTGTACTCTGAATCAAATTCATATTGAATTCTATCATCTCTAGGGATTGTTCTATTAAAGATTTATTACGATCATTGATTTCAACCAAACGATGTATGGTTGATGTTAAAGAATCATGAAGAAGGGATAACTCTCTTTGCTCTTTGGGCTGTTTCTCAAAAAGCTCAATCATTGTTTTTAAATTTAATGTTCCTGGTTTTTTATTTAAAACCGTTTCAATATTTGCGATGACCTCCGCTCGTTTACGTTCCAATGGGTTTAACTTTTCAATCATCAGCTGTTCTGATTCCACAATTTCTTGTAAAGATTTGAGGTCATTTTCTATGATTATTCTTGTTTTTCTCTCTGAAATAGGAAGCAGTTCCTGATAGATTTCTTCCTCTGCTTTTAGTGTACTAATTAATTCTTCGATTAGGCTTGCCAATTTCAATTCTCCTATCTTCTTATAACATTCCTAGAAGGTCTATATCGATTGGTCAAAGTAACTATCAATCAGTTTTTCCGCTAAATCCTTTGCACTTACATTATAGGTACCAGATGCTATTCTCTCCTTAATATCGTTCACCTTATCGAGTCGAACGTCTGGAGTTGCCGCAACTGCCTGTTTTGCAATTTGATATTCTTTGCCAATCTGTGAGATTTCAACACAATCTGGATTACTTACGTTATTTTTTTTCGTTATCTTGTTAGTGCTATTTGCCTGATACAGTTTACTCACTTTGTTCAATGCATCAATTCGCATAATCTTCACCACCTAATTCATTTCTGATGATTCATCCATCCATGGAAATAATCATTATTTTACCTTATTTATCGGTTTTTTTTGCATTTACTTTATAGCAATTCATATTTTTTATGAAAGAGTACAGAAAAACTTTTATTTTCTTATATTGAAGGGTGAGGTAAAAAATAGCTTTATCCCTCACAATCCTAAAACACAAAAAGATGCTTACGCTTCTTATCTGGACATTCTTTAAATATCCACAAGAAACGTAAGCATCTTTTTATTTATCCACAAACAAGCTTAGATATCCACTTTGCTTTCATGATATCACGAACAAAGTCGGTTCGTGATCTTGTTACTCCATTCGCTTTCATGATATCACGAACAAAGTCAGTTCGTGATCTTGTTACTCCATTCGCTTTCATGATATCACGAACAAAGTCAGTTCGTGATCTTGTTGCTCCAATCGCTATACACAAGCGAGCTTGCGTATAGCTCATTCCGCTTTCATGATATCACAGAAATCAAATGTACTAAAGTAGTCTTGTGCTGTTTCGGCACGGCGAATCATCTGTACAGATCCGTCTTCTTTTAGCAATAATTCGGCTGATTTTAATTTACCATTGTAATTGTAACCCATTGCAAAACCATGAGCTCCAGTATCGTGAATTACTAAATAATCCCCTTTATCAATTTTTGGTAGATAACGATCAACGGCAAATTTATCATTATTTTCACACAAAGAACCTACAACATCATACATGTGATCCTCCGCTTGTCCTTCTTTTCCTAACACAGTGATGTGATGATAAGCACCATACATCGCTGGTCTCATAAGATTAACCGCACAAGCATCTACACCAACATATTCCTTATACGTATGTTTCTCATGAATCGCCTTTGTAACAAGATGACCATAAGGAGCTAGCATGAATCTACCTAACTCTGTAAAGATAGCAACGTCAGAAAGTCCTGCTGGTACAAGAATTTCTTCAAATGCTTTTTTAACACCTTCACCAATGACCATAATGTCATTCGCCTTTTGATCTGGACGGTAAGGGATTCCCACACCACCAGAAAGGTTGATAAATGCTATATTAACACCAGTCTTTTCTTTCACTTCCACTGCTAATTCAAACAATGTTTTCGCAAGTGCTGGATAATAATCATTCGTTACTGTATTGCTAACTAAGAATGAATGGATACCAAAGTTCTTAGCACCAAGCTTTTTTAGCTTAATAAATCCTTCAATTAATTGTTCTTTTGTAAAACCATACTTTGCATCCCCAGGGTTGTCCATAATGCCATTGCTTACTTCGTATACCCCGCCTGGATTGTATCTACAACTAATTGTTTCTGGAATTCCACACTCATCCTTTAAAAAATCAATATGAGTAAAATCATCCAGATTAATAATTGCTCCAAGCTCTCTTGCTTTTGTGAATTCTCCAGCAGGAGTGTTATTGGAAGAAAACATGATATTGTCCCCAATAATATCAACCGCCTCTGACAACATGAGTTCGGTCATGGATGAGCAGTCTGCCCCACAGCCTTCTTCTTTTAAAACCTGTAAAATAAATGGATTTGGTGTAGCTTTTACCGCGAAATATTCTTTAAAACCCTTGTTCCATGCAAATGCTTCTCTTAATTTTCTAGCATTCTCACGAATTCCTTTTTCATCATAAATGTGAAAAGGAGTTGGGTAAGTTTTCACTATTTCTTGTATCTGTTCAAGTGTTACAAATGGTTTTTTCATAATACCTCACATTCCGCCAGCTAATATGGCATAAAATTTTATGAAAGAAACCGCAACGTAAGTCCTAAGCAAGTGATTGTATGTTTCTTACACTCGTATCCTCTTTACTGCGATACTCTTTACGCACATCAAGTTCATTATCATAAGTTACATAATCTGAAAAATTTTAAGTCACCTATCTACATATATAAGTAGCTTTTATTCGTTAAATATAAGTTACTTATTCTAAATATATAAGTTACTTTTTTATATAATTTGCTTTTTGGGACAAATATAGCTTACTTTTTCTAGATATATAAATTATATTATCAATATAAATATTACTTACTTTTTCTAAAAATATAAGTTTCATTGTCCACATAAATTTAAGTTACTTTTTCTGGATAAATATAACTTAATTTTTTTATATTGTCAATTACCAAAACCGATATTTATCTGTTGTTAAAGTAAGGATTAAAGTGAGCAAAGTAGCTGAATTACTTGTTCAGAAGCATTTCCTCGCTCGTATAAATGATATTTTTTCTCAAAGGCAGTATACTTATCTTTATAAATACTAGGCTCATAATTTTTCACATTCATAATAAAATCCTCTGTCGTTGTAAAAATAGGCCCAGGAGCTTCCTTCTCAAAATCAAAATAAAATCCACGCAAAATGTTTTTATACTGTTCCAAATCGTATGCATAAAAAAGCATCGGGCGTTTTAATAAACTATAATCAAACATTACAGAAGAATAATCTGTAATTAACATGTCCGATACGAGGTATAAATCTGCAATGTCATAGCTATTATCGAATACTTTGTAAAATCCATCATAGATACTCCAGTCAATGCTTTCCTTTACCATGTAATGGTACTTTACAATCATTACATAATCATCAGATAATGCTCCTTTTACTCTAGCAAAATCAAGCGGGCTAACAAATTTATAACTGGCTTTATCGTAATATGCATCATCTCTCCAAGTAGGTGCATATAAAAGAACTTTTTTATCCTTTGGTAAACCTAACTTCTTTTTAAGTTCCCTGATACAGTCTGGCGTATTACGCTCAAACAAAACATCATTTCTTGGATAACCAACGGGAAGTATCGTACCGTGAAAATCAAAGGCTCGTTTAAAAATATCCGCAGAAAATTTATTTTGAGCAATCAAGTAATCCCATGTTTTAGAGCTCTTTCTAAAATTCTCTTTGTACTCCTCTAAGGTTCCCTCATCCACCATAGATAAGGAATCCATATCCAGCGCTAGTTTTTTAAGCGGTGTTCCATGCCAAGTCTGTAAAAAAGTAACTCCCTTACGTTTTACAATATAGTTTGGAAATCTTGCATCACTTACCCAAATCCCTGCAATAGCCATCAAATAATAATAGAAAAAACGGCTATTACGCACCGTTTTTCCTTTTCCAGGTATTCTTTGATTTGGATTATCTAAAATATAATAACAACGAAATTTCTGATCCAAATTTTTATCAACCATCGCTTCATAGATACTTTTGGGATTTCCTGTGTAATTTCTCCCTACACTGCTTTGAAATACGATTACATTTTTTTGAATCGGTAATATCTTAGTCATCATACGGTATTGAATTAGTATCAATTTTTTTAACATTTGTTTTATTTTTTGCTTCATGACACTCCTCCAATCAACACCAAATATTTCTTCTTATAAGTAGGTATCAACAATTTCTATTTCTAAATAGATACATCCAATTTTTATTACTATAAGGATTCGGGTGTCAACACTACTTCGTTTCAACCTATGAATCATGATAATAAATATTCATGAGAAATTATATGAAAAAATCTTAGTATATCTTAGTCGAATCTAAAAAACCTAGTGATGATTCGCCATGGACGGCGAATCAAGATGGCACTGAGCCAGGATAGCGAATTGCCATCGGTCACTGACATTTCTATATCTTTCAATTCGAATTAGATATACTTGATTTTGGAATTTACATGCTCGAATGAATATTTATTATTATGATTCATTCAATTACTTGATTTATAGTTTTGACACTCGAAGCCTATTATGACTCCAACATATTATTTGTGTAAATCCGTTTTGATTTTAGTCGTTGAGATTCCTTCTGTTCTTGGTAAGTAAACAACTTCACAGTAATCTTTTAAGAAGTCAAACTGTCCTTTCCAGTCATCACCCATAACAAAAATATCTACGTTATTATCTACAACATCGCTAATTTTTTGTTCCCAATTATACTCTGGAATTACTTCATCTACATAACGAATGGATTCTAAAATCGTCTTTCTATCTTCATAGCTATGATATGCTGTCTTATGTTTCACCGCATTAAATTCATCGGTCGATAATACAACGATTAAATAATCTCCATATTCTTTCGCTCTTCTTAATAAATTTACATGTCCTACGTGTAATAAATCATACGTTCCGTAAGTAATTACTTTTTTCATAATAAAACCCTTTCTATCAATAAATTAATCGCAATCCTCGTCCTCTGTATCCACGATACTTGCAAGATATATTGGTCGATTCTTAACCTCTATGTAGGTTTTTCCTAGATATTGACCGATAATCCCCATGCAGAATAGTTGCACTCCACTGACGAATAAAATAATACAAGCTAGTGATGGCCATCCACTCGTTGGGTCTCCCCATACTAAGGTCTTTATAATGATATAAATAATTGCAACAAACGAAACTGCACAAAAAATCAACCCTAAGATAGAAGACATAGCTAGCGGAGCCGTTGAAAAACCAATGATACCTTCTAAAGAATACAGCAAAAGTTTAAAAAATGACCATTTTGTCTCACCTGCTGCTCTTTCAACGTTATGATAATCAATCCATTTGGTATGAAAACCAATCCATCCAAAAATACCTTTTGTAAATCGGTTTTTCTCACTCATCTGTAAAATAGCATTCACCATTTGTCTTGACATTAAACGATAATCAACAGATCCTTCAACAATATCTATCTTACTAAGTTTTGTAAGTACTTTATAAAACTTTCTTGAAAAAAAGGAACGTAGCTTTGGCTCACCTTCTCTTGTTACACGCTTTGCTGCAACACTGTCGTAGCCTTCATCTACAATTCCATGATACATCTGAATCAGCATTTCTGGAGGATGTTGCAAATCTGCATCTAGTATAGCAACATAATCCCCTTTTGAATGTTCAAGGCCTGCATACATTGCTGCTTCCTTGCCAAAATTTCTTGAGAATGAAATGATTTTAACACGTTTGTCCACGCTTCGGAAACTTTTTAGAATCTCTAAGGTTTTATCTGCTGAACCATCGTTCACAAAAAGAAATTCCATTCTAACATCATTCTTTAATAAATCTGCAATGCGAATAATCTCCTGATAAAATAAAGGTAAAACTTTCTCTTCATTATAGCAAGGGACAATTGCTGTTAATAATTTCATTGTTACCTCCATGCGCCTACGGAGTATAATTAGTATACTAGCGTAGGCTAAAAAGTTTTAACCTACGCTTATAAATAATACTCTAGCTTCATTCGCTATCGAATAGACGACTCTAAAAAAATATATTTATTTTTTAAAAAGAGCATTTTGTAAAAATTCATAAGAATCTTTTTGCAATTCTTTAATTCTACCTCTTAATTGTTCTTTATCTTTGATTTCAAACTGCTTCATATCGTGGAATTCGCTTGGATCATATAAAATGTGGGATTCCAAACCAACTGTTTTTAACAAGTCTCTTGTTCTAGCACCAGTGCTTGTATGAAGCATTGATATAAATGGTTTTTCATAAATCAATGAAAATACCGTTGCATGGAATGAGTTTGTAAGAACATATTCCGCATTTTCTATTTCACCTAAGAACTCCCCTGCCTCATCGGTATAATAAGAGGCAAGTTCATTTCGAAAGATACCAAGTGGTTTTCTTTGAATAATAGGAATCCCTGTAGCAACCGATAACTTGTTCGCAAAACGAATTAAGTCTTTGTTTGCTTCCATCATATACACTAAAATATATCTTTCTTTTATTTTCCCAGGAACTTTTAAATCTTCATAATCCTTACGGTCAAGCAATAGCGTTGGATCAAGAACAACACTCACTGGCTTGTCTGTTAAGGCAGTAATCGCAGGTCTAGCACTTGCTTCACGCACAGAAATTGAAGTATAAGTTTTAAGACTTTCCTTAAACTGTTCTCTATATTGAGGCAAAATATATTCTCTACCAACACTAGCTGCATAGGAAATCTTTAATTTGCCTTCCTCTGCAAAATCAAGCATATATGCAGGATCAAATCCATTCGTATGATCACTGTTCCATACTTGATCACTACCTGTGATATAAGCGTCTAAGTTAAGATTCGCCTTCTTTAACTCATCATATTCTGTAAAATCACCAATCAAATTAAAATTTTCACGAATAAACTTATTATATTTATGATATTTATATACTTGATCCTTTACACGATTACGATATTTTTCCTTAAGAATATATTTCAATTTTTTCTTTAACGTATTTTGTTTTGGTGGTACATAAAGGCGATCAATGGATTCTGGATGATAATGAATGATTCCTGGTTCAGTACCAAGATTTTTTAACACCCTTTGAAGTGCCCATGCTTGTAAGCTAGCACCATAGTTATGTGCATTATGAAATGTTACTACGCCTACCTTCATTTATTCAACCTCCTTAAGCACTTCTTCAAAATCAAACTTCGGATCTTTCTGTGCGATTAATTTAACACTACCATTTTTAATTGTCTCAAATGAAACCTTCTTTGCTTGATTGGTACCAACTACAAGATCAAAGCGATCCATTCGATTCATATAATAGTCAATGTGCTTTTTGTACTTTTTATTTTCTGCATATTTCTTAGCATCAAAGGCTTTAAAGTTGTAGATTTTCTTAGCATCAAATGCTTTACACATATGGAAAATAATCTTATCCGTCGTACTAAAATAAATTACAGAATCAAAGTGTATATCACCAAAGTACTTATCTTTTTCACGCTTTGCAAGTTCATCGATGAGACGATCTGAAGTTTTACTAGACAATCCGAATTTAAAATTCCAAATACATGCCAAACGATCTTTAATTGTATAATTAACATCGAATACCAACGGAATGTAATTTATCTCTGTTTTTAATTGAGAAAGCATGGATGTCGCTTTCTTAACTGTACTTGTCTTCATACATAAATAATAATTATGCTTTGAAGTGTCAAGAGCATTCAAACGTTCTATTAATTGCTCTGTCGTATCATTCTTTTTCATACCACTAATAAAGATAAGCACATTTTTCTTATTCTCTCTTTGTATTGGTTCAATAGAGAAGGAAGTCTTATTACCAAAGAAGAGCGCTTCACATACTTCTTTTGCAGTATCTTTCGAATCATATTTACAAAATTCCTCATGGAACTTTGGATACGTACTGTCTTTTTGAATTGCCTTAGCTAACTGTTTTACAGTATCCGCTTTTGGGAATTCAACTTCGTTTAAGTCAAGGTACATACCACGTTCATTTAAATACTCTTTACGGTCATAGGTAAATAAAACGATTGGCTTTTTGGATACTGCATAGTCAAACATAATACTTGAATAATCTGTAATGAGTAAATCCGTAGCATTTAAAAAGTCATACGTTTCATAATCTTCTGGGAATGGATAAATATGCTCAAAATCATCATAATTCATTGCAGACTTCACGTAAGGATGTAGTTTTACATACAACACTTGATCGTCTTTTAAATAAGAATCCAATTCATAAAAATAATTGTACAAAATGGTAATCTGTTTCTTATTTTCTTTCTTATCAAGACGTCCTCTCCATGTTGGCATGTATGCCATAACACGCATTCCTTCAAGACCTAACTCTTCTCGTATTTGATGATATCTTTCTTTTAAGAAAAATGCTGAGTTTCTTGGGTATCCTGAAAGCATTACCTTACCATTATAAATTGGCTCTAACATGTAGTCTTTGATGAAGATATCTCTTGAGAACTCATTTTGATACAATAAGTAATCAGCTATCATAAAGTTTCTCTGTACATTACCAAGACCGTATTCACGCATTGGTACAATTCTACCCATGGCTTTTAATGGGGTTCCATGCCATGTGTTTAAATAAACCTGCTCTGGTTTCTTGATAAAATAAGGAGGAAAACTTGTATCTGTAATTAGATATTTTGCGGTAGATAGTGTCATTAAATACTCTTTACTATCTGTAATTACAATGTCAACATAGTCAATTCCATAACGCTTTAATAATTTCTCATAGGTTGGTACAAGAGATTGTTTCAATGTTAATTTAATATGGAATTTACGGTACTTCTCTTCTTTCATGGCAAGTATCATACGAAAGATATTACCAGCAACATCTTCCCCATGTTTGGATGCAAAAAGCACTTCGTTTTCCTTTACTGATAAACGTTCGTAAAATCTAGTATATTTCACATCTTTCGGCTGTTTAATCAGCTTTTTACCAGGTATTTTAGATTTCAAGTACTTTTTCTTATTCTTCGCCTTTAAGAATTTCTTGATTTTAGCTTTAAATTTATTAATTAAGTTCTTTGCCTTACGACCTATCTTCACAAGGATAATCGGCATATACTCACGAATCGTAGCCGTACGAAGCATCTTTGCGCGGCTTGTATATTTTTGCATTTTTGCTTTGGATGCTCTAGATGCTGTATATTTAAGATAACGGTTGTTTCTCCAATTAGGAAAGTTCTTCTCTAAGAAATCCAAGGATTTGTTAATCATCTCTTTTTTAATATATAATTTTCCGCGATTAGCAGTATCAAAAATCGCATTGTAACGTATTAAAAGATGTCTAGCACAAATATATTCGATTTCTTCAAAAAACTCTTCGAACATGCCCTGCTTTTTTAAGCCTTCCACAACAAGTTCCAATGCTTTTACAATATCAAGGGTTCCTTCGCTAAAGCTACTTAAAAAGCTACCTGCAGACGCACGACGATAGTTATATAAACGATCCTCTATCACTCCGATACTTTTTGCTTGACACACAACCTGAAATACAACAGCCAAATCTTCAAAACGCATATTTTCAGGAAACTGATGGGTCTCAAATAAATTTCTACGATATAACTTGTCCCAAGGAAACGGTGATATATGTGTTAATTCAAACTTTGTTTCGTGTAAGTTGAAGTTTCTACCAATGGCAATGTCATACGCTTTACCTTTTTTTCTTGTAATTAAACCAGTTGTTTCATTTTGATAGATATCATAGTACTTACAAATAACGATGTCATTGTTATCTTTACTGGCCTTTTCATATAATTTTTCACACATGTCTGGCTCAATATAATCATCGCTATCTACAAATAATAGGTACTCCCCATGAGATCTAGCAATTCCATAATTTCTAGCATGGCTAACGCCTCTATTTTCTGTAGAATATACTGTGATTAACTTAGGATATCTTGATTCATATTCCTTTAAAATATCAAGACTTCCATCTTTACTTCCATCATTAACAATGACGATTTCTATATCTTTGAATGTCTGATTTACAACACTGTCCAAACAGGTACGTAAATATTTCTCTACGTTATACACTGGTATGACAATACTTATTTTGCAATCTGCCACGTAATTACCCTCCTGCAACAAATCCTAGTGATTTACACTAACATTAACATTATTTACAACAACATAAAAACTCGTTTAGACGAGTTCTCTCATTTTATGACATATTGCCTTTATTATACTTCGAATACCATGGTTTATCAATAGTAAATCTAAGCAAGGCTTGTGAAATGAATGATTTTTGGTTGTTCGCTTCCAAATTTAGCAGTGTTTATTTTTAATTATTAACATTTTTTTGAATTTTTTTCAATAAAGTTTTTTCTATGTATTAAAATGTATATTTTAACCGAATTCTAAGGTGGTAGCGTTTTTCTTGATAAAAAAAGAAAAGCTATGTTATAATGAGGTTAGTAACGATTTATTTAAAATGAAATAAAGGTAGAAAGGTTTTGATTTTTATCAAAACCTTTTTCAACTTTTTTGTATAAGAATACAGCATTTCTCTTTTATTGTAAGATGTATTACATACAAAAATCATTGTTCAATAACATTTTTATATAGGAAGGAAGTAACTATGGAACAATATAATGGAAGTCAAATCGTAGTACTTGAAGGACTGGAAGCCGTTCGTAAGCGTCCAGGTATGTATATCGGTAGTACTGGGACTAGGGGGCTTCATCACTTAATATGGGAAATTCTTGACAACTGTATTGATGAACACCTTGCAGGGTTTTGTAATCAAATTGATATAACACTTTTAAAAGATGGAGGGGTTTCAATTACGGATCATGGGCGTGGTGTACCTATCGACATCCATCCAACGAAGAAAATTCCTACAGCACGTGTTGTCTATACCATATTACATGCAGGTGGTAAATTTGGGGGGTCTGTCTATAAAGTATCCGGAGGTCTTCACGGGGTTGGTGCCTCAGTTGTAAACGCACTATCCAAACGAATGATTGTAGAAATCAAACGAGATGGTAAGGTTTACCGCGATGAGTATATCAATGGTGGACATCCTATCGTGGAACTTGAAAATGGTCTTCTACCAGCCGTTGGCAAATGCAGCAAATCCGATACTGGTACAAAGGTTACCTTTTATCCAGATGATAGCATATTTGAAACGGTTGAATTTAAATCCGATACGATCCAAAAGAAATTAAAAGAGATTGCATTTTTAAATAAAGGGTTAACCATTCATTTTGTTGACCAAGTGAGTGGTATTGATAAAACATATTGCGAAGAATTCGGTATCAAAAGTTTTGTTAGCTACATCAACAGAGAAACAACTACATTGCACGACGAACCAATCTATATTGAAGGTAGCAGCGGAGATATCGAAGTAGAAGTTGCGTTTCAGTATACTGATAGCTTCTCTGAACAAATCAATGCGTACTGTAACCGCATCAACGTTGTTGACGGCGGTACTTTAGTAACTGGATTTAAAACAGCACTCACAAGAGTAATGAATGTCTACGCAAGAGAACTAGGTGTTTTAAAAGAAAAAGATGAGAACTTTGATGGTAAGGATATCCGTAATGGTCTTGTAGCCATTATCTCCATTAAGCATCCAGATCCTCAATTTGAGGGGCAAACAAAAACAAAGCTTGGTAATACCGATGCGAAAAGCGCTGTTGACGATGTATTTGCCAACGAAGTTACTATCTTTTTTGATAAGAACGTTGAAATATTAAAAACAATTCTTGAGAATTCCCTAAAGTCTTATACTGCTAGAAAAGCAAGTGATAAGGCTCGTACCGCTGTTCTAAAACAATTAAACGATGTGGATACAAAAAGTAAATTAGCTTCTTGTTCTTCAAAAAAACCAGAAGAATGCGAAGTTTATATCGTCGAAGGTGATTCCGCAGGTGGTACGGTAAAAACCGCACGAAATCGAAGAACACAAGCGGTGCTCCCTCTTCGTGGTAAAATCTTAAATGTTGAAAAAGCAACATTAGAAAAGATTTTAGTAAATAATGAAATTAAATCAATGATTGCATCATTTGGTTGTGGCATTGGTGAAGAATTCGATATTACTAAACTGCGCTATGACAAAATTATTATCTTAACCGATGCCGATGTCGATGGAGCACATATTAGTACTTTGCTGTTAACCTTCTTTTATCGATTTATGCCTGAACTTATTATGGCCGGCAAAGTGTACCGTGGTCTTCCACCTCTATACCGTGTAGAATTTGAAGATTCTAGTTCTGCGAAAAAGAAAAAGAAATTCGAATATATCTTTAATGATTTTGAACTTGAACGATTCCGAAAAAATTCAAAGCACAAGATTATTAACATTCAACGTTACAAAGGTTTGGGTGAAATGGACGCCGATCAACTTTGGGAAACTACCCTTAATCCTGAAACAAGAGTCCTTGCACAAGTTACTATTACAGATACGGTGGATGCCGATGAAACTACAACGATGCTTATGAGTAGTAATGTCCCTCCTCGCCGTGCTTTTATTATGGACGAAGCAAAATATGCTCGTGTTGATATATAAACCTACAGAAAGGTATTCGATAGAATGAAAAAAGATGAAAATATAATACAACTGGATTTTTCAGAAGAAATGAAAAACTCATATCGTGACTATGCGATGAGTGTTATTATTTCAAGAGCCTTACCAGATGTACGTGATGGGCTAAAACCAGTACAAAGAAGAATTTTATACTCGATGATAGAACTTGGGTTAGACCCGAAAAAGCCTCATAGAAAAAGTGCCCGTATCGTTGGTGATACCATGGGTAAATACCATCCTCATGGTGATACCTCGATTTATGATGCCCTTGTTCATATGACTGAAAATTACTCCTTACAGATACCTTTGGTAGACGGTCATGGGAACTTTGGATCCATTGATGGTGACGGAGCTGCCGCAATGCGTTACACCGAAGCTAGATTATCCGACGGTGCAATGACAATGCTAGATCATTTAGAAAAGGGCTTGGTTGAATTTATTCCAAACTTTGACGGAAGCGAGCAAGAACCTTCTGTACTGCCTTCTATGTTACCAAACTTATTAATCAATGGAACAACTGGTATTGCAGTTGGTATGGCGACAAATATACCAACACACAATCCATCGGAAATAATTGATGGCGTTATTGCATACATTGACAAACCTAATATCGATATCGAAGGCTTGATGAAGTATATTCCAGGCCCTGATTTCCCAACTGGTGGAACGATAATCAATAGTGAAATCATTCCTTCTATTTATGAAACTGGCGAAGGACGTCTTAAAATTCGTGCAAAAACAGAGATTGAACCTGGCGAAAATGGTAGAAAAAATATTATTGTAACCGAAATTCCATATACGATTGCTGGAAATAAGACAAGACTTGTTGAAAGTTTAGTAACACTTATGAAAGACAAGGTCTTTGACGAAATCTTTGACGTCCGTGATGAATCCTCCAAGGAAGGTATTCGTATTGTTATCGAAGTAAAAAAAGACCGTGACATTGAAAATTTATTAAATGGTCTTTACAAAAAGACAACACTTGAAGATACTTACGGGGTTAATCTCTTAGCAGTAAAAGAACAACAGCCAATAACCTTTAACTTAAAATCTTTAATTGAAGAATTCGTTCACTTTCAAGAAGAACTTTATACGAAGGAATACCAGCACTTATTAGACAAAGCAGAAAAGCGTCTGGAAATCGTAGATGGTTTAATTCGTGCTACGGATGTTATTGATCTAATCATTGAAATACTTCGTGGTAGTTCCTCAATTAAACAAGCCAAAGAGTGTTTGATTCATGGTAATGTAACAGATATAACATTTAAGACTGAAGCTTCAAGAAAACACGCTGCAAAACTTGACTTTACCGAACGTCAAGCTGAAGCTATTTTAGCAATGCCTCTTAGCAAATTAATTGGACTTGAAATACTCAAACTACATGAAGAGAATAAAAATTTGTTAGAAAATATCGAATCCTATAAAAACATTCTTGGTAATGAAAAAGAGTTATTTAAAGTCATAAAATCTCATTTAAGAGATTACAAAAAACAATTTAACGTTCCAAGACGAACTATCCTTGCGAATATGCAAGTAACCGATTATGTTGAAGAATTTAAAGTTGAAGATATTTATGTTTTAATCGACAAATTTGGATACACAAAATCGATAGATTCCGCAAGTTTGTCTAGGGTCTCCGAAGATAGTCTAAAAGAGTATAACTTTATCATTAAAATGAAAAATACAGACCGACTCTGCCTGTTTACTGCACAAGGAAATATGCATCAAGTAAAAGCAGAAAAGATACCAAAATGTAAAATCAAAGACAAAGGTACATTGATACACAACCTCTGTAAAGTCGACAAGGAAGAAATACTATTGTACATTTCCTTTGAAGAATTATTTGAATCACAATTATTATTTACAACGAAACTTGGTTTCATTAAACAGGTTTCAGGAATTGAATTTGAAACAATTCGAAGTACTATTTTAGCAACAAAACTTGAAGGTGAGGATGTTCTCGTAGATGTTAGTGTACTATCTGCTCATGACGTCTCCGCTGGGGATTTAAAAGTGATATTACTCACTGAAAATGGACTGTCCTTAGGTTTCCCTCTTACTGAAGTCACAGAATTAAAGAAAACAAGTAAAGGGGTAAAAGCAATAACTCTTGAAAAGCAAGACACCCTAGCTTATGCAACCGTAGTAAAACCTGACACTGAGTTTTTTGAATACAAAGGTAAAAAGCTACAAGCCAAAAAAGTTCGTAATCGTAAGCGAGGACAAAAGGGCCAAAAAGCAACGTTATAAAGAAAGAACTACAAAGTTCTAGTCAACCCTTGAAAGACCAAAAAACTACCAATGATATAAAATATTGAGAATTCGAAAGAAATTAAGAAAGTTCAAATGATATAACAAAACACAGAACGTCCAAAAGATTGCTAAAGTATAGATAGTTTAAAAGATTAATAAAACTTAGAAAGTACAAAAGACTACTAAAGTACAGATAGTTTAAAAGACTAATAAAACATAGAAAGTTAAACCGTACCCCTTGTCAAGGACATTTTTAAAAAGAAGGGTACCTAATTTTTAGACACAATCATTTTAGCCAGAACCTTAAATTTAGACATTAGATTGTGGGGTGTATCCAAAGTTTTAGACACAGCCCCTTTTATGCCATGGTATTCTATGAATTTATTGGTTTTTAGTATCTTTTAACTCTGCCTTGATACCAAGA